>ERZ1066124.5-NODE-5-length-302900-cov-22.686193_pt1 | contig 302900 bp, 268 predicted proteins | sample MGYA00382771_ERZ1066124 | MGnify/ENA primary metagenome ERZ1066124 (study PRJEB33369, sample SAMEA5778354) | biofilm metagenome | biome: Industrial cooling water; feature: Water cooling tower basin; material: Biofilm | place: United Arab Emirates | collected... | reverse complement strand
TGGAGAGGTGGCAGAGCGGTTGAATGCGGCGCACTCGAAATGCGTTTTGGGGCAACTCAACGGGGGTTCGAATCCCCCCCTCTCCGTTCCTATACTTGAGTCGTTTTGATCATCTGTTGCCAACGGTGCAAGATGACACGATCGTATGGCTTCCAGAAGTTCGGTTCTGGGGGATTCGGTGGCTGGACTTTGATCACGGTTTCTAGAATAGGAGCCTGTTTCGGTGTCGATCGCTTCGGCAGCCACTGAAAAAACGGATAAGTTAGCGTATGCGCGATCGCAACAACCGTGACTTTATAAATTCCAGGGCGTAGCAATAGTGCAAAATCACCTTTTAGACTCAAAAAAATCCAGCGAAACATCAACGCATAATCGCCTGCTAAATAGCTTTTGCTCAGTAGATTGTTGTAGAAAAGCGTATTCGCCCAGCGCCGAATTGAGGTGGGTAACTCTGGATGACGTTGATAAATTCGAGACATAATTAGCTCATAGAAATGCGACATTGTGGCACATTTCGTAGACATACTGCCGCTGTATTGCCGATAACCAATCAGATATTCGGGAACGATCGCAAATTGATACCGCTCAGCAATCCGCAAATATAAATCCCAATCTTCACAAGTTTTTAGTTCAGTATTGTAGTTGCCAACAGCATCGATACAAGTGCGGCGAAACATTGCGGTACTGGCGTTATCAAGAAAGTTATAGAACACAAGAATTGCTAGAACATTTCCTTCAACTGCGCCCAATTGTCCAAATGGTGAGTAAGCTCTAATGCTTCCTGATTCGGTGAGATACATTGACCAGGAATAGACTAAACCAAAAGAGTCATCGGCTGCTTCTAGACAACGAACGTGCTTTTCCAAACGCTTGGGATACCAAATATCATCGGCATCGATCGGGGCAATATATTTACCGGATGAGTGTTGAATTGCAAGATTTCGAGAAGCGGCAACTCCAGAGTTTTCTTGCTGAATCAATTGAAATCGAGCGTCTTTCTCAGAATACGATCGCACAATTTTCGCTGTACGATCGCTCGACCCATCATCGACCACAATGACTTCAAAGTGAGGATAAGTTTGCGCTTGAATTGAATCAAGAGTCTCTGAAATGAAGGTTTCGGCATTGTAGGCAGCGATGATCACCGAAACCAGCGGACTAGAACTCATTTCCTTTCTCATTCAACACACTGCACTTATTCTGAGGTGAAATATCTCTCTTGGCAATGCTCTCTATTAGGAACAAAATTAGAGGGCTACACTTCTAACAAGAGAAAGAGAGCTTCTCTACTGTAAGGAGCAGGATACCGAAGGATAAAAACGCTACGTTGAAGTGAAGAATTCAGGGAGAACAATCATGGATTTAGAATCACGATCGCGGCGCAATTATAGCTACATGATGTGGATGGTTGGAACTGCTTTTATTCCAGTTGGCTTAAGTTTTGAGTCTGGAAGTTCTTTACAGTTTCTATTCCTTGGAATCGGGATTACATTGTTTCTAATGGGTCACATGATGTTTCGTAGTGCCTGGAAAAACTAGGGCTTTTTCGGTAATAACTTCTCTAACACTTGAAACCAACGAGTTGCCATTTTTTGTTCACCAGACTCGTTTGGATGTAGCCCGTCGTAGGTATCCTGCTTCACATCAAAGCCGTTGAACTGATCTACTAAAATGACTGGGCTTTCTTGGGTGTTGATCGATCGAGCGAATGTCGCAATTTGTTGATTGAATTGTTGCGTTAAAGCCTCACCTCCAGACGATGGAATCAGTTGAGCAAGCAGAACTTTCAATCGGGGATTCCGTTGGCGCATGACCTGAATCAGTTTTTGCAGTTCAGCGATCGTGCTTTCAAAGCTTTGTCCTCGTAAGATATCGTTCGTTCCGAGATGAATCAGCACAATGTCTGGTTTCGCATCTTGCGTCCAGCGATCGATTTGTTCCAACACTTCATCGACCTGCCAGCCCCAGTGCCCTTCATGGTCTTGATCAAAGTCAGTTTTGGGAGCGTTTCCTAAATAATGCGATCGCGTTGATCCCACAAAATTCACCTGATACCCTGCGGCTTGGAGCTTCAACCAGAGCGGGCGGCGATAACTATTGTGATTGCGATCGGCTTGTGTGATCGAATCTCCTAACGGCATGATTCGAGTCCCCGTTGGAGTGCCATCAACAGATGCAACAGGGGTACAACCTGAGATCAGCATTAAACCTGTAACGGCACTCCAAAAGACTTGTTTCATGCTCTAAGCTGCTTTCGATTTGGGTTTGAGGAAATTCGTGAACCGTCGCCAATTGGCGCGAACCACTTTCCATTGTGCGATCGTATGCAGCACAATAAACGCCAAAAACGTGTAAGACAGCCAGAAATGAGCGTTCCGACCGACTTCAACCATTGCCTGATTTTGCGGAAACATATCCGGTAGAACGATTCCAAAGAATTTCACATTGTTTGCCCGAAACGAATTCGAGAGTAGAAATCCGCTGATTGGAACTGCCCACATGAATACATACAAGCCCGTATGCAGCGCAACTGTTTTAAACCAAGCGGCAGTGAACTTCGGAAAACGCTTTGTGTATTTCTTCCACCAGACTTGTAGGAGAAGAAAAATCCGCCAAGTAAGAAACGCCATCGAGAGAACGCCGATCGATTTATGAAAGTCGTAGAGCGAACCCCGATACGAAACAGATCGATCGAGTTGTGACATGAACGTTCCGGTCACGAATAGAATCAGATACGCCCAACTCATCCACCAGTGAACGGTCATCAACTGCTTAAAGGCGCTATTCAATCTAGGTTTGAGCGCATGAACGATGGTCACGGTATTTCTCTCAAATCTAAAACTTTTGTTAAGTCTAGACGCTAGAGATTAAGTTTGTGTTGCAAACGAATAAAGTTCTTGATACACCCTTGCCAGATCATTGAGTTGATAGTGTGCGTTCAAGCCGCTCGGATTCGGTAAAACCCAAATCGTCGTATCAAATAGCGGCTTTTCTTGTAGTCCCATTTGCGCTTTCGGTTGCTTAAAGGCAGTTCGATACGCGCTCACTCCTAATACTGCTAACAATTTTGGTTGATATTGTTCGATCTTTTCTGCTAGGACTTGATGACCGATCGCTAAATCTTCATTAGTTAACTCATCAGCGCGGGCAGTAGCGCGGGCAGCTAAGTTCGTTAGACCAAAACCTCGATCGAGCAACGTCCGATCTTCAAACGGCGACAATAATTGTTCTGTAAATCCCGCCAGATGGATCGCTTTCCAAAATCGATTTCCCGGTCGCGCAAAATGATGCCCGACCGCAGCACTATAAAGACTGGGATTGATGCCGCTAAACAGGATTTTGAGATTCGGAGCCATCACATCCGGCAGCCTTGTATTGTAAGCAGCAAGAACTTCCGCTCTTGTCGGTTTGTAAATCGAAGTCATTAGAGAAGAGTTGGACAGCTTCTCTATCCTAAGCATCAAATCTCAGTGCTCGTCCTCGAACTTGCTCATTGAATTTGCCGCGATCGTATACGACTTGCCCATTCACGATCGTGACCTGTGCCCATCCGGTCAAGTCCCAACCCTCAAACGGATTCCAACCGCATTTTGCCACCACTTCCTCACGCAGCACCGGACGCGAATGATTCAAATCTACTAACACTAAATCCGCATCGTATCCAGGTTCGATCAAGCCTTTGTTCGGAATTCGATACGCCTTGGCAACAGCGGCAGACATCCAGTTAGAAACTTGTGCGACCGTACAACGACCCTGAGACGCTTGTGTCAACATCACAGCTAGAGACGTTTCAACTCCAGGCATTCCAGAAGGAGTGTTCGGATAGCCTTTCGCCTTTTCTTCCAAAGTATGCGGAGCGTGATCCGTGGCGATGAAATCGATCGCGCCGTTGCGTAATGCTTCCCAAAGGACTTCATTATCGTGTGGCGATCGAATCGGTGGATTCATCTGCACCAACGTTCCGAGCTTCTCATAAGTCGTTGTGTTCAATACCAAATGTTGGGGAGTCACTTCACATGTCACCCATTCCGGTTTATCGCGCATCATCAATTCCGCTTCTTCGGCGGTACTCATGTGCAGAATGTGAAGACGACGACGGTATTTCTTAGAAAGTTTTAGCGCCAGTTCAGTCGCGTTCAGAGCGGCTTGATTGTCTTGAATCACGGAATGAATCGCGGGATCAGTCACATCTGCATATTGAGCGCGTCTTTCTCGAATTCGGGCTTGGTCTTCAGCATGAACGGCAATCAGGCGATCGCCTTTCGAGAAGATCGCATCTAACGCAGTTTCTTCGTCAACTAAGAGATCACCGTGCATCGATCCCATAAAAATCTTGATGCCGCAAGCTGGATTCGCCGTGAGTAAATCCGCTTGATTCGCAGGAGTCGCCCCAATGAAAAAGCCGTAGTTGACCAAACTCTTTTCAGAAGCGCGTTTTAACTTGTCATTGAGTGCCTCTTGATTGGTTGTGAGCGGCTTCGTATTTGGCATCTCTAAAAACGAAGTCACACCACCCCGTGCACAAGCATGACTTGCAGTCGATAAATCCTCTTTGTATTCAAGCCCCGGTTCGCGAAAATGCACTTGGGGATCAATCACACCTGGTAACAGCGTTAAACCTGTGGCATCAATGGTTTCTGCATCTCCGGGTGTGAGTTGACTGCCAATTTCAGAGATCAGATCGCCTTCTACCCGTACATCTCCTAAAAAGAACTCACCGGACGGTAAGAGAACATTTGCGTTTTGAATCAAGAGCGCCATAACTCTAAGCCTGTATCACTGTCCCGATCATTAATGAAATTCAAAGCGATCGCGCTCAAATGCCAAATGTCTTAATTTTGTTTCTGCGGTATAGTCTCCTCATAGGAAAACACCCTGCAACCCATGAAAGACTTCATTGTGCTGCTACATCCAGCGATCGCTTCTTTCGTTGTTTTTCCCCTGATTGGAATTAGTACTTGGTTAGCGCTACAAGTTCGATCGCGTCGTCTCGATGGAGATAGAACCACTCCCGCAACGGTTGGCAAGACGCATGTACAAATCGGCAAACTATTAACAGGCGTAATTATTGGAATTGTTCTATTCGCGTTGGGGACTGATATCGCGAATGCGGTTCTTCCGACCGGGAACACGATGAAGATCAGCACGATCGTATTCATGTTTGTGGTCACGATCGCGGCTCTTGTCGGTCTTTATCGAGCAAAAAATCGATTGTGGAGAGCAGTATTCGCAACGTTGACCGGGATCGGATTAGTCATAATTGGCTGTCAGGATGGGGTGTGGAGAAATACCGCTTATTGGTACGTTTCACACTATTACTACGGTATGGTGGCATCGTTGTTGATGATTTTTGCCTTGGCGATTTTGCCCGATATTTATCGAGATCGACGTTGGCGAACAGTTCACATCGTGCTGAATTGCATCGCCCTATTGATTTTTGTGGGGCAGACCTTTACTGGATCGCGATCGCTGCTCGAAATTCCCTTGAGTTGGCAGAAACCTTATGTGCAGCAACTCTATCAACAGAACTGTGAAGTACAAACTTGTGTGATTCAACCAAAGTGATCGGATTTCCGGTCAAAGTTTCATACTGAAAGTTCAAATTCATCGGTGTAGATTAGACTGAGAACGAAGGTCTGCATGTCAACCTCACAATCTGTAATCGTTAAGGTGGTATGAATCGAGTGGATAACCCGGCTCCTAACAGAAAAGCACGTCAGAAAGACGAAAATCCCTGGCTAGAGGGACTCAAAACAATCGGTTTAAGTGCCGTTCTAGCGATCGGGATTCGGCAATTTGTCGCAGAAGCCCGCTATATTCCGTCTGGTTCGATGTTGCCGACGTTACAGATCAACGATCGACTGATCATCGACAAAATCAGCTACCGCTTCAACAATCCACAACGCGGTGATATTGTCGTCTTTTCTCCGACTGCCGCCCTAGAAAAGCAGAATTTTCACGATGCGTTTATTAAGCGCGTCATTGGTCTGCCTGGTGAGAAAGTTCAAGTCAAAGGCGGTCGAGTCTATATCAACGATCAACCGCTCCGAGAAGACTACATCGGCAAAGACGAAAGACCTCAATATGAATGGGGTCCGCAAGTGGTTCCACCGAATTCATATCTCGTGCTTGGCGATAACCGGAATAACAGCTACGACAGTCACTATTGGGGATTCGTGCCGCGTGAGAAAATTATTGGTCGAGCCGTAGTACGATTTTGGCCCCCCAATCGGGTTGGCGAAATTGGTCCAGACCCACAGTTCTAGAAACACCAAGCTTGTAAGACTCGTCCAGAGATGGACTGATTGAGCCAAGCAGTATTTGTGGACAGCGATCGCAGATTTCCTCGATCGACTGTCCATTTTTCATTTGGATCAAACAAAATCAAGTCACTCGGTTGATCAAGCGCGATCGCATTCAACTTCTGCCCCAAACATTGAGCCGATCGACTCGTCAAACTCTGCCACAATTCCAAAGCTGACCAGCGACCCGATTCAACTAAATTCGACCATAAAAGAGGCAACGCAAGCTCTAACCCGATCGCGCCCGAAGGTGCTTCTCCGAACGCAACTGTTTTTTCTTCGTAGGTATAGGGCGTATGATCCACGGCGATCGAATCAATTACACCTTCTTTCACCGCCTGGATCAAAGCTTCTCGATCGCTTAAATTCCCCAATGGCGGATCAAGTCGCAAACTCGGATCATAAGAATGCACCGCATCGGTACTTAACGACAAATGATGCCAGGTTGTACTTGCTGTAATCGGAACGCCACGAGATTTCGCCGATCGAATTAACTCAACGCCTCGTGCAGTCGAAATCCGCATCAAATGAACCGGAGTTCCAATCTCTTCAATACATTCAAGCAGTGCAGCTAACGGCGCAGATTCCGCCATAATCGGCACTCCCGGCAATCCAAACCGCATCGAATTCGCGCCTTCTCGGATCACACCTTTTCCCGCTAATCCCGGATCACATGCCCAAAGCGCGATCGGCTTTCTGATCGGCTGCACGTATTCTAATAACCGTCGAACAAGAGCTAGATTCGCGATCGCTTTCCCATCGGTCAACCCAATTACATCGGCTGAGAGTTCCGCCAATTCCGTCATCTGTTGCCCGTCGGTGTTCACCGTCAACGCGCCCCAGCAATTGATTCGAGGAAACTTCGATCGAATCTGAGTCACGATCGCGCAATGATCAATCGCGGGATTCGTATCCGGCAATAGATTCAGCCGAGTGAATCCACCCGCGATCGCCGCTTCTTGTAACGATTCCAAAGTTTCGCGCTCTTCAAATCCGGGTTCGCCGCTATGACTATACAAATCGATTAGACCCGGTGCAAGAATGCAGCCCGAACACGATCGACGTTCTGCCGATTCTGGAATTTCCGAAGGCTCAAATGCCCGAATAACGCCATCTTCTAACAAAATATCCGTAACGCGATCGATACTTGCAACCGGATCAAGGAACCGAACTTGCTGAAGCAAAACAAACATGATTTTCAGACAGTGAGGAACAAGCGATCGGGACTTGCCCAATCCCCGTTCTATATTCAAATACGTTTTGGTGCTTTACCTCACAGTTTCAGCTTTGTTTTAAAATGCCATCGGATTCAACCAGCCCAAAATCGTCTTCTCTAACTGCCGCAATTCTCGATAAATTTCTTGTCTCATCCATTGCCCGATCGCATCAATGGGCGTAAACGATGAGCCAACTTGCCATTTCATATCGGGACCCAAGGGCGTTAAATGCGATCCTTTTAATCGCTGTGTCGTAATCATTCCAGGGGAAAGACCTTCGAGAAGTTGCGCCAACGGGAGCGATTGATCGATCGAATCATCTGCGAACTTGATAATCAGATTGCGCCGAACCGAATAGCGATCGCGGATAATTTCCTTCGTCTCAGTCGGTGACGGCGTAAATTCCACTGAGAATCCTTGCGGCTTCAGGAATTGCGAAAATTGTTCAACAAATGGAACCGCTTCTTTCGCCGCGTAATTATTAAACGAGATGAAAATATTTCCCACCCGTTCCACCGCGAACAAACTACCAATCAATAAGTGCAACTTACAGCCCATACTATGACCCATTCCATAGATCGGGAGGTACTGAACTGAAAGCTGCGATCGAATTCCTCTCATCGCCCGGTCAAAACTCATCAGCACCAATTTCGCAATCTCGGTATGGTCAAAGGTATTGACAAACGGTGTCGCAACAATGAGATAACCTTGAGCACCAAGGAACTCTAACAAACGGCGGTACGTTAATTGTGGAGCAGTGGCGACGAACGCACCACCGAGAAAATGAATAATCGCGATCGGTCGATCGGGCACAAGCACCCAATTACCAGAAATTTCTTGCCAATCCATGAGCGAAACAGAAGATCAGGGGGTATCTCTAGCCTAATCCGAAATCTCAAAATTCAGCGGCTTCGGAGATTGCTTCCCATACGGTACGGTTCTACGATCTTCCTTAATTCCAGAAAATCGATACGCTCTAAGTAAGTCGCAGTGATAGTCGTGTTATGTCTGAGTGGATCTTCCCAACCCTAAGTGAAATTCTCGTCGCCAGTGGTGAAACATTGACGATGCCAGAAACGCAAACGCCGATCTCTGTTGCCTCTCGCCAGTTGCGGAGTGAGCGCGAATGGTTTGGCGCGATCGCGGCTCTCGAAACGCTTCTACAATCGACTGACGGTGGCGCAGTTTTTTCCGCTCCCCTACCCGTTCTCAGCAATCCCGAAGATCTTCCCAGCGTTTCTTCCTGGCTCTTCACCCCGAATTCAATGTTTGCGGGTTTCCCCTTCCAGTTACCTTCCGCTGATGGCAATACCGCAACCTGTGAAACCGATAAAACGCTGGCACTGCTTCCGGGTGATCCCCTCGCGTCTGAGCCGTTCTGCCTTGCATTAACTCGCGAGTTCAGTGTATTGATGGTTCAGGGCGAGAATGCGTCTGGCGATCCAACCTTTCTATTTTCGTTCGATCCTGAAGCGGTCGATCGAGCTTGGCAAAACCTAAGATTGCGCGTGGTCTTGATGAATCCCGCTCAACTCCCGGCGATCGATCGCCTCTACAAAACCTTCCAGCCTGTCGAACCCAAATATAAGCTTGTCTCGCAGTTCACTCACGCACTCTTAAGCTATCTGCCTGATCCGATCGCAGAACCCGAAAAGCGTAGAATTCGTGATCCCCGTCCGCTGCAAACTTCCAATTCAGATGTTTTAGCAGGCGCAGATATCGAACTCTTACAAGCGATCGCCCACGAAGTTCGTACGCCATTGACCACGATTCGCACGTTAACGCGGTTACTCTTGCGGCGAAAAGACTTACCTGCGGATGCGGTGAAACGATTGGAAATCATCGATCGAGAATGTAGTGAACAAATCGATCGATTTAACTTGATCTTCCATGCGGTCGAACTCGAAACCTCAGCGACGAAAGTTTCGCCACTTGCGACCACTTCGCTCGAAGAAGTTCTCGAACAAAGCATTCCCCGCTGGCAAAAACAAGCGAATCAGCGCAATCTCACACTCGATGTAATCCTGCCGCAGCATATCCCATCGGTGATGAGTGATCCGACGATGTTGGATCAGGCGCTAACGAGTTTGATCGAGCGATCGGCGAGAAGTCTACCGTCTGGTGGCTCAATTCAAGTGGAAGTGTCGCTTGCTGGACATCAATTAAAGTTACAGCTTCAACCGCAGGCGCAGGAAGATGTGCAGCACTCGCATCGAATGCCACTCTTAAAATCGCTCGGACAAGTGTTGATGTTCCAACCGGAAACAGGCAGTTTGAGCTTGAACCTGAACGTTACTAAGAATATTTTTCAGGCATTAGGCGGAAAACTCATCGTCCGAGAACGCCCAGAACAAGGTGAAGTATTTACGCTGTTTCTCCCCTTAGAACCGAGTAAAGTTGCTTCCGAAGTTCGAGTTTGAGTCAACTTTCAGTGATCTGATCCCCGGCTTGATGAACGAGTCGGGGATTTTCTTATGGTCAATCTTAACTTTTTTAATGAGAAGTATTTGCAAAAGAGATCAAGTTCGAGTATGTTAGTTGTCATAGGTTATTGAATATTTTTGGCAATAACCTGGTTGTCGTTTCACATCGAACCATGACTCAGGATCATCAATCGAGCGAATTTCGCTTCTCCGGTAAGTTTCTCGGTTACGTCTTCAAAGATGGCTACAAAATCAAGCGACTCCTGATCGCGACTTCAGAAGGCGAGTTTTCAATCAAAATGACGAAACTAGCAAGGGCATCTCTTCGCCAAACCTTGCTTCCCGGAGAACAAATTCAGGTTGGCGGCTGGCAGAGGCTCGATCGCAAAACGAACACGCTGAAATTCAAAGCCTATTGGATTCAATCCATCTCGATCGCACCACTCGAAGCGGCTGTCGTTCCCAGTCCTGCAAAACCTCAAAAGGCTGGAAAAGAAGCGATTCTGATGTGTCAAAAGTCAAGCTGCATGAAGCGCGGTGGAAAAGCCGTTTGTAAAGCGATCGAGACAGCACTCAACGATCGCGGACTCGACGATCAAATTCAAGTCAAAGGAACAGGCTGCATGAAAGCCTGTGGAAAAGTTCCTGTCGTCTTCATGCCCGGAAAAACTCGCTACACCAAACTCGATCCGAAAGACGTTTCGACGCTAATCGATGAGCATTTCGCACCTGCGATCGAATCTACACCTGTTCAACCTGTCGCCGTTGAGCCACTAACCGAAGCTGCACCTGCCTTGAATCTCGTTTCGGTCTAATCATCGCTTAGGAGCAGCATCAAACGCACGAGCGATCGCATTCCACGCTAAGTTCCGCCTTAGATCTGATCCGTAAGGCAGAACCCGAACAGGCAATTTATCGGGACGTGCAGCATATTTTGTGAGCCACGTATAGCGATCGCTGATTCCCCAAGTCAAAACCGCAATCACCGCCCGTTCATCGAGCGCAACTGAAAGATATTCCTCATACGTCTGAGCTACTGCACGATCGCGCACTTCCGGATCAGCGGGAAGAGCGCGATCGCTGACATCCAATTCTGTCAGCAGGATTTTCAATCCCATCCCTGCCACTTCGCTGAGAAAATCTCTGAACTTTTTCTGATTAAATCGCTTGTCTGCGGCATCTAAATGCCCTTGAATTCCCAAAGCATGAATCGGAGCATTCCGAGATTTGAGCCATTCCAGCAACTTGAGAACTGCGGCTCTCGCTGTATTGTCTGTCGGACTGTCATAGTTCAAGTATCCATCGTTGTAAACCAACATGGCATTGGGATCAGCCGCTCCTGCTGCTTTGAAGGCAATATCGATATAGTCTTTACCGAGCAGCTTGAACCATTGAGTCGTGAAGTGAAGTCTATCGTCTCGCTTGCTCCAATCCGCTGCGATCGCTTCGTTGACCACATCCCAAGAATGAATCCGCCCTGCATAGTGTTTTACAACGGTATTGATATGGTTGACTAACACTTGCTCCGCGTTCTGGGCTGTGATGTCCTTCAACCATTCCGGATTCGATTGATTCCAGACGAGGGTATGTCCTCGAAACAACATTCTGTGCTGTTTTGCAAACTGCGCTAACCAATCGCTGCTCGTGAAGTCAAAGCGATCGGGTGAAGGTCGCAAGGCTGCCCATTTCAACTCGTTTTCGGGCACTAACATTCCACACTCTTGAGCAAACACTTGAGCATATTCTGCATCCTGAGTCAGCGCTTGATAGTCGCCTGCTGCTCCGTAGAGAATGCCTTTCGCGGCTGCACGTTGCTTTAAGGTGAGCTGTCCTTGGACGGGGAAATCTTTAGGGGGTTCGCTAAATGCTAAATCTGTAGCTTGACTCATATTGTGAGCACAGCTTGCACCCAGAAACGCACCGAAACTAAGCTGCAATGCTTGTCTTCTTGACAGTTTCATCGTTTGTCTCCTGATTGAGTGAACCAGAATCCGATGCTCTTCCGTGGTGGATTCAACAGAGGTCGATCGACGAAAAGCCCAAGATTCGTCGATCGATTTCACCCAGCCTAAGCTCGGTTGTAGTCCTTCCAATACTGAATCAACTTCGGATTCGGCTTCTGAAATAGATTCCAGCGATCGGAACTCAAAAGCTTCTTGTACTTGCGAGGCGAGGTCGCTTTGAAGACCGTCGCCAGCGATTGTAGCCAAAATGCTCTTAATCCAGTCTTTTGCAGAAACCGAGCCATCATTTCATTGCGGTTGATGGTTGTATCAATCAACAGCACCGGAAATCGAGTCGTCGCTACATATCGCCAAAACTTCATCCGCTCTCCAGGTGAAGCAAAAAACTCAGTGTTGTAAACGTGAGTGTGACGCTCAGAAGGAGCAGGTTTCTCAGTGTAGTAGTAGAAATTGACTGCCTTGCGGATCATTCCTTCCGGCATTGTTACATCTTCCACACTGTGATAGGCGTAACGAGTGTTCTCAAATACGACACAGCGATTGAACAAAGGCGGAAGCGCAACGCTGTTTTGGATTTTTTTATCCCACAGGCTGATCTCTCCACCATAGCCCGGTTTCCAGCCTACATTGAAGTAAACTAACAAAGTTAAACGGCGATAGAAGTGCGTCGTGAGATGACGATTGCGATCGCGGTGAATTTTATGCACTCCACCTTTCTTCGCTGCTAGCAGTCCTGCACCTTGATACTCTGGATCACAGTACAACGGTTGTTCAATTCCAAACACTTCCCGCAACTGCTCCCTAAATTCCGCAGATTCTAGATGTCGGAACAGACGCTTCAATCCTGGACGACTTGCAATCACAGCATCATGGGGATTCGAGTGCCAGCCATCAAGCAATTGATAGTCAGGAGAGTGGCGCGGCATCTCATCGAGTCGGGGGAACTCCTGCTCGACTTGATGCGCTAAATCATCATCGAGAAAGTTATCGATAACAATGTAAGGATAGGGATCACGAACAACCCTAGCAGAACTCAGAGTTTGTGTTTGCGGCATAAGAACCTCATCGAAGAACACAGAATTGGTGAATGAAGAAGTAGGTAGATTGAGGGGGCGGTTCAAAGCAGCATCAAGCCTAGAGCTTGCTCAGACCTAGACGTTTCTTGCACGACTCGACCAAGACACGGGACAGAAACAAAGGATTGCCCAAAATATAGCGCTGCCAGAGTCGTCCAGGCTTCGTGAACAGGCGAGTTAGCCATTCAAATCCCATATCGGTAAGCCAGCGCGGACCACGGTAGACCGTTCCGGTGTAGAAATCCAAGCAGGCTCCGAGCGGCAGAAACACGCGCGTGTCAACACGATCGAAGTTATCCACGATCCACCGTTCTTGGACTGGCATTCCAAACCCAACATACAAAACATCAGGTTTGAACTGGTTAATCTGGGCGATCACAGCCTCATTTTCGGGTCCTGTTTTCGCAAAGTAACCATGATGACCCTGGATTTTCAGATTCGGCGCGATCGCTCTTAGTTTGTCGATCGCACGATCCGTAACTCCGGGTTTGCCTGCTAACAAGAACAATGAAACGCCTTCTTGTTCACACGCTTTTGCAAGTGATTCAATGTAGTCGGGACAAGTCATCCGATGACAAGAGCATACATCATAACCGTTTAGCTTTGCACCTAGTAAGACCCCGAACCCATCACAAAAGACATAATCGGACTGATTGATGAAGCGACGATACCAAGACTTCGATGAAGCAAAGTTCATTGCTCGGACATTGACATTAGCAACCACTGTTTTCTGGTTAATTTGCGCCGATTCAACAATACATTCAATCAGATCTTTAACGGTTAGTTTGTGAAACCGGGTCTTTAGAAGAACGATCTCTTCAAATCGTTTTTGAGCGGGAGTAACAGTATTCATAGTCTCCGAGAATTACTGAGTTGCGGAGAATCGATCGCTTGTGAAGGCAGCGATCGAGCACCGCGCGAGGCAGGAGGGTTGTACAACGCTTGAAAGATTTGACCCGCGAACTGTTGTGCTGTGTTGTGATCTGCAAATTGCTTTTGCTTCACAGGATTGCACAGTTCACCGGGAATTTCTAACAGGAATCTCATCATGGCTTGCCCGATTTCCTCTGGTGAGGACGCATCCACGGTGAGTCCTAGCTGGTACTGTCGAGTCAGTTCCCCGATCACACCAAAATCTGATGCAAGAACGGGTTTCTGAGCCGCTGCTGCCCGTACCAAAATGGCACTCATTCCGATGTGGCGCTGGTAAGGAACGAGCACCACATCAGAGATCTGGAAGTAAGGATGAATCGCTTCATCTGGAACAAAGCCAAACTGCGTCACAATCTGAATCGGTCGCGATCGCATGACTTCCGCAATTCGCGCTTCTAGCTGTTCTCGCGCTTCTCCGGTAATGGTTCCCGCCAGCAGAATCGTCATCCGGCGACACAATGCAGGCGGCAATTGTTCGATCGCTTCTAAAGTCTCTTTTAGTCCTTTACGATCGTTTTCCAATGCACCAAACATCAGAAAAACGCTGCGACCCGGTTCGATTCCTAGCTGAATTCTCAGTGCTTCAGCATCGGCATCGGTGTGATTGTATCGCTGGACTGGATCAGCGAGGTGCACTGCTTTGTTTGTGTTGTACACCTGATTGATGTAGTCCACCGCAAATTGATCTAGACAGAACACAGTTTGCAGTTTAGACAGCGGCAAGAATCGAGCCAGACAAACGCGATCGCGCCATTGCCAGAAACCTTCTTTTCCTTCCAGACTATAGTTCGGGAAGAACGCATAGTGCAGGATCGGACGGAAGTAGATCACACTCATCGCACAAGGGAGCTTCGCACCCACTGCCATGCGAAGCAGAACGCGATCGAGGTACATCAGAAAAATGTGCGTGGTTCCGAGTGAAATTGCATACTTGCGAATGATCTTCCACTCTTGGAATGCCCGAATAATCCGCCCTTTAAATGAACTTGCCAGATCATCACTGCTGACGAGCTTTGCTTGTTCTGATGTGGTGATCGAGACAAATCGAATATTCGGACGCTGCTCCGCCAGGGCAACAATGTGTGGATGTCTTTGGATGAAAACTTGTGAGACCAGCACATCTAAGTGCCCTGGCAAATCATTTTCACACCAATACTTCACTAAATGCTGAATGTATCCCGGATGGTGTCCACGTGCATCAAGATCGAAAATCATAAATCGATCCTGATGCTCAGACTGGCGTGGATGATCCCCGGATCGCGTCGCATACCGTTCCGTCATAACCTTAAGTGCCTCAACTTTCGCAGCGTTTTTGTTTGATCAATCAACATTCAGAAGCAATGGTGGAACTGATTTCGCACTGATTCTCCTCAAGAAGCGATCGCCACTTTCGGAAAACAGCACCCTGTCCAATCGTTGCCTTCTGATGAATGAACAAAACGGATGCAGCCCCCACTGTTGTTGATGAGCAGACAAGCCGTTTTCTCTGAGATATCTGTCTGATTTCGCGTGCAATGCTTGTAGATGCTGCGTTTAACTGTTCCCCGTCCCGCTCTACACCGCGACTGCAAGTCGATCGATTTCTGCTGCCACCATCTCTTCAAAAATGTCTGACAGGCTGCGTGTAATGCTCCACTCTGGAAAGTGCGATTTCAGCTTGCGTAAGTCTGAGATATAGCAAATGTGGTCTCCAATGCGATTGTCCTCGACGTAGACCCAATCCACTTTGCGACCGCTAATCGATTCGACCCAATCAAAGGCTTCCATCATCGAAACACTGTTTTCGCGTCCTCCACCCAGGTTGTAGACTTCACCCGGTCTAGGATTGCGTCGGAATGCCTCAAAAGCTTGAATCACATCATAGCTGTGGATGTTGTCGCGGACTTGCTTCCCTTTGTAACCAAAGACTTTGTAAGTTCTGCCCGTCAGTGCAACTTTCACCAAGTACGATAAGAATCCATGAAGTTCGACTCCAGAGTGTGAAGGTCCCGTCAGGCAACCTCCCCGAAATACGCCCACCTTCATGCCAAAGTAGCGCCCGTATTCTTGAGCGACCACATCCGCAGCCGTCTTCGATGCTCCAAACAGCGAGTGCAACGTACGATCGATTCTGCAAGTCTCGGCAACGCCATGAAAATCTTCTGGATTTGCGTAGTCGTACCGTTTTTCTAGCTCGACCCGTGGAATCTCGTTCGGTGAGTCCCCGTAGACCTTATTTGTGCTCATGTGAATAAAGACCGCCTCCGGGCAGAACTGGCGGGTTGCTTCGAGTAGATTTACGGTTCCCAAGGCGTTGACTTCAAAATCTAATAAGGGAATCTGACACGCTTTATCGTGGGAAGGTTGAGCCGCACAGTGGATAATGAGATCAAACGTGTGCGCTTGAAATAGCTCAAACACACCTTCACGATCGCGGATGTCGATGCTGTGATGCTCAAACTGAGAAGTTCCGTCCTGTAGCCGCTTTAGGTTCCACAGAGTGTCGCCTTGGGTTCCAAAGAACGTCGCTCTCATGTTGTTGTCTACCCCAATCACCTGATGCCCAGTGCGATCGTAGTATTCCACCGCTTCTGAACCGATCAAGCCACTAGAGCCAGTAATCAATACTTTCATGTGGTCTCGTCTTGCTGTGACACTAAATTGCTCAGGAGTCTAAATAGTTTCTCTGATGGGTTGCAATCGTTTCTTTAGAATTTCATGCTGACTTCAAGACGCATAAAATTACACACTATGTATAATTACTGAGATAAGTTGAAACAATTTTGCGTGTTCTTAATGAGTCTACAGTCATACGGAAAACCGAAGAAATCTAGAGAAAGCCTATTATCTGTCGGCATTAGAACCATTTATATAGGCTGAGTTAGCTAGATGCTAAAACGCACAAACGCCCGCAGGGTCACGTATTTTTCTACGTGTTCATACTGTTATATTTATTTTTTTTACGTAGTTATGCGTGTAAAGTCACGTAAAGCAACGATGAAGCCTACTTTACGAGTTATAGGGTCAACGTATTAAGATTCAGCGTAATCACAACATCCGAAGAAGGCGAATACACTTTCCTGTATTGGTCTGGATAGCCTTGTGAATACTCATGATTGGCACATATTGAGATTATGTGAATGTAGGGATTGACAAAAGCGATTTAATTATTCTTACAAGGAATCTCAGTTATCTATTCGAGGATTGCCTCGGTACGTTCAGCATTCGTCTTGGTTCCATTTTTCGTGCGTTCCAAATATTATGGCTTTTCAAGTTTCTCCTCCCCCAGGCTCACTCAAGCGTTCCGCGATCGACTCCGAGCAACGCGCTAGAGATCTTCGCTCTCCTGTTTCCTTTCAAGTTCGCCAAGGTAGCTTTATTGGCTGGATTCGGATCTGTCTACTGCTGATTTTGGATCTATCCATGATGTATACTGCGTGGCAAATCGCACAGGTCAGCGGAACGGATCTCAGTGTGTCGCTTCACATCGAGGATCGGGTGATCTCTTACTTGCCGACAGCATTTTTGACCATCGGCGTGTTCGGGGTAGTGGGACTGTATCGAGAAGGAGAAGGCTGGCGAGATGCGACCAAGGTAATGACGACCTTGCTGTTAGTGCATTGTGCGATCGCGTTCACAACTCTGCTGCCGAACCCTTCACAAGCTAGTTTACTGATTCCGTTTGCTTGGTTTACTGGATTGAGTATGGTGCTCACCGTTGCCAGCCGATTCGCCATGCACTGGATGATTCAGAGTGTGCGCCAAGTTGGAGTGGTTCGTCATCCGATCTTTATCTTTTGCCAGCCAGATCAAGCGAAGCGCGTCGTACCAATTTTAGGACGGAGGCATCACTACACGGTGAGTGGTTGGAACGAACCGCAGCAGTTGAGTGATGCTTATCGTGCTTCTACGATTTGTCGATTAAAGCAGTTAGGAGTTTGTGAGGTCTTTCTCTGTGCTCAGTTGCCCGCAAGGGAATTGATGTTGATCTACTGGGATCTGCGGAATGCGGGAATTACTTTGCACATCTGTGTTCTTGTCTCGAATCCGGTGGCAGAGTCGCAGATTTGGCAGATGCCGGAATTGTACACTGCGACCTTTGCACCGCCCGCGATCGCAGGTATCGAGTTTCAGATCAAGCGCTGTTTTGATTTCGTTGCCTCTGTTGTATTTCTACTGCTCACTTTCCCGCTTTACCTCATCATTGCGCTGCTAATTCGGCTGGATTCTCCAGGACCGATCTTTTTCCGTCAAACTCGGATCGGCTTGCAGAATCGCCCGTTCAAGGTTTGGAAGTTCCGCACGATGGTGGTGAATGCGGCTGAACTTCAAAAGGAGCTAGAAAGCAAGAACGAGAATCGTGATGGGGTGCTGTTCAAGATGAAAGATGACCCGCGCATTACTCGTGTCGGAAAATTCTTGCGTCGATACAGCTTAGATGAACTGCCACAAGTGTTCAACATTCTGGTGGGTGAAATGAGCTTTGTCGGACCTCGACCGCTTCCTTTGCGAGATGTGGAGAAGTTTTCAGAACATGACTATATTCGCCATGCGGTTCTGCCTGGAATTACGGGAATGTGGCAGGTTTCTGGTCGATCGGACATTGATAACTTCGAGGATGTTCTGCGATTGGACATGGTTTACATCAAAGATTGGTCGCTTTGGTTAGATTTGAAGATTATTTTGCAGACGGTTCGAGTGGTGCTGCAAAAAACAGGCGCGTATTAAGCAGGCATCGAATACAGATTGACTTGAGTGGAATAGATATGGAGACGCAGCGAGTCGCATCAAAAAAACCGATGATGAATGTCTTGAGTGGAATCAAGGCGAATCAGATTGTATTGTTGTCGATCGTGGTAGGTGCGATCGTAAATGACTATGGCACGAAGACATTGCAACACTCTTGGAGGCGCAATGAATCTCTTAATTGCTAGTAGTCACGACATTGATGGCGGTGCAGCACGAGCCGCTTACCGATTGCATCAAGGACTGCGATCGATCGGACTCTCCTCTCAAATGCTGGTGCAGTCTAAAACGAGCGGCGATTCTTCGGTCATTGCTCCAAAAACCCAAATTGCCCAGGGAATTGCCAAAGCTCGATTAACCTTTGATGCGTTGCCACTAAAGCGCTATCAGAATCGACAAGATACGACATTTTCAGTTCAATGGTTGCCCGATCGATTTGCTTCTCAGATCAAGCAATTGAATCCAGATGTGATTAATTTACACTGGGTCAATGATGCGTTTGTGCAGATTGAATCGATCGCGAAGCTGAATCGTCCGATCGTGTGGTCGCTGCATGATATGTGGGCGTTTACAGGGGGTTGTCACTACACCGATCAATGCGATCGCTATACGAAATCCTGCGGGAATTGTCCTCAGCTTCAAAGCCAGAAAGCTCAGGATTTATCTCGATCGATTTGGCAACGAAAAGTCAAAGCCTGGAAATCTGCGAATTTAACGATCGTGGCATTGAGTCAATGGTTAGCAGATTGTGCTCGATCGAGTTCATTGTTCGGAGATTTACGAATCGAAGTCATTCCGAACGGGATTGATGTTACTCGTTATCGTCCGGTCAATCCAACCTTTGCCCGTGAAGTTCTCGGCTTACCCCAAGATAAACATCTCGCATTGTTCGGAGCAACCGCAGGCACAAGTGATCCGCGTAAAGGCTTTCATCTATTGCAGCCTGCTCTACAAAGCTTGGCTCAATCGGGTTGGGGTGACAAATTAGAGCTAGTGGTATTCGGAGCAGATCGACCTCAAAACCCGCCAGAGTTTGGCATGAAGGTTCACTACATGGGATCTTTCCGCGACGATCTATCACTCTCCTTGCTTTACTCTGCTGCGGATGTGTTTATCTTGCCATCGATGCAGGAAAACCTTGCAAACACCATTATGGAAGCGATGGCTTGTGGAACACCTTGTGTCGCATTTGAAATTGGTGGAATGCCTGACTTGATCGAACATCAGAAGAGCGGATATCTGGCGCAACCGTACTGGATTGATGATTTAGCGACTGGAATTGCTTGGACGATCGAGAACCGCGATCGACAGCATCACCTCAGTTTCCGCAGCCGAGAAAAAGTCGAACAAGAATTCACCTACGCCCGACAAGCTCATCGATATCGATCGCTGTTTGAAGAAGTCCGACATGAACGACGGTAACACTTGCCTGGAGACGATCGCAAAAGACTGAAAGAACAGGAGACAAAGCCTTGAAACTCAGAGATTTACACCTTTTAGCCCTAAAACTAGAGCCGTGGTTGGTAGGACTCTATCTCATCTATTTTCTCGGTCTTGATCTTCCTCCTCGCGCAATTAGCATCGGGAATGCGCTGAGTTATCCGCTGCTGCTCTTTCTGATTTTGGTATCAGGATGTTGGCGACAACTATTGTTCGGAATGACCAGAGATATTCCGCTGTTGCTTTTGCACTTGATGTCTATTGTTTCGATTCTCTGGTCGGTTGCGCCTGAATTCACAGCAGATGAACCGAAAGCTTTTCTCAGAGCCGGAATTTTTGGTGTCTATCTCGCAGTGCGTTTTGGGCTATCCGGTCAGATGCTGCTGCTGGCTCGAATCGTAGGAATTAGCGTCGTCTTAAGCTTGATTGCGGCGATCGCACTGCCATCCTACGGGATCGGGTCCGGAGCAACGGCTGGATCTTGGAAAGGAATTTTTGGATTTAAGAATTTGTTCGCATCGAACATGGCGTTTGCTACGTTGACTCTGATGCTACTAGGCTTGAGTCGTCCGAGGTGGCGCGGATTAGCATGGGGACTCACCGGACTTGCGTTTGCTCTCTTACTGCTCAGTCAAGGTCGAACCGCACTCGCTTCACTGCTCATCACGCTGTATCTCTTACCGTTCCTCGGCATTGCGAAACAGTACTACAAGACTCGTGTGGTTAGTGTTGCTTTGGTCTTGATTGTCAGCTTGATGGCTGGACTGCTCATTCTTCTCAATTTGCGATTCATCGTCGTTGATGTTCTGGGTAAAAGTCTCGAATTCAACGGGCGGTTGCCGCTCTGGATCATGATGCTCGACAAAGGGATGGAGCATTTTTGGGTAGGGCACGGTTATGCAGCGTTCTGGACTTCGAGCGCATCCCATCAAATTTTGACTCAGACCTGGGCGTATGAAGCTTACCGATTAGGAATTCGCTTTAATGCTCACAATGGCTATTTAGATTTGTTCTTGCAGTTAGGAATTGTTGGGCTGAGTCTCTATCTAATTAGCTTGGGAACTGTGTTCTTTAGAGCACTTTACTTGATGCTGCGACAGAGAACGATCGAGATTTTTTGGGTACTGCAAACATTGGTGCTCACTTCATTGTTAAGTTTTGCCGATAGCTTGAGTGTCGGAACTGGAAGCGCGATGTGGAGCGTGTACGTCGCGTTCGCGACTTCGATCGCAATTCAGTATCGCCGTCAGAAAATTGACGATCGCTTAAACGATGGTCATTCCTCTGCACCTGCCTTAACGCCGAATCTCTCTGCTGCAAATCTTAGAGGCTCGTAATCTGTTCTTAAATTGGATCAAATGAAAGTCTTAGTTGTTACAACGGTTCTCCCCGCCCGGAAGCTTCATGGAAGTGAAGTCGCTTCCCAAAATATCATTGAAGCACTTCAACACAATGGCTGTGAAGTCACGGTGTTGGGATATGGGCGAAAAGAAGATGGTGAATTGCACATCGCACCGCATGAGGTGTTAGTGTCTGAACGATCGGTCGAAACAAAGCAAGCCAAGCTTAAAGCATTCGGCTGGTTTGCCTTCAGTCTGCTCAAACGCCTGCCTTATTCGTCAGCAAAGTATATTTCTAGCGACTATATCAAGCGAGTGCAGTCTTTATTAAGCACAGAATCGTATGATGCAATCGTGATTGATCACGCTCAGATTGGGTGGTTACTCGATGTGATTAAGCATCCGAAAATTGCTTTGATTGCTCACAACTTGGAGCATGAAATCTATCGGCAACACTATGAGCGATCGCAAAATCGACTAGCAAAATGGGTATATCAACGGGAAGCAAAACTTGTCAAACGACTTGAAGCAAGAGTCGCGTCTGCTGCTCAAGAAGTTTGGACATTAACGCAGCATGATACAAACTATTTTGCTCAATTCACGCAGGCAAGAACACTCAGCTTACCGTCGAGTTTTGCAAATATTCAAGCTGAACCAATTCCGAAAGTGTTTGATATTGGCATTATTGGAAGCTGGTCTTGGAAGCCGAATGAAGAAGGATTGCGCTGGTTTTTAGAGACGGTCTATCCATTGTTGCCTCCTTCCTTGAATGTGCATGTGGCGGGTCGTGGAGCCGATTGGATCACGGAAAGCTACCCGAAGATTCACTATCGTGGATTTGTTGAGGACTCGAAAGCGTTTATGATGCAAGCGCGAGTGATGGCGATTCCAACTTTAAGCGGCGGTGGGATTCAGATCAAAACGTTGGATGCGATCGCATCTGGCTCTCAAATTGTCGGTACTTCAACCGCGCTCAGAGGCATTGCGAATCCACCTCGTACCGTCGCGATCGCAGATCAGCCCCAGCAATTTGCTCAACAGTTGGCGACTGCGGTGAGCCTCGATTATTCGATCGCAGATTTAGCAGAATCTCAGCAATGGTATCGCGATCGACAAGCTCGATTCCTGCATGAAGTGAAACAAGGAATGCAGGCGCTCGTCACGTCGATCGAGCTAGATAGACTCGTCATACCAAAGTGATTTGCTTGCGCTGACATAGTTGAATCGTGAATTTATAGGAACGCGATCAACCATAATTCACTCGAAACTTCATCCGTAGATCTATTTAAGGAATAGCCATCAGATCCGCTCACTCTTAGTGAAGAGAAGATAAAGTCATGAATGACAACTTGCTTCATCTCCTTGAAATCACGTATACCTTGTACTAACGCTCAGCACCGGGTTTTCACTACTAACTTTCTGACCATGATTAACTATCTCAACAAGTTTCTGTACATTCTAGGAGATGCCAAAAAGCGTTTACTTTTACTGATAGTTGTTTTTGTTCTATCATCCCTGCTAGAAACTTTTGGAATTGGTTTGATTGGTCCTTTCCTTTGGTTGTCCTCTAATCCAGATGCCGTCAAGTCTATCCCTGTGGTAGAGAAGGTCTATGAGCTTTCAGGGTTTCAATCAACCCAGCAGTTTATTCCTGTGCTTGGAATTGCACTCGTCGTTACTTTCTGTGCTAAGTCCCTGCTCTATTTCTTCGCGCGGCATCACATCTCTAAATTTGGACTAGATCAGCAGGCGAGAGTTATATTAAGGCTCCTGAATGCTTACTTATCTGCCCCATATACTTTTCATCTCAGTCGGGACAGTGCGGGTCTAATCAATACTCTGGTTCAAGAGACACAAAATTTTTGTCATCGATGTACGCTCCCGATCTTAGAAGGTCTCTCAAGTGCTATCACGGCTACTTTCCTGGTCTTACTGCTTGCAAAGACAAGTTCGATCTTGTTCGTCATGATTTTGGCAATTATCTTGCCTACATTTCTTCTATTTTACTTCTTCAAAAAGAAGGCTAAGCGCTGGGGCAAGGAGGTTACCGAATCAACTCATGGCATGATTCGGGTCATTCATCATAGTTTAGGAGGAGTAAAAGAGACCTACGCAATTGGCTGTAAGCCCTATTTCATGGAGCAGATGCGAGAACAAGCATATAAGAATGCAAGTTCTGTGACTAAAACCTTTAGTATGCAAGTTGTACCCAAGGTCTCCATTGAGACTCTAATGGTTTCATTTGTTGTGCTGCTGGTCGCTGTTTATCCGATCCTGTTTGGACAGAAGGTCGAAACGATTTTACCGATTTTGAGTATTTTTGCTGTCGCATCTATGCGTCTAATTCCAGCAGTAAGCCAATCGCTCACGGCGTTTGCGATCATCCAGACTTCAGGGTATACACTCGACATCATCTACAGTGACTTGAAGAGCTTAGAGCGGTCAAGCAATATTTATTTTAGTACGGATGAAAAGTTGAATTTAGAGGGTCAAAACATCACCCAGTCGGGCTACAAGCCATCACTGACTTTTACTGAGAGTGTTGAACTCAAAAACATCACTTACTCCTATCCCAACACTACAACACCATCGATCAAAGACATCTCTTTCAAGATTGGTAAAGGGCAGTCAATTGGTTTAATCGGAAAGTCTGGTGCTGGTAAAACAACTTTGGTGGACGTGATTTTGGGTCTATTAGAGCCAACAGGTGGAGATTTGTTGGTAGATGGAGTTTCAATCTACGAGAACTTCCAATCCTGGAGAAATTTGATTGGCTATATTCCGCAGTCCATCTTCTTGATGGATGACACAATTGAAAAGAACATTGCTTTTGGTGTTCCTGAGCACCTAATTGATCAGCAGAAAATTGATAGGGTCATCCAAATGGCTCAATTGACCGATCTAATTGACCATTTACCCGACGGACTACAAACGTTTGTTGGTGAGAGAGGAGTACGACTATCGGGTGGTCAACGTCAACGGATTGGTATTGCAAGAGCCTTATATCATGACAGTGAAATTTTGATTCTTGATGAGGCGACTGCTGCACTAGATAATGAAACTGAGAGATTAGTCTCTGAATCAATTCAACACTTGTCTGGTGTTAAGACGCTGATTATTATTGCTCATCGCCTTTCAACCGTTGAACATTGCGACCAAATTTATCTGCTAGAAGGAGGCAGACTTGTGAAATCTGGCAGTTATCGCGAGATTGTTTTGAATCGATAAAACAGCGTGAATCTGCTTTGATAACAAGATTCTGAATTCACGACTTCAAAGCTTTCTACAATGCTTTCAATGCCCTACAGCGATCGCACTGAAACTCCCTAATTTAGTGACTTCCTTTCCGGCTTCCTCTAAATGCCCAAAATTAGAACTAATCTAGCCTGTTCATGAAGAATCCAAACGTTGTTTTTCTATCAGATTTAGGTAACAATCCATATCGCAATCTATTGATTGATAATCTGGAGTATCACGGATTTAGAGTTGTAGATTATTTCCCTACCTCTATTTTTCTACCCAAATTCTGGGGGAAAGTTAAGCCTGAAGTTTTACATCTACATCATATTCATTTCTTTTTCCTTGGCTCCAGTCCATTCAGACGCTGGATTAAGTTCTTTATTTTCATCATCCAAATTCTGATCTTGAAATTAGCAAACACAAAAGTTGTTTGGACAGTTCATGAATGGTCAGATAAATACCAAGGAGAGTGGGGTGAGATTTATCCTTTCTGGAGTGTAACTTTTGGTCGATTGTTTGATGGCATTATTACCCATTGTCAAACTACAAAAAATGCCATTATTAGAGATCTTAGAATCCAGAACCAGCGCAAAGTTTTTGTTGTGCCACATGGGCATTACATTGATGCTTATAAAAATGACTGTGACCAGGCTCATGCACGTCAGTTGTTAGCCGTTCCTCAAGAGCGCGTGGTTTTCTTGCTATTCGGCAATATCTATCGCGCAAAAGGGACTTTGGAAGCGATCGAAGCTTTCAAGCAGCTTCCTCAGAGTATGGCATTCCTTCTGATTGCAGGCTTTCCAGTTGAAGATGATATCGAAGACATCATTCGCCATCAAATCAAGGGCTACGATAATATTCTGTTCACTCCTAAACCCATTGATGATGATGATGTGCAGATATACATGAATGCTTGTGATTGTTTTATGGTTCCCTACAAGGTCTTTACGACCTCTGGAGTCACCTTGCTGGGTATGTCATTTGGTAAAGCTTGTATCGCTCCAAGAATGGGCTACTTTAGTGATGTCTTAGATGAATCTGGTGCATTTCTTTATGACCTAGAAGATGAAGACGGATTACTTCATGTGATGAAGTTAGCCATCGAACGACAGGCATCGCTAGCGAAGATGGGCAAATCTAATTTAGAAAAAGCTCGACAATGGAGTTGGGAATACGTTGCGGCAGAGACAGCGAAGGTATATCAATGGTGCTTTAAAGCCTCTTTGTAGAACTACTAAATTAGTTCCACACGGTGTTCTAGCTTTGTGTAATTCGTGCAAGAAGTCGATCGCGCTAAAACGATCGACTTCTTTTATGAATCTAGAGAATCTCAAACTGCTTCACTTCAAGAATCTGACCGATCATGGCAAAGCTCATGACATCATCGCGGATTTCACCTTCGACTTTGACTTTAAGACCCGCTTCTTGCAGTTCTTTGGGAGGATTGTGCAACTCGTAAGACTTGCCATTATCCGCATCGATCGCCCAAGCTCCCGTCCCAAATCCCTTGCGCTGAATCACACCTGTTACAGTCATGCCGTTCTTTCTCCTGCTTGTAGAGCCAATCTTGCCAATCCAAAACAGAGGATAGCTTGGATGATGAGAAAGCTTCGTGCAATCAAACCGCCACCCAGCCACATCAGTTGAGGATCAACGATCGCGCTAATTCCCAGAAATGCCGAGACTCCGATCGTGGTTCCGATCGCAAACGATCGACCCTGAGAATGTCCTAACAATAACGCAAGCAGAACGAACGGAATCACCACACTGGCAGAGATCGGATTGAGTGCACCACTCGCTTGAATCGCGCTACCCAGTTCAGGCAACGAGCTTCCCAGAATGCGGAACGGGAATTGCGGCATATCAAATCGGTACAGTCCTTTGAAAAAGAACAGTCCAGAACTTCCCATGACTAAACCAGAGGACATCGCCCAACTCCAGTTAAACGGAAAGTAAACTCTCAAGAACCATGCCAAGAGATAAGACCCGACCACCATTGCAACCTTCGGCAAGAGTGCAACCACTCCACCATCGATCCAGAAACGTGGATTGAGATAACCATTGTCACGCAACCAGCGGAAGAAGTCGTTAAACGTAATCTTGCCGTGGAGTGCCATTTTCACAGCCGCAGACGCATCGAGTTTTCCGGCTCCAAACTGGTTCAATTCATCGGATTCCACTTTTCGAGCGGATTGAGTCAGAACCGCTAAGACCTCATCCGGTTCGGTCACACCTGCGGCTTTAATCAATGCTGCGACACCTGCAACGTGAGGAGCCGCCATACTCGTACCCTGAAACGCTGCAAACACAGACTCACCCGTTTGAGGATTGAGTGTATTTTGCAAAATACCGCCTGCTTCACCTTGAGCGGTTGAACCACCGGGAGCAGAAATATCGACCCCTGCACCAAAGTTAGAATAAGGAGCTTTTTCACCCGACGCATCTAAGGCGGCAACCGCGATCGCATGAGGATATCGAGCCGGATAATCTGCGGCATTCTGTCCCGCATTTCCCGCTGCTGCAACGACCACGACTCCTTTACTGTGAGCATAATCGATCGCATCTTTCAGCACCGAACTTTCGCCGCCGCCACCCAGACTGAGGTTAATCACATCGGCTTTGTTATCGGCTGCAAATCGAATCGCCTCAGCAATATCGGCAACCGTTCCACCCCCAAACGAACTCAGAACTTTGAGCGGCATAATGTTGGCTTCGTAAGCGATGCCAGCGACTCCAAGATTATTGTTCGTCGATTGTGCGATCGTACCTGCGACGTGAGTTCCATGCCCGTTATCATCCTCGGCATTGTCTCGATCGTTGACGAAATCGTATCCAGCCACGAGATTAGACTGCTCTAAATCAGGAACTTGCGACACTCCGGTATCAATCACCGCAACGGTTACACCGCGACCTTTCGTTTCTGTCCAACCGGATTCAATCCCAATACTGTGCAGATTCCATTGTTTGCTGTACATCGGATCATTCGGAGCTTGAGCCGATAATTTTGGATCAGATATGGAATCGACAGGTTTAAGCGTTTCACCTGCGGGAATGCGATAGACATAATCTGGCTCGATCGCTTCTGTATACCGCTTCACATCGGATTGCTTTAGCGCTTTCAATAACGCCTGATCACCCGGAACAATGTAGAGATGTTCGATATCCGAAAATTGGCTATTCAGCTTCGGGCGAACGTGATAAGTTTTCGCGATCGTATCTACCTGAGTTTGAATTTCAGCCGAGGTGAGATCATCTCGGAAATCGAGAATGATGTCTTCGTACACACCTTGAGCGGCTAAACCCGGAAATTGGACGATCGCCCAACCGAATCCCACAAGAGCGAGGGCGATGATCAGGAGCTTTCTCATATCGAATACATTCCTACTTGCATTCTCACGATAGCGGATACCTCTGATCTCGTGTGTTTAGAACGATGAAGCTATACGATGGGAAATGTTTCTTAAACGATGAACAATTATGATACACGGGCTATTGTGGTTGCCATTGTTGGCGGCGTTTATCGGACTCGCGTATGCCGGATGGAATGAATATCAAACGCTCGAAACCTATCGACGCTGGGCAGATCCGTTCGGACGGGCGAAATATGATGTTTATTCAGTTTTGGGACAAAAAGAAGATGTTTTAACGGTGGGTAAGGCGACTCGAAAAGCGGTGACGGAAACGGAATCTTTTTCGTTGAAATCGGTGAAAGACATTCGATTGTTGGTGAATGATCAAGCGGTGGATTTGAATGCGCCACCGAGTAAGGGAAAGAAAGTTGCGTTGGCGTTTGAATTAAGCGATCGCACGATCGAGGTTCCGTTTACGCAGGTTGGACTCGCGGCAAAATGGGGCGAAGTATTGACGAAAGACTGGCAGGCAATGAAATGAGAATGTTGAAAGCGATTTTACCGAGTCGAGATCAAAAAGGATTACGACGAGCCTATTTGTTAGCCAGTATCTTTTTTTGTCTCGTATTAGCAATTTCGCTCAATCGCTATTTCTCTTTCTATACTTCTTATGATCAAGGACTGTTTAATCAACTGTTCTGGAACAATTTACACGGACGTTGGTTTCAGAGTTCACTCACGTCTGCAAATTCCGTCGCCTCACTTGAAGATGGACAAACGCCGATCGTTAATTTTATTCATCTCGGTCAGCATTTCGTAATCAATTTCCTTCTCTGGTTGCCGTTGTATGCGCTTTTTCCTCACCCAGTGACCTTACTGATATTGCAAGTTTCATTGATGACGGCTGGTGGATTAATGCTGTATGCACTGGCGCGACAGCGATTATCTCCACATCTATCAGTTTGGATTACCGGAAGTTACTACAGCGCCATCCCGGTCATTGGTTCAACAGTGGCAAATTTCTATGAGCATTGTCAGATTCCACTGTTTGCATTTGGGACATTGCTGGCACTAGAGAAGAAAAATTGGGTTTGGTTCTGGATTTGTGCGCTTTTAGTCTTGGGTATTCGACAGGAAATCGGAATTATTCTTTTCGGCATCGGAGTGTATCTGATCGTGAGTCGGCGGCATCCTTGGGTTGGGCTGGCTCTCTGTGTTCTTAGTTTTAGCTATGTGGTTTTTATTACAAACGTGATTCAGCCACAGTTTTCTTCAGATGTATCGCGATTGTATCTAGCAAAACGATTTCCACAGTTTGTCGATACCGATGAACCGACGACGCTACAAGTTCTCTGGGGAATGATCACACACCCAATTCGGTTAATAGAGTATCTATTCTTTCCGATCGATAGACGCATCAACTATCTCGCAGGTCATTGGGTCTCACTCGCATTCATTCCCGCACTCTCAGGAGCCGCTTGGATCATTGCTGGATTTCCCTTGTTTGCGATTTTTGCTCAAGCGGGACAAACCGCGCTCACGATTTGGTTGCGATACGCCGTGACTGTAGTTCCGGGAATGTTCTACGGCGCGATTTTATGGTGGGAGCGTCACCCCGATCGCTTTACGCCAAAGTTCCGTCGCTGGTGGAAGATTTGCATTGTGCTGTCTCTGATATTTATGTTCAGTGGCAATCCGAATCGCGCTTTTTCATTCATCATTCCAGATTCAGTGCGTCCACTGGTTTATGTTCCACTGCTGCGTCAATGGGAACACGCAATTCATATTAATAACGTGATCCGTAATGTTCCAAACGATGTTAGTGTCAGCACGACAACTCATCTAATTCCGCAGCTTTCAACGCGGCGATTTATCATTCGATTGCCTGTTCTAGATATCTACAACGAGCAGAAACAGAAGATTCGAGTCGATTATGCGATCGCGGATCTCTGGCAAATGAAAGAATACAGTCGAGCCTTCAAAGATAGTCGAGCCGCATTTTCTCAAACCTTACCTGTTCTGGAACAACTGGTGAATGAGAATCAATATGGTGTACAGCAAGTTGAAGATGGGGTTGTGATGATGGTACGTGGACAACCCTCGAATCCAGTAGTGTTAGCAGAATGGCAGAAATTGTTAGTGCAACTTAAATCGGCTTAAGTCGGATTTTGCTCGATCGGATAGATTTGCTACTCTTGGAAGAAGAACGCTCCTTTACGCTCAAGTAGGGAGCGATTTTTATTTTTTGGAGAGGCATCAGATGGGATCACTCAAGGGAAGAGATTTATTGAAATTGTCAGATCTCAATACAGATGAAGTGCTGGAACTGTTGGATATTTCAGCGCAACTGAAAGCCGGAAAACTGAATCCGCGCCCGATCGTAAAAGGTCATGCGCCTGTGTTGGGATTGTTGTTTTATAAAGCCTCGACTCGAACCCGTGTGAGCTTTTCAACTGCAATGTATCACTTGGGCGGACAGGTGCTTGATTTGCCGCTGAATGCTACTCAAGTCAGTCGCGGAGAACCGATCGCAGATACAGCGCGGGTACTCGATCGCTATCTCGATATTCTCGCCATCCGCACCTTTGAACAGTCCGATCTCGAAACCTTTGCGAACGAGATGGAAATCCCTGTGATCAATGCGCTGACTGATTTAGAGCATCCTTGTCAAATTTTGGCAGACTTACAAACGATTCAGGAAACGTTCTCTACTTTGTCTGGTTTAACGCTGACTTATGTGGGTGATGGGAACAATGTGGCGCATTCTCTGATGATTGGATGTGCATTAGTTGGAATGAATGTTCGGATTGCGACTCCTGCGGACTATAAGCCCGATTCCTCGATCGTTGAATTGACCCAAAAGATCGCCGCTGGAAAATCCGAAGTCATTCTCACCGAAGACCCGATCGCTGCCACAAAAGACACGAATGTGATTTACACCGATGTCTGGGCAAGCATGGGACAAGAAGATTTAGCCCAAAGTCGCATTCCGATTTTCCAGTCGTATCAAGTGAACGATGAACTGTTGAGCTATGCGGAAAAAGATGCGATCGTCCTACATTGCCTTCCGGCTCACCGAGGTGAAGAAATCACGCATAAAGCGATCGAGGGCAAACAATCGAAAGTTTGGGATCAGGCAGAGAATCGAATGCACGCTCAGAAAGCATTGATGGCGAGTTTATTGGGTGCAGTCTGAGAATGTTGTAAACTTTTGTAATAGGACATTTTGTAACTGCAACTATGACGACCTCTCCTGGATTCGGTAAAAAGGTTCATAAAGAGAAGAAAAAATCGGCTGGCAGCGAGAAGCGAGTACAAGCTTCCAAACAGTTCGATGATTTCAAATCGCAAGGGCTACCGGAATATGAAATCTATCTCCGAGTCCAGGGCAAGAAACAGCTTCAATGGTTTCCGATCGGCGCGATCGCAGTAAAACGCTCGTCTCAAATCGATGCCGCAATTTTTGCCAATGAAGAAGAATTGCTCAAAGGCGCGTTCCGTCTGTTTCCCAGATTGAAACAAGAGCGCGAGAATTTGGAATATGGCTATCGATTGAAGGAATTTAAGGACGAGGAAATTAAGTTAGCAGTTCGTCCGAAACCTGGGGTTCCGAATGCGTTGCAAGGTGCGATCGCATCTGTAGGCGAGAAATTGGGCGGATTGTTCAAACCGAAATCTGCCTAACCTCGAATTGCCGCAAAGATAACTTGCGCGAATTTGCTCCAAGTGGGTGAGATTTGTAGTTCTGCTGCCCGTCTCGCAAACTGGAGCAAATTTTTGTGATCAGCAAACCAGAACGGTGTGGGAAAAATTCGGAACGGAGCATAAAGAACTGATTTCTGAGGTCGATCGAGAAAATAAGCATTATGCACAAACCCTTGACCGGATTGAATGTCGCTGTGATCATTTCCGGGATATGCGCCCCAAGCTAAATCAGGTAAAGCGTAAATTATACCTGTCCAGACATTGATCCCGATCGCACCATAGTTCAACTCTCGAATCGCATTCTCTACAGGTGTTTTCGTCAAAATTACACAGGAAAGATTCCCCCAGATCTTCTCATTGCAAAAGGGAATGGCTCGATCGAGAAATTCTTCTACGGTCGTCGCCTCTAAACTGACTTCAGCCAGCACTCCACAAAAGGCTTCAGTCTGCAACGCATAGTCATTTTCAACATTTGGAATGAAAGTCCAAGGAACAATCTCATCCGTCCGAGTTCCGAAAATTTCGGCTTGTGGATAGCGATCGATAAATTCTTGATAGCGCTCTTGTGCCCCTGGATAGTAAGCTTTGCGATTCGGAATTCTGGCGAATTCTTGCCGAAGTAAATCGAGAAAGCGATCGCGCAATTTCCATCCTTTTGCCGTCACAATCACTTTCGCTGCCACACAGTTAAAACTCGCATTATGCACAACCATGCTGGCAACATGACGCGCTTGGAACTTCAAATCAGACTCAGACCAATCACCCGGAACAATCAAAACGGGTGTAACGCAGCCGAGTTCAGAGGTAATGGGTTTTTGGGATGAATTGGCGATCGCGTAATACGTGTGATGCGAGCCAGTCACGTGAATCGCATCAATTTTAGGATGCTGACAAAGATACTTTCCTACATCAGCGCCACCATAAACAATTTGTAGAAATCCATCAGTAATCAATGGCTCAAAGGCTTGCTCTAAGAATTTCCCGACATATTCATTCACAGGATTCATCTTGAGCAGCACAACTTGATTTTCTGCAAATAGCTTATGAAGTGCATCGAGTGGAGCCGTTGATCCAACATTTCCCGCGCCTAGAACTAAAGAAATTCCAGGTCGATCGTGCTTTTCCACTGGCGTTTGATCGACCCAAATTTCCCCACGAAATCCAAGCCACAATAATCGATCGAGCAAATTATCCGGAAACACTCGCGCAATTCCGTTTTCAATATTGGCGGTTCGTCCTTCTAGAGTTTTGACGATCGCGCCCAACATCATCAACGTCGTAACCGATCCAGTCAGCCATTCTTCTCCTGCAATATCGATTCCTTTCGCCTTGCAAGCCTCGATCGCCCAATCTTCTGCAACTTCCATTGCACCCGCCATACAGCGTCTCAAATAACCGATTCGCTCTTCAGGTGGGACTTCCAGCCAATCAGCGGCACGGGAATGCAGGCGGAAAATCGCATTTTCAACTTCGGGGATCATCGTAGGTCAAAATCGTAATGACTATGATATAGTTGTAACTGTTTCGTAATCATTCAGACGAACACTGCTACTCTTGAAGGAGAAAAAAGTCCCATGACCCAAGAAGGATGCTTGCGTGTCGGTCAGAGCGCACCGGATTTTGCAGCAACGGCTGTGATTGATCAAGAATTCAAAGACATCAAACTATCGGACTATCGCGGTAAATATGTCGTGCTGTTCTTCTATCCGCTCGATTTTACCTTTGTTTGTCCGACCGAAATCACCGCATTTAGCGATCGCCATGAAGAATTTAAAGCGATCGGTACTGAAATCCTCGGAGTATCAGTGGATAGTGCGTTCTCACACTTGGCTTGGATTCAAACCGATCGTAAGTCTGGTGGTGTTGGCGACCTGAACTATCCTTTGGTTTCTGACATCAAGAAAGAAATCAGCACCGCTTACAATGTTCTCGACACCGAACAAGGAATCGCGCTGCGTGGTTTGTTCATCATCGACAAAGATGGTGTGATCCAGCATTCGACGATTAACAACCTGTCGTTTGGTCGGAGCGTCGATGAAACGTTGCGGACACTGCAAGCGATTCAATATGTACAATCGCACCCCGATGAAGTTTGCCCCGCAGGTTGGAAGCCGGGTGACCAAACGATGAATCCTGATCCGGTGAAGTCGAAAGAATACTTTGCTGCGGTTTAATCGATTCTCAAATTGAAAAACCTCCTAGCTCGGTTAACTGGGCTGGGAGGTTCTTGTTTGGGTGGAATTGCGATCGATGGTTTGCCGTTTGACCCATCTAGGAATCGTCGTTCCACCGGAAAATTCGGGTAGAGACGATTCGCCGAATCGTCTCTACGTCGTCGGGTAAACGCAGAATCTATCGCATTGGTTCGGATGGTGGTTACGATTCCCAAATTAATTCAATGCGCGTTCTGTCAGCTTCGTTAACACCTGATTCGATCGCTCAACAAACGATTTCATTCCATCCGCATTAAAGCCTTTCTGTGCCATCAATGCTAAGTCATACACATGATGACAAATCAGATTAGCAAGTTCAGCCGATGGAGAATTCGCATCGCTCGTCACGATCGCACCTTGAGAAAGATTCATCAAATTCTGAATCATCGGATGCGAGGTATTAACTAAGAGAATATGCTCTTCAGGAAACTCGATCGATTGTTGTTGCAATAATGCGCTCATTTCCTGCATTCGACGCAAATGTTCCGGTAACAGAACCATCGCAGGCGGAGCAGCAGAGTCACCCTTCAACGCTTCAGTCCGAACGGTTAATTTCGGCTTACCTAGCGCAGATTGAAACAGTGACTTGATCTGTTCGCCGCGTGTTTGATTCGTGTTCGGGTCAACGACTTCGGATTTGTCTTTATCAATCAGAGTCTCATCGAGTTCAGAATCCACGCGCGAGAATTTGATATGTGAATATTCCCGCTCTAAGAAGCTAACAAAGTGACTATCGATAAACGAATCCATGAACAGAACTTCTAAGCCCTGACTGGTGTGCAACTGAACATAAGTTGCTTGGGTCACTTCATCGGTACAGTAGAACACTCGATTTTCGTGACGTTCTTTGTTCCGCTCTAGATACTCTTTCAGCGTCGTGTAGGTCTTACCGTCTACGGTGTTGCTTTGTGCAGCATCCTGCCACGCATCGCCTTCTTCAGTTTGAACTTCCACTTTCGGCTGTTCGCTGGCAGTCGTGCGATAGATCAAAATATCTTCGACTTGCTTTTTGAACTTGTCATCGTTGAGAGAACCGAACTTCACGAAGGTTCCTAAGTCTTGCCAACTGCGAATGTAGGCTTCTCGATCGTCGCGGTACAGTTCTTTTAATCGATCGCCCACCTTCTTCGCAATGTAGTCTGCAATCCGGCGAACAGTTCGATCGCTCTGCAAGAAGCTTCGCGACACATTCAGCGGAATGTCTACACTATCAATTACACCTTGTAATGGAAGCAAAAAGCGCGGAACAACTTCCTCACAGTTATCGCTGACAAAGACTTGATTGCAGAACAGTTTAGTTTGTCCCTTGCTGACATCGACATCCGGTTTGAGCTTCGGGAAGTAAAGAATTCCATTCACAACAAACGGATAATCTGTGTTCAGATGTACCCAGAGGAGTGGCTCTTCTTGGAACGGATAGAGATAGCGATAAAACTCTAGATAGTCTTCTTTCGTCAGATTGCTCGGTGATTCTTTCCAAGGCGCTTTTTGGCGATTGATTTGTTCTGGAGCAGTCATTTCTTGACCTTCGGCTGCCAGAACTTCGAGCTTGATCGGGTACGGTAAGAAATCGCAGTAGGTTTTGACTAACTGACGAATGCGGTATGGCTCCAGGTATTCTAATTCTTCATCCTGTAGCGTTAACTTAACCGTTGTGCCTCGTGTTGTTCTTTGTGATTCTGAAAGGCTGAATTCGGTTGAGCCATCACACGACCAGTGAACCGATTGTGAACCTTCTTTGTAAGACAAAGTATCGATTTCGACTTGTTTCGCCACCATAAACGACGAATAAAAGCCTAAGCCGAAATGTCCAATGATTTGCTGCTCGCCGCTCGCTTTGTACTTCTCGACGAATTCTTCCGCACTAGAAAAGGCGACTTGATTGATGTACTTTTTCACCTCGTCGGCTGTCATTCCGATTCCGGTATCAGAGATTGAAAGCGTCTGATTGGCTTTATCGATCGTAATCAAAACTTCTAAGTCGCCAACCTCGCCCCCAAATTCCCCAGAGCGGGACACCATATTCAGCTTTTGAATCGCATCGATCGCATTCGATACCAATTCACGCAGGAAAATCTCGTGATCCGAATACAGCCACTTTTTGATGATTGGGAAAATATTCTCGGTATGAATCGAAATATTTCCCTGCTCTAAGATCGTTGTCATAAGCCTCGTTGAGATTCTTAGAAGGTGGAATGCTCTTTATTGTGCGCGACGATGTGCGCTAACACGTTCTTATTTTATTGGGGGAGGCTTGATCTGTAGTGAGTGCGGGTTTCCCTACTTCAGGCAAAATCGTGAAAAATGGAGGAATTTCTTCTGCTGAAATTTCGTCTTTACAAAATAGGTGCTAATAATATTGCTTCCCTCCGCGAAATTACTGAGATATTCGACGGAAATTGGGGAATTTTGAGGATTTTTCGGTGATCCGATTATCCGAAAGTATGGTTTTTTATCTATGTGCCTAAGTTGCAACACATCAGTTTATGACTTCCTAAACGGTGGTGTGCTTCCCTGATTCTCGGACTTTTGTGGTGTTATGCGAGCCGTTGTTCCCTCTGTTGTTCTGCGTCCTGCTTCAATTGTTCCTGATACAGTTGAGCCTGATTCTCCTCTGCAATCGTTCTGCCATCTCCAAGTTGAGCAAATTTTGTCGATTCTGCCGGGTGCAGGAATTCGACTGGTTTATCAATCGCCAGAACAATCGAAACGTCACTCGGTCGTCTATGGTCGAGAGTTTTGGTCGCTTTTAGATCTCGATGATCAGTCATTTTTGGCTTCGGAATCCTGGTGGGTCAAAAATTCTGTCGGACGCTTGAAGAAAGTGTTCACAGGGTCACGGCGGCGATTTTATGCCTGTCCATTAAGCCAAAGTAAGCCTGAATATTTACTGCTAGGAACAACTAAACTTCTAACTGCTCAACAGAAACGTTTTATTGAAAATGTCGCAAGTCTTCTGAGTCACCATCTCGTAACGGTTCGAGAACTTTCTGTTCAACGTCAAGCCCAACAGCAAATTGAACAGAGAAATCAGCACATCGAACATCAGGTGAAAAGCCCGATCGCATTAATCCAAATCTATACCGAGATGCTCTTATCATCGGTTTTGGAAGGAGAAGCGCGATCGCATATCGAATCGATTCAATCCTCGATCCAAGATATTCACCGCCATCTCAAACAGATCTCAATCAAGCAAAAACCACTCCGAATCGAGCAGTATGATTTGGCTGAAATCCTGTCTCAGAGCGTAAAACAGCTTCAACCTTGGTTAACAGAAAAGCAGATTCGGGTGGAATATTCTCGATCGACGATGTTAATCGATGTCGATGCGTGGCAACTCAAGCAAGTCTTCGATAATCTCCTCACGAATGCGATTTACTTTAGTCCTGAATCGAGCACGATCGAATGTTCTTGGCAGGTCTCACCGCACGAGATTTTGATCGAAGTCTCCGACCAAGGTACAGGATTATCCGAAGCTGATTTAGAGCAAGTTTTCACCCCGTTTTATTCGCGTCGCCCAGAAGGAACAGGTCTAGGATTGTCGATCGCACAAAAAATTATTCAGGCGCATCACGGTCAAATCTGGGTCAGCAACCGATCATCTGGCGGTGCAACATTTGCATTTACCCTTCCAAGACAACAGCCTAAATTGTCGATCGTTCCATCGATCGAAGTCCCATCTTCTATGAGTGCAACATGATTTCTACACTTCCGGCTCAGCAATATATTTCAGTTCTATTAGTTGATGATGATGGCAAGTTTCGTCAGGGACTCCAAACGCTGCTTCAGTTTTACAGCACCACTCAGGACCGACAATTCAAAGTGATCGGAGAAGCCGCCTCCCCGGATCAAGCCGTTCAACTCGCAGAACAACAACGCCCGATGTTAATTCTGCTCGATATGGAATTGGCAAACGGGGATGGAATTACAACGCTGAATGAATTAACGAAATTAGAACATCGATCGAAGATTCTCGTTGTCTCAGGACATCAGGAAGAAGAATGGGTGTTTCGAGCCATGAGAGCGGGCGCAAATGGCTATGTCGTCAAGACTGAATTAGCGACTGAACTGTTTAACGCGACAACAACCGTGTTGAATGATCAGGTTTATCTTTCTCCAGATTTAGCGACTCGGTTCTTTCAAATGTTCCGGTTCTATAACGGGCAAGCGTTGGATGCGAAAGCGAAATTGCATTTAACCGATCGAGAACAAGAAGTGTTAACTTGGCTCGTTCAAGGTGCATCAAATGAAGAAATTGCAGCTCAGTTGTATATCTCGATCGCAACCGTGAAGGCGCATCTAACCGCGATTTTTAATAAGTTAGGTGTGACCAGTCGCACTCAGGCAATTATTCGGGCACTAAAAATGGGTTTGGTTAGTTGTTGAAATCATTAACCTTCTACGATACTTTTTCAGTCATGAGGCATCTTTCCTAATGGAGAGACGATCGACGAGATCCCTCAGCTAAAATCCTCGACTGATGAGCTACTAGGAGGTGCAGTGTGCGGGCGCGTCGGTTTATTTTCACACTTGTATTGAGCTTTTTGCTGATTCTGACTCCAACGGTATGGGCACAGACTCCCACTTTGCCTACTCCGAAAATTGAACTGCCACAATTGACCAATACCGATGTGAGAACGGCTCCAGTCCGATTAGATGGACGGGAACTGTTTCGGGTCGCAGTAGCAGCCGATAGCGAATCGAATCAACCAGACCAAACAAGCGCGATTGAGCTTCGTGTTCAGGGCATCGAAACGAGTTTGCAGCGATTCGCCAATCAATCGGGTTCAGAGATAGAGGTCACTTCAGCGATCGATTCCAGTAGCAATTTACCTGTGATTCGGGTGAATGGGCAGTACCTGATGACGGTGACAACGCTGGATGCTCAACTTCAGGGACAAGATCCGGCGGTTTATGCAGAAGAATTAACTCGCGTCATTCGAGATGGGTTAAGGACTGCACGAGCAGAACGCCAACCGAATTCTCTAGCCACGCAAACAGGAAAAGCGATCGCGATTCTTGCTGGAATGTTTGTACTCAGTTGGATTGTGTCACGAGTGCAGGCTTTTCTATGGAAGCGACAGAAACGATCGCAGACTGAAGAACCAGATTTTTCTGAATTGCCCCCGAATATACCAGGAGAAGCGAGTTCTCATACTCAGTTAATCGTGAAGCGACAATTGGCGAATCGACAGCAACGAACGATGAAAGATGTTCAACGTCGATCGCTCCAACTCGTTCAATTACTAATTTGGGCTGCGGGTGGATTTATTATCTTAGGACTGTTTCCACAAACGCGATCGCTGCAACCGTTTGTGCTATCTACGCCTCTGAAAGTCTTGGGCGTAATTGTCTCGACTTACTTATTCAGCCGATTGAGTGATTTATTAATCGATCGTATTTTTGGTGCTTTAGATATTTCTCATCAATCGACTCCAGATGTTTCTCAACGAGTTGCACTACGATTTTCTACATTTTCCCGTGTGATTAAAGGATTGGTTACACTTGGCTGGATTAGCGTTGCTTTAGTTACAATTTTATCGTTGCTAGGAATTGAGATTTTACCATTATTAGCAGGTGCTGGAATTATTGGTATTGGTATCTCTTTAGCATCTCAAAACTTGATCAAAGATGTGATCAATGGATTTCTGATTCTATTTGAGGATCAGTATGCTGTTGGGGACGTGATCCAAGTTGGGACGATGAGCGGATTGGTCGAGTCGATCAGTCTCAGAATTACACAGATTCGCAACTCAGAAGGACGGCTCATCACGATTCCGAATAGTTCAATTACGATCGTCGAAAATCTATCAAAAGATTGGTCGCGAGTGGATTTAGCGATCGCGATTTCTTTCGATGCAGATGTCGATCGAGCGATTCAACTGATCGAAAAAGTTGGAGACGAAATTAGCCACGATCCCGACTGGGAAAGCAAAATTCTAGAGCCACCCGATGTGTTAGGTGTAGAAAATATCAGTAACGAAGGCGTGACACTGCGGATTTGGATCAAGACTAAACCGTTGCAGCAATGGCACGTTGGACGGGAATTTCGCAAGCGGTTAAAGAATGCTCTAGATACAGAAGGCATTCAAATCGGGATTCCGCTGCAATCTTTCTCAGTGCGAGGCGCGATCGATGATGAAGTCTTTGATCACCATGACTCTAAACCATCTGCTCCTCCCAAGAAAATTAGCTAATTTCTTTGCTTGCCTTAAATAGTTCAAGAGTACTAAAATATTTGCGGAATCACTTTTTTGGTAGAGGGGTGATTTTCCGCAGTACACTATGCTCTGGTCAATGGGCAAAGGATATTAGGCATGGATTCAGTCGCGCAACTCACTCCAGAAATTCAGCAGCGAGTACAAGAACTCAAGAATCTGTTGCAAAAAGCGAGTTACGAGTATTACGTGCTCGATGCACCGACAATGGATGATGCGGTTTACGATCGACTCTATCGCGAACTACAAACCCTCGAAACCCAATACCCAGAACTGATCACACCGGACAGTCCCACTCAGCGCGTCGGTGAACGTCCTGCCAGCCAATTTAAGTCAATCAAACATAACGTTCCGCTCTACAGTTTAGAGAATGCTTTTGGCAACGATGACTTAGCAACCTGGGAACAACGCTGGAAAAAAGCGGCTCCAGATGTCACCGAATACGATTATGTTTGCGAGTTAAAGATTGACGGAAATGCCTTGGCGCTGACGTATGAAAATGGCGTTTTGGTGCGGGGTGCGACTCGTGGCGATGGAGTAACAGGCGAGGAAATTACCCAGAATGTGAAGGCGATTCGATCGATTCCGCTGCGTCTCAATTTAGAGAATCCCCCAGAACTGATCGAGATTCGAGGCGAGGCGTTCCTGTCGCTGGATACGTTTGAACAGATTAACCGCGATCGCGAAACGTCCGGAGAGTCCCTCTTCGCCAATCCCCGTAACGCAACCGCTGGAACCCTCCGCCAACTCGATTCGCGCATTGTTGCCCAACGTCAACTCGATTTCTTTGCGTATACATTGCACTTTCCTGGTGAATTGAAGACGCAGTGGGAAGCATTAGAACTGCTTAAACAAATGGGCTTTCGAGTCAATCCTGAGCGTCAATGCTGTGCAAATCTTGAGGAAGTGCAAGAATATTGCGATCGCTGGTCTATCGATCGAACTAAACTGCGATACATGACCGATGGTGTAGTCATTAAGATTAATTCACTCGCACTTCAAGAGCGGATTGGCTTTACGCAAAAATTTCCCCGTTGGGCGATCGCGCTAAAATACCCAGCCGAAGAAGCCCCAACCATTCTCGAAAACATCAGCGTAAATGTGGGACGCACCGGAGCGATCACACCCGTTGCAGAATTAAAACCTGTCCAACTTGCAGGGACAACTGTTTCGCGTGCGACATTGCATAATCGCGATCGTATTGCTGAACTTGATTGCAGGATTGGCGATACGGTGATCATTCGCAAAGCAGGCGAAATCATTCCCGAAGTATTGCGCGTTCTGAAAGAATTACGACCTACAGGAGCGCAACCCTACCAAATGCCATCTCATTGTCCAGAGTGTGGCGAACCTGTAGTTAAACCTGAAGATGAAGCTGTGACTCGATGTATTAATACTTCATGTCCAGCTATATTGCGAGGAGCATTAACCCATTGGGCGAGTCGTGATGCTTTAGATATTAACGGAGTCGGTGAAAAACTCGTTGCTCAATTAGTTGATAGTAATCTAGTGCATTCGGTTGCAGATCTTTATGAATTGTCGATCGAACAACTCTTGACACTCGATCGCATGGGCAAAAAGTCCGCAGAAAAGATTGTGACCGCAATTGGGCACTCAAAAGAGCAACCCTGGTCGCGTGTCCTATTCGGTCTTGGAATTCGACACATCGGCAGTGTGAACGCTCAAACTCTGACGCAAACTTTTCCGAAAGTTGAATTACTCGCACAAGCAACACCCGAACAGATCGAAGCCGTTCCAGGATTTGGCTCTGAGATTGCTCAATCTGTTTACGAATGGTTTCAGAATCATAGTAATCAGGAATTAATCGATCGATTACGTCAAGCCGGAGTCCAACTCGAAGGGGAAACGGCTCCAGTTGCCCAAGTTGAAACCGCAATTACGGGCAAAACCTTTGTGATTACCGGAACGTTACCGACCCTGAAACGCGATGAAGCTCAGGCATTGATTCAACAAGCAGGCGGCAAAGTCTCCGATTCTGTCAGCAAAAAAACCGATTACTTAGTGGCAGGTGAAAAGGCTGGCTCCAAACTCGAAAAAGCTCAATCTTTAGGAATTTCGATTCTTTCGGAAGCTGATCTTAAGGCACTGATTCAGGGCTGACGATTCGTTATCATGGCGATAAGCGATCGAGTCGAAGGATATGAACAAAGTCAGTGTAGCTTACATTCTTTGGTTAGGCGGATTGTTCGGTCTGTCCGGGCTGCACCGTTTATACAATGGCGAAAAAGCGACAGGCGTACTCTGGCTCGGAACATTCGGATTGTTCGGCTTTGGTCAATTATTGGATCTAATGCTGATTCCGAAAATGGTCGAGGTCTACAATGCGCGATTGGCTGAAAAATACCAACCTTTGTTAAAGAATCATCCGGTCGCGCTCACGATCGGGCAAGTCAAACCCACAAAATTTATCGGTGCAAAATCCCCGAAGCTGTTTGATTCTACGTTGAGTCAACAGAAAGCTACGATCGCACTTCTCAAAGCAGCAGAATCGAACGGCGGTAAACTCTCTGTGACTCAAGGCGTAATGGCAACAGGTTTAAGTTTCCAGCAAGTAGAAGTGATGCTTACAGAAATGCTGAAAAGTGGGTATGTGGAACTAATGAATGATCCAGAAACTGGGATTGTTCTGTACGAATTCAAAGAGCTTTAGAGAGTATTTGAAAAGTAACCGTTGAGTGCATTCACCCGCCCCGGAATGAATTCGGGGCTAGTAGAACAAAGTCCACTAAAGGGGACTGGGAAACCGTTTCAGCTTCTTTAGTCCGTTTTAACGGACTTCGCACCGTTAGCCCCGGAATAAATTCGGGGCGGAACAGCACCGCAGCGATCAACTTTCGTTACTTCTCAAACATCCTCCTAATTATTCTGAGCATTCCACCACGATCGCACTAATCGAATTTCATCCCAACCGTACGTTTCATCTAAGCGATCGCGAATTTTAGACAGCGAGAATTCATCGGCTTGCTGAACTGCTTCGAGGATTTTCGCTTGTCGATCGCGGGTAATTAATCGATCGAGATCGACTGGATATTTCATTTCAATCAATTCCGCCAAATGCGTCATTACAGTACTCAGTCGTAAATTTCGCTGCTCTGCGATGTCTGACGGCTTGGTTCCTCGCTGGAACAATTCAAGGGTATAAAGCTGTGTATATGTTGCCTCATTCGCATCCGGTGCAACTGGAGCCGAATCGAGCTTTGTGATTTTTGGTTCTGGTGTTGTCTCGGTCTGACTAGATAACCCGATCTCTTGTCTAAACGATCGAATTTCTTCCAAGAACACATCGCCATACTGCGCAAGCTTTCGGCTTCCCACTCCGGAGATATTTAGGAACTGTTGTCTCGTTTGGGGTTGCTGCTGTGCCATCAATCGCAAACTCGCATTCGAGAACACGACATACGGCGGAACGGATTGTTCATCTGCTAACCGCTTCCGAAGTTTTTGCAAGCGATCGAACAATTCCTCGGATTCTGGCGTATCGACAGGTGTGATCTGCTGAACTGTTAGTACAGGTTTCGGTTTGTCGATCGCGATACTAACCTTTCGCTCTCCCCGCAAGACTTCCCAACTCAGATCATTTAACTTCAGAACAGAATAGCCATCAGTTGATTCATCTACTAAACGTTGGTGAATTAGAGATCGACCTAACATTTTCCAGTCTTCTGCACTGATATCTTTCCCGATTCCATAAGTACTAAGAGTCTCATGATGATTGTCCAAGACTCGTTTCCCTTTCGAGCCGCGTAGAACATCGATCGTGTGAACCATTCCAAAAGTCCGCCCCCGTTGAGCAAACCGCGCCACACAAGAAAGAAACTTCTGAGCTTCCACTGTCCAATCTTCGACAGGCTTTGGAAACTTACAGTTATCACAGTTTTCACAGTTCCCTGGAAAGTGTTCACCAAAGTAAGAAAGCTGAATCGTCCGACGGCACTCTGTTGCTTCAGCAAAATTGATCACTCGACGCAATTGTTGAGTTGCGATCCGCTGCTCATCTTCAAGTGCATCTCCAGTGCTCGGATCAACCTTCTGTGAAATGATGTACTCGATCGTTTTTACATCAGCATAACTATAAAACAGCGTACAAGTTGAAGGTTCTCCATCTCGTCCCGCTCGTCCTGATTCTTGATAGTAGCCTTCAATGTTTTTCGGAATGTCATAGTGAATCACGAATCGAACATCGGGCTTATTAATTCCCATACCAAAAGCGATCGTAGCGACAATCACCCGCACATCATCCCGGATAAATCTAGTTTGATTCTCTTTGCGAGTTTCGTTATCCAATCCTGCATGATAAGGAAGTGCAGCAATTCCATCTTGCTTCAGTCTGGTTGCAATTTCCTCGACTCGTTTTCGACTGAGACAATAGATAATGCCTGAACCGGGATTGTCTTTAATGTGCTTAACAACTTCCTGATAAACGGTCTTTGTTTTCGGTCGAACTTCGTAGTAAAGATTGGTTCGATTAAAGCTCGAAACATGAATGCGCGGCTGATGTAAGTTTAACTGTTGAACAATATCTTCTCTAACTCGTTCGGTTGCCGTTGCTGTGAGTGCGATAATAGGGATGTTCGGGTAACGCGATCGCAATACGCTCAACTGTCGATATTCTGGTCGAAAATCATGTCCCCATTCGGACACACAATGCGCTTCATCGATCGCAAACGCCGAAATTCCCACCCGCTCCGTAATATGCGGCATCACACCCTGTAGAAAGTCCTCACTCAATAATCGCTCCGGTGCAACATAGAGCAATTTAATCCGCCCTTCCATCACAGCACGACCTCTCGATCGACGTTCTTCGGCTGACAAACTACTATTCAGAAACGTCGCTGCAATCCCGTTATCGCGCAATAGTTCCACCTGATCCTGCATCAACGCAATCAGCGGCGACACCACAATCATCAATCCCGGTTTAAGCAATGCTGGAAGCTGAAAACAAATCGACTTCCCGCCCCCCGTCGGCATAATCACCAACTGATCGCGGTTGGACAATGTATGTTCAATAATTTCCCGTTGACCTGGACGAAAACTGTCATACCCAAAATAATGTTTAAGGGCTTCTTCGAGCGTTAAAGATTCGAGGGCATGCACTTCGTGGCGCGAAGCGTTCGGCAAAGAAGTAGACATAATTCAGGCATCAGCAACGGTACTGCTTAGAATGCCCCAATTGCTGGAGCAGCGCGACTGAAATAGAATAGCAGTACCAGTCCAGGATAACAAGAAATTCTTAGGAGTTTGATGAGAGGTTTCTTTGTTAAATTAATCTCATCACTTACAGTCTGATTCTCATGCCGAAACGTTTATCGATGGCGGAAGCACAGCAACGGCTCCCAGATTTGCCAAACGAGTTAGCCGACGAGCCGATTATCATTACTCAGGACGGTCAGCCTGTGATCGCAGCCATGAGCTACGATCAGCTAACAGCTTTATTAGAAACGCTGGATATTCTTTCTGATCAAGAATTTGTGAGTAAGCTGCGGCAAAGCATCCTTGAGGCGGAACGGGGAGAAACAATTTCCTGGGATGAAGTCCAAAAGCGACTCAATTTATGACCGACGCATCTAGCCGAGAATACGAAATTCGATTCACAGCTTCAGCCTTAGAAATGTTAGACGCGATTAAGGATCGACGAGAATTAGGAAGTACTGAAGAACCGAATAAATAAACTCAAAAGCGAACCTGAAAAACAAGGAAAAGCACTTGTTGATGATCTTGCTGGCTGTCGTAGTGTTCGAGCGGTAGGACAACGCTACCGAATTGTTTATCAAATTGAAGAAGAAACGATCGTGGTTTTAGTTGTGGGAGTTGGCGAACGCAAAGAAGGCGACAAAAAGGATATCTATGTTTTACTGAAACGATTATTAGAAGATTGATCGCAGTTCTCCCCAAGATCATAGAATGACTGGAGCCTTCTGCCGTGATGCTATGAACTCTCGCCAATTTGAAATTTACCTCGACATCGCTACCGAAGCCGCGCTCAGTGCTGGAGCCGTTCTCCAAACCCATTGGGGCAAGCTCGAAAATATTCGCGAAAAAGGTCGTCCCGGAGATTTAGTCACCGAAGCCGATCGTGCTGCGGAAGATGCTGTTCTCGCCGTTCTGAAGCGTCACGTTCCAGAGCATCCGATTTTGGCAGAAGAATCTGGGCAATTGGGCGATCGACAAAGTGAATTTCTCTGGGCGATCGATCCGCTCGATGGTACAACCAATTACGCCCATCAATATCCGTTTGTCGCCGTGTCGATCGCACTTTTAATCGAAGGCGTTCCCCAAGTCGGTGTCGTGTTCAATCCGATTCATCAGGAACTATTTCGAGCCGCGAAAGGATTAGGGGCAACTTGTAATCGTCGATCGATTCGAGTGTCTTCAACGCATGAATTAGAGAAGAGCTTGTTAGTGACTGGATTTGCCTACGATCGACGACAAACCACAGATACGAACTATCCAGAGTTTTGCCACCTGACCCATCTTACTCAAGGCGTTCGACGTGATGGAGCCGCAGCCCTCGATCTCGCTTATGTTGCAGCGGGAAGATTAGACGGCTATTGGGAGCGAGGATTGTCGCTTTGGGATATTGCAGCAGGAATTGTTCTGGTCGAAGAAGCAGGTGGAAAAGTGACCGCTTATGACCAAAGCCCAATTCAGCTTACCTCTGGTCGAATCTTGGCAACGAATGGGAGAATCCACGATCGCTTAAGTCACGAACTTTTATACGTAGAATCGAACAGGTAAAAATTCGATTTGTCGCTTGGCTCCTATAATAAATCGGTAGATTGATCGCAACACATCGGTTGGGTGAGCAGTGTGATGAATTCCCTTCGCTCTTGGGCGCGACAACTTCAGCGAATGTGCAGCGAGGGTGGCAGCCATCTTCGACATTCGGCATCGGCACGATCGCTACAACGAGTCAAGGCACTGCAAAACCTCACCCGCAAGCCAACCGTACCGACTCCGATTTTGATTGTGGCAGCTTCGGTTGTCTTGACTGGAGCGTTAGGAAGACAGTTCTACAATCAACCGCGTCTCAGTGTGGGTAAGATGGCAACTGATACCATCACCGCACCGAGTAACGCTACGATCGTGGATAGAGAAGCGACCGAGGAAAAGCGCAAAGCTGCCCGAAATATCTCAGTGCCAATGTTCATGTTGGACATGGTGGCATCTGATCAAGCCAGACAAGCGGTACAGGCTCAGTTGGCAAAAGGAGTCACACTGCGGCAACAGATTGGGAAATTTCCTTACATCGAAACAGAAACACTTTCAGAATCAACGCAGTTATATCTTCGTAACGCTGAAGAATGGGAATGGAAAGTGATCGTTACCGCAACTCAAGACCGCACGACAGATCTGAGTGATAAACTTGCCGATCCGCTGCAACGAAAAGCTGCCTCGGAATTGATGCGCTATCGGAATCAAACTTCATTTGATGGTTTATCTGGTTTGACCAATCAAATTGCAGCAGCCCGACAAAAATATGCAGCTACGATCGCGCTTACTCTACCCCCTTATGATCCAACGCTCTTCGAGATTTCCGAGGCGGCTTGGCAGAAAACTCAAACCGAAGTCATGCAGATTGCCGATCGCATGTTGGCACAGGGAATTTCACCGGGTGTAAATCAGAGCCAGCTTGAAACTGCAATTACTTTAAATGTTCAGATTGCAACACCACCCGAATCGAGAGCGATCGCAACTAAATTGCTGCTCATTTCACTTAAGCCCAACTTAATCAAAGACGAAGAACAGACCCGTTTACAAGCTGAGAAAGCGGCTCAAGAAGTTCAACCTGTAACGATTCAAGTTCGACGGGGAGAAGTGATTGTCAAAAATGGACAAGAGATTTCAGCCAACGATTTTATTGTGTTGGATTACTTTGGTCTGAGTCGGCGCGAAACGAATTGGTTCACCTTGATCGGGTTTGGCGGATTGGTCTGTGGTGCAGTGACACTGTTCTGGTTATTAGAGCAACGCTACCACCCCAAAGGCTTAAGAAATCGAGATTATTGGTTAGTCGGATTAATGTGTCTGAGTACGCCATTGATGGTGATTATCAATGCACCTTCGACAAATTTACCTGCGATCGGCTTTTTGATGGGCACATTCTACGGTTCAGTTCTTGCAGTCACTGGAGTCGGATTGCTTGCGGTAATGTTACCGATCGGCATGGGATTGAGCGTGATGCAATGGGTTCCGAGTGCGATCGCGGGATTGATTGTGGCAGTACTCGCGGCAAGAGTGCGATCGCGCGAAGAGTTAGCCTTTCTTGGCGTAGGAGTCGGTCTAATTCAAGGCTTACTCTATCTATTGTTGGGAGCAATGTCCGGAGTCGTTTGGTATAGCTTATTCGGTCGTGCTGTCTTAGAAGCATTGTTAGGACTTGCTTGGAGCATTGTTGCGATCGGAATTAGTCCCTATCTAGAACATCTCTTTGATGTGGTTACAACCTTACGCTTAGTCGAGCTTGCAAATCCAAATCGTGCCTTACTCAAACGATTAGCATCAGAAACTCCAGGAACCTTTCAGCATACATTGTTCGTAGCAAATCTCGCGGAAGCTGCCGCTCGTGAACTAGGCTGCAATGTTGAATTAACCAGAACTGGAACGCTCTATCACGATATTGGTAAGATGCACGACCCACTAGGATTCATTGAGAATCAAATGGGAGGCGCAAACAAACACGATGAAATTAATGATCCGTGGGTGAGTGCTGCCATTATCAAAAAACACGTGACTGAAGGCATAGTGATGGCACGTCGAGCAAGATTGCCGAAAGCCGTTCAAGCGTTCATTCCAGAACATCAAGGCACAATGACGATCGCATATTTCTATCACCAAGCCCAACAACGCGCTAAGACCGATTCAATCTGTGTGAATGAAGCAGATTTTCGTTATGACGGACCCGCTCCTCAATCGCGCGAAACGGGCATTGTCATGTTAGCCGATGCTTGTGAGGCGGCACTACGATCGCTTAAAGATGCCACTCCTGAAGAAGCCTTGAACATGATCAATAAGATTCTGGCAGCAAGATGGAAAGACGGGCAGTTAGATGAATCGGGATTAACGCGATCGCAGATGAGTACGATCGCCCAAGTCTTTGTCCAAGTCTGGCAACAATCAAATCATCAACGCATTGTGTATCCGAAAGCAAAATCTTAGCTTTACGTTGATCAAATGATTCCAAAACCTTTTCCAACGCGATCGCTGATACTTTGAATTTCATACTGTCTGGTGAAGTTCGATCGCACTTTTCAAATGAATCAAACTCTTCAACATCGAAACTAAGGAGAATTAACTTATCGGTGCAAAGCGTGAAACTCACTCTTTGAGATAGCGTAATACACAACATCCGTGTTGTAATAGTGCGCGTTCTTTTCAAATTTCATTCCAACTTTTTGCATCACTCGCTGAGAGGCAATATTCGCAGGTTGGGCGATTGCAACAATTCGATCTAATCCCGCCTGCTCGAATCCAAATCGTAAACAAGCAATCGATGCCTCTGTCACAAATCCCCGATTCCAGCACTTCTTATCGATCGCGTACCCCAATTCAACCTCTGGCGTTCCATCCAAATAAATTAATCCACAGCGACCAAGCAGACACTGATTCGCTTTCTCAATCACCGCCCACATTCCGAACCCCCAACGATCGTATCGTTCCAACATCGCCGGAAACGTCGCCTCTAATTCCGCCCGTGTCTTCGTTCCCGACGAAATGTATCGCATCACTTCTGGATCACCAAAAATTTCCGCCATCCGATCTAAATCTTCGTACCTAAACTGCCGCAACCAAAGGCGTTCCGTCTCTAACTCCTGCATTTGTCCCCATTCTCCTCTAGCTGGGATTTCCCAATGCTGGCACAATGATCTGTACTCATTTCACACTAAATGAAGCATCATGATTTCTACGCTACAAACTGCTCTCACTCAAGGTCGCGCCCTAAAAATCATCAGCGGCTTAAACAATTTTGATGCCAACAACGTCGCAATGGTCATCAAAGCTGCCGATCGCGGTGGTGCGACCTTCATCGATATCGCTGCTGATGCCGCCCTGATCCGCATGGCAAAACAACTCACCAACTTACCTATCTGCGTTTCTGCTGTCGAACCCGAACGATTCGTGATGGCAATGGAAGCAGGTGCTGACCTGATCGAGATCGGTAACTTCGACAGCTTCTATGCTCAAGGTCGTCGCTTTGAGTCCGAAGAAGTTTTGGCGCTCACTCATGCTACCCGCGCTCTTCTGCCTCATGTGACGCTTTCGGTGACTGTGCCTCACATCTTACCTCTGGATCAACAAGTTCAATTAGCAGAAGACCTCGTGAAAGCAGGCGCTGACTTGATTCAAACCGAAGGCGGAACTTCTTCAGCTCCCGCCCATTCCGGCACGTTGGGCTTAATCGAGAAAGCCGCTCCCACGCTGGCAGCAGCGTACGAAATTTCTCATGCGATCGACATTCCCGTCCTCTGTGCCTCTGGCTTATCCAGCGTCACCGCTCCGTTAGCGATCGCCGCTGGTGCATCCGGTGTCGGTGTCGGTAGCGCCATTCACAAACTCGACAGCGAAATCGCCATGATCGCGGCTGTTCGATCGCTGGTTGAGTCTCTCGATCGCACCTCCATCAACGTTTAAGCTCTACAAGAAACCGGAGCGATCGACAATTCTCGATCGCTCCGGTTCTACAACAATCTTTCTAGAACAGTCGGAAAATAAACGGATAACGAAATGGCTCATCTGGATTCGTGACACAATGCGCCAGTGCCCAAATCGTCAACCCCCAGTGCAGCAAGAAACCGAATCCAATCACTGGGAAGAACAACAATCCGCCCAATCCAAACGTCAAGAACGACAAAATCCCAACTGGAATTCCAATCACCGCCGCCCAGAACCAAACATTCAGGTGAAAGTTCATCGATTCTTTGGCATTCGCTTTGATAACCGGATCATCAGTCAGCAGATTCACCGCAAACGGAACGCCAAACGACAAAATCGTCGTGCTAAAGAAAATTGCGCCATGACTTAGGCAGGATAACAAGCGGCGTTTATCAGAATTAAAAGTGGTTTGCATCCTGGATTTCTCCTATAGTGCGTTCTCTTTACAGGCTCGATCGTATCTTTCTCGCCGATGCCTGTAATAGTGCAGTTTACCGTACTGTCCAATTTCGCCGTCTTTTCCTTTAGATAGATTAATTTGAAGAATTCCTGACGCAATTTCAGGGCGGTTTACCGTTTATTAAGAACTTTTCCATCACAATATTTAGAAAAGCTAAAGAATATTTTGCTTCATTTTCCCCTCATTCTGGCGATAGAGGCAAAGTTTCATCAAAGAAATCTAATCTCAGATACATGGGGATCGCTCCAAATTACTAAATTTCTAGCTTCAAGCGATCGCTATTTCTAGAAAGGGAATTCCTACACAAAGCTTAACAGTAACTCTCCTATTTTATTGTCTGAAATAGTGGATTTCTGCTGCTAAATTCCCTCCTCAAAATTGTGACGCAATCGCTAGAATCAAACCTGTTTTTCGATCAATGATTCGACTCTAGGACAACAGAAAATGAACCGTTTTCTAAATCTAACTTTCAAATTTCTACCCTTAATGAGTGTGGTAATGTTTGCCGCCTGTAGCAATCAGAATAACGGTGCAAACAACGCGACTAACAATCCAAATGCTGCAAATAATTCGACTGCAACGAATGCAGATACCCGATTTGCCGCCGCAAAAGGTTGTAAAAACATTGGCATTCTCTTGCCTGAATCCGATTCATCCGCTCGATACGAAGCCTACGATCGACCGCTTTTAGAAAAAGAAATCAAAGCCCGAATTCCTGACGCGACGATTCAATATGCCAATGCGAACAACGATGCCGACACTCAACAAAACCAAGCGGATGCAGCCCTCACAAAAGGAGCTTGCATTCTCGTGGTTGACCCGAAAGACAGTGATAAAGCATCGGTGATTGTGCAAAAAGCCAAGGCAAGTCAAGTTCCGGTGATTGCCTACGATCGCTTAATTCAAGATCCAGATGTCGCCTACTATGTCTCCTTTGATAACGTCCGAGTCGGTGAACTTCAAGGACAATACATCGCGGATCAACTTAAAAAAGGCACTTACGGTCTAAAACCCGGTGCGAACTTGGTGATGATCAATGGTTCGCAAACCGATAACAATGCTCTGCAATTTCGAGAAGGTGCATTAAAAGCGTTGCAGCCTTTAGTTGACAGCAAGCAGTTGAATCTTGTGTTTGACCAGTACACTCCAAACTGGGACAACGCCAGAGCACAATCGATCATGGAAGGCATTCTGACGCAGCAACGAAACAACGTTCAAGCCGCGTATGTTGCAAATGATGGCATGGCAAATACCGTGATTGCAGCTTTGAGAGCACAAAAACTCGATGGCAAAGTGCTAGTCACCGGACAAGATGCCACCTTAACGGGAATTCAGAACATTCTCACGGGCGATCAGTCCATGACAATTTACAAACCGATCGCGAAAGAAGCCCAAGCCACCGCAGATTTAGTCGCTGCTCTCAGTAATGGCACGAATCCCGGTGGAGTTGTCAATGGTCAAACGGCTTTGAAGTCTGGTGGACAAGTCGCTTCTGCGCTGATTGCCCCGATCGCAGTCGATAAAACTAACATTCAACAGACTGTTCTAGCTGACGGCTATCTGAAGCGCGAACAAGTCTGTAACGGTCTCACGGGTGATACGACAGGGATCTGTCGCGGCTAATGAAACAGGGGTGATGGTGAAATCACCCCGCTATCAGCACAGCAATCATGAACAATTCAGTTTTACCGACTCAAAGTGACACATCTGTCGATCGCTCGATCCCACGTCTACAACTCCGCAAAATCAACAAGTCATTCGGGGGTGTCCAAGCCCTAAAGAATGTTGATTTTGAGGTCTATGCGGGTGAAGTGGTTGGACTCGTGGGTGACAACGGCGCGGGAAAATCAACGCTTGTCAAAACGATGTCCGGCGCGTACGTTCCCGACTCTGGCGAAATCTTAATCGATGGCAGTCCTGTCACGATTTCGTCCCCTCAAGATGCGACTCGTCTCGGTATCGAAACGGTGTACCAAGACCTAGCGCTCTGTGACAACTTAGATGTTGTTGCCAATCTCTGGCTCGGTCGAGAAGCTTACCGTTGGGTCATTCCTGGCGTTCTAAAAGCTTTGGACGAAACCGAAATGGAGCGTCGCACGATCGAAGTTCTTAGAACGCTCGATGTCAAAATTCCATCCGTCCGTCGCCCAGTTGCTGCTCTTTCTGGTGGACAACGACAATGTATCGCCGTAGCAAAAACGATTCTCCGCCAGCCAAAAGTCGTTCTTCTCGATGAACCGACTGCTGCTTTAGGAGTCGCCCAAACTCGTCAAGTTTTGAATTTGATCATGCGACTCAAACAGCAAGGTCTCGCTGTGGTCGTGATTTCTCACAACTTACACGATGTCTTTGAAGTCTGCGATCGCACAATCGTGATGCGTCTCGGTCAACGCTCCGCCACGTTCGACATCAAAAATTCCACTTCAGAACAAGTCGTCGCCGCTATTACTGGCGCAGAATACCGCGATGCTCCCGTCTCCTCTTCAGAAATGATATGAAAACCAACACCAGAGAAGACGATCGCTCAGCAGTGAACGCTGAAATGAGCGATCCGAAATCAAACCCAACGCGATCGTCTTTCAATCTCCGTTCCCTGATGCGAGGCGATTTAGGATTTATTCCCGTCATCGTCACGCTGGCATTAATTACACTGTATTTCCAACTGACAACAGGTGGTGTCTTTCTTCAAGCCAGAAACTTAACCAACCTGACTCAGCAAATCGTTGTCATTAGTATTCTGAGTACTGCTGCTGTCCTAGTTCTACTCCTGGGTGAAATCGACCTCAGTTTAGCCGCAGTCGCACAAGCCTGTGCCGCAGTCATGGCAACGGTTTCGGTGTATCAGAATTGGGGGGCAGTTCCTTCGATTCTGGCAGCACTGGTCGTTGGAGCATTAATTGGTTTAGTCAACGGATTTTTCATTGCTATTCTGCGAGTTCCATCCTTCATCGTGACTCTAGCAGGCTCGATCGGATATGCCGGATTCTTGCTGCTAGTCCTCGGACGGCAAACGACGCTGATCGTTCGTGATCCAGCGATTCGTGCTCTTGCCCCCACTTACCTGAGTCCGATCATCGGTTGGGGATTACCGATCGTGGTTGCCGCTCTTTATGCGATCGGAGTTTGGTACGAACGCCAACGCCGCGTCAAAGCTGGACTTCCAGTCAAACGTTCAACCACGCTGATCGCCCAAATCGCAGGCATTTTCGCAGGTATCTTCTTGATCGTCTTTCTGTTCCAAACCTATCAAGGCGTGCCACAAGCGGTGATGATTTCATTGGGAATTGTCCTTGCATTCTGGCTCATTCTCCGCAAAACGCCGTTCGGTCGTCACTTGTACGCAGTCGGTGGAAACGAAGAAGCCGCAAGACGCGCAGGCATTAATGTGATCGCGATGAAAATGGCAGTGTTCACGCTGGCATCGACTCTAGCGGCAGTGGCAGGCATTATGCTTACTTCTCGGAGTACGGCTGTAGCAACTCAAATTAGTGCAACTCTCCTATTGAATGCGATCGCGGCTGCGGTCATCGGCGGTGTCAGTCTCTTCGGAGGACGTGGCTCAGTTTGGGCAGTCATTCTCGGTGCACTGGTCATCGGTAGCTTAGACAATGGACTTGACTTGCTCAACCAAGATCAGAGTATCAAAAACATTGTTCAAGGAGCCGTTCTCGTTCTTGCTGTAACCGCAGACGCGCTAGTCCGTCGAGCGAATCCAGTACGCGGGAAATAAAAAGCAAAAGACCTTGATTGATCCATTCCTCAACCAAGGTCTTTTTTAGAATTCAGACTTGAACTAATTCAACGTATCCACAAGCTGTTTAATTTTGTCTTCCTGTCGCTGCATGATTTGATCCGGGAAGCGCAATTCAATCACAGTTCGATCGTCGATCGAATCAATCTGCTCGACTTTTGCTAACAGTCGATTCGGCAAAGATTCATCCGCAGTTTGGCTCAAAAGAACACCCACCATCGGTTGATAATAGCTCAAAAGCTTCACATCTTCGATCGCATCGGATTGAATCTCCAATTGCAAACTGCGATTACTAATCCGAGTTGCCACCCCTGAGTAAAACTGTCCTCTCCAATACAATTGAGCATGAGCGCGAATCTCTTTGCGAACTCTCGTCACATTCGTAGGTTCAGGCTTGCGGGGACTAAACGATCGAGTCAAACTTCCCACAATAAACTTGAAGGATTGCAGTGGATCATCAACGTTTTCCCGTTGCTGCGAGTACCACTCCCGCACATCAGAATAAATCACAACACTGAGCGCATCGAGTTGAGCACGAGTGAGATCAATAAACTCGATCGATAACATCGACTGTGTTTCACTAATCCGAACAACACGAATGATTTGCCCTTTGACAAACGCTCTCGCTCCATAATCTCCGATCAATTCAATCTCTGCATCTTCGAGAAAATCTGCCCAGTTATCAACAATCAGTTGGCAACCTGTTTCACTCACGTTCTGTGTGCGACCCTGAACGACTGCACCATTTGTATAAAGGACTGCCGACAATTTACGATCGAGACGATGTGCCCGCCTTAACTGGGGTTGTTCCAGTGCCACCAATAACGCTGACACAATCAGAATCAAGTTAAAGAAACTCCAAACCATGTTCACTAACACAGCTTCTGAGTCTTGCGGTCGCAAAATCAACCAGAACGGAACTGCGGCGACTCCAGCCGTCACCAACAGCGCCACAATCATCAATGCTTTTGCTGATCCCCAATCAAAACTCCGCTTGGTTACAGACAATCCCTTATCTGTTACGTTAAAGCTTCCAAGCTTCGGATTCAACAACGCTAGCATCGTCACGATCCCAGCATGAAAGGACATTGCAAACTCGTAGATTTCGTTCCAGAAGGAGAACCGAACGTTCTTGTAAGTGATGTAGTTGGCGTAGGTTGAAACGAAGAAGTGAGGCAGTGCATACGCTAGAGTCTCCAGTCCTAAGCCTCGAATTGGATTAATTCCAAATACGAGGAACATTGCAGGAGCCAGCGCATACATCAATCGTGGGAATCCGTAAAAGAAGTGGGAAGTTGCACTGAAATAGCAGATTCGTTGCCCGATCGACAATTTCAGTTTCGGGTTAAACAGCGGATTCTCAAGTCGAAGAATTTGCGCCATTCCCCGCGCCCAGCGAATTTGCTGACCGACATAAGCCGAGAATTTCTCTGGAGCTAGTCCCGCGACCATGATCTTGTCATAGTAAACGGATTCATATCCTAATGAGTGCAAGCGCAGTGAGGTATGACAATCTTCTGTCACGGTTTCAACGGCAATCCCACCCACTTCTAATAAGTGTGACTTTCTCACGATCGCAGCCGAACCACAGAAGAAAGCCGCATTCCAAAAGTCATTTCCTTTCTGTAGCACCTTGTAGAACAGTTCGTTCCCGACCGGAATCTTACCGCCTGTTTGCAAGTTCCGCTCAAACGGATCAGGGTTGTAGAACCAGTGCGGTGTTTGAACAAGCGAGATTTTAGGACTGTAGAAAAATCCAACCGTATCTTTAAGAAAATGACGGACTGGAATGTGATCACAGTCGAGAATTAGAACCAGATCACCCCCTGTTCGCCGTAGTGCCGTATTAATGTTTCCAGCTTTTGCGTGATCATTGTTATCACGAGTGAGTAGAGTGCAGCCGAGTTCTTTACACATCTGCCGCAACTGTTCCCGTCTTTCCCGAAACTTCTCAGCACGACCATCATCGAGAATGTACACTCTCTTTTTGTCAGCGGGATAGTCGATCGCTAATGCTCCTAACGCTGTCTTACGAACAATCTCAACATCTTCGCTGTATGTTGGGATGTAAATGTCAACCTTAAACCACTGATTCTCAGGAACAGTTGAGAGATCAACGGGCTTCCGCTCTTTCAGTTTCAATGTTTGAAAGAACGCGAGTGCCAATGTCAAAATCGCGTAGAGTTCCGCCAAAAACAGCAAAATACTACAAGTTGCGTCCAGCCATCCACTGGTAAGATTCAGCGTGTAGTTTGTTCGATAGTACAGATACCGAAACGTTGTAATCAAACTGAGCCACACCATGAACAGGTGCAGATACTCGCTGGTTTGCCCTTTTGCGTGTTTGTGTTCGATATCTGTAACTGCCCAACCCAAACCGACTAATATCACAGCCACAATTCCCTGCTGCCAAATTTCGAGCGGGGTCACGATCAAAGGAACAGACAAAACCAAAAGTAAGCCCATCAGCACAACAAGCTGAGGAGGGCTATTTCTTGGGAAAAGTCGATCGAAGAAATTTGGAATCAGATCAACAAACCAAGCTAAAACTCGTTGTCCTTTACTCCGATACCGTTTTGAAGGAGTTGAATTTGTCATGACGATTTACCCCGCAACGCGCTTGAGGAAAAGCTGAGCAATTCCGTACAACAACAGAGAACTAGCGATAATACCGATCGGGAGAAGGTACCACTGTTCCTGCAAAAGCTGTCTCGCCTTGCTCAGAGCATTAGTGTTCTCGATGCGCCGTCGCTCTGATTGATTGAGAAACTGCATTTGATAAGCATTGGAATCAGATGGAGATGGATTCACTTGATTCGTGCCAATGAGTGCAGTATCTTCTTTGAGCTGATAGAACCAGAGATCATTGCTCAACACGTCTTGAACTTGCTTTAAGCCTGAGTCTGCTTGGGCAGTCAGAGCAACCATGACGCGATCGCGATTCCAAGGTGACAACATACTCTTAATCACGCCACCCTGATCTGGTAGAGCATGAATCTGATCTTTTCCAGATTCTCGCGCAAAAGCATCCATAATACGGAATCCAGAGTTTGCTTCGAGCATTTCTCTGACTGGGAAGCGATCGCGAATTCCAATTGCGACTAAATGTCGATCGCTCTTCACCGATTCAGGCAAATTCGATGCGGTGAACACATCAAGCTTCACGGAATTTGCTTGGCTAAGTCGTCCCATCCGTTCACTGAACTTCAGGACAGTCATCACATCTGCTTCCGTTGGAGAATCAGGAACAACGATCGCAGTTTTCGATAAATCCTGCGGTGCAGCAAATGGATAGCCTGTAGTTAAAAGCTTCAGATCTGGAAGCTCTACCGAATTTTCGCGCTTCAGATTGAAGTCAGTTGTACTGTGAACGGTTCCCCAAAGCTGTTGATCTGCAACTTGACCGCATTTGACGGTTTCTCTCGGATACAAATCAAAAGCCACATCAATGACAGAATCCGACTTGATTAAGTTCGGTGGCAGGTCAACATTGAGCAATTCATTATTTGCACCATTTTCTGAGGTCAGTTTTTTGCTACCGATCGTGACTCCATCGATTCGGACGGAAAGCGATGATTTCCGAGGATTAACTTGAGCACTGTAGCTGTATCTCAGATTCATCGAGCTACCTCGCAACATTCGATCGTCAGGCATTGCTCGGAATTGAAACTGTACAGGCGGCGCAGAAGTTCCACGCACAGTCACATCTTTGAAAGGTTTATTGTCTAATCCTTTCAAGGCACTGAGTTGAAACGAATCTTGAATCGGCAAATAACGCTCCCAACTGCGCAGATTGGGTGTTGCTACTTCAGCTACATCGCGAACGAGAATAACCTGTCCAGAGCCAATCTGACTGCTGCTAGGTTGTACTAAGAACTGAACTGCTTTCGCAACACCTTCCGCTCCATTTCCAGAAGCAACAATCACCGGGACACTTCCATTGTTTAGCGTTGTGAGCATCAGAACGCCAACATTTTCAGGAAGTGCGGCTTTGCTACCATCTAAGATCTGATTGTTTGCAATGTTAAGAGGAAGCTTCAGCGATTTGAGCGTTGGCTGATCTTGGGGAGTTCCGATGATGACTAAGCGATCGTTCCACTCAAATTTCTTGGTGTCCTTGACTAAGTTGGTTTCAAGCGATCGAAAATCAGCTAATCGCCCAAAATGTGTGTGAAAGCGGCTGGTTGCAGTTAACCAGGACTCATTCATTTGAGCAGGCAAAAGATAGTTTAGACGAGTTGTGTCTAAGCCAAGATTGTCAAAGAACGGGAACGGATAGCGGCTGAAATCTAGAGCAAGTGATTGTGGTTGATAGTCAAGAATCACTTTCGAGTCCGGTAAAACTTCTGACCATAGTGCTTTATCATCTGGATTCGCGCAGGTTGCAGAGTTTGTCTGCTGAGCAACAAGCGTAATCTCGTTGTAGTCTTGAACGAGATTTGCTGGAATATTGACGATCGCTTCTCCAATCTCAGCATTTTTCAAGTTCATCGGAACACTTCCAATGCTGGTATCGTTCACCCGAACGATGAGATTAGATTTGTCTGAAATGATCGCTGGAGAATGCTGGAATCGGATGACTGCTTTAGCAGATTTTACATTCCAATTCTTGGGACGGGTGAAGCCTACTCGTGCTTCTGCATAAGTTCCTTGTAAACGGAAACGGTTCCCGATCGCTGGACTGCGATTAAATTCTAGAATGTACTGGCTTATCCGAGCCGCATTCTGAGGTTTCGGTGTCTCAGCTTTCTTCTCGGCTTGAGGTGCGGGTGCTGGAGCTTCCGAAGAAGTAACAGGCTCAGAAGGAGCGACGTAAGGTTCGCTGACTGCTTCAACGGGCGCGGGTTCAGGAGCAGGTTCTGGCTGATAAACTGGTGCTTGTGGGCGGTAAACAGGTGCTTCAGCAGGAGTGTTAGGTAGCTTGAAGTCTCGAATGAGTTGATCTTCTTGTTTTTGAATGCCTTGAGCGGAAACCGCGATCGGTTGTTGTGCATGAAGCAGTACGATCGCGAGTCCGGTCACTAACCCAGCACAGCATAAAATTAAAGCGCGTGTCAGCATTGTTTTAGAGCCTCGGCGCGAAGATTGATCTGGAAACCGTTTATTCATGGAAGGGATACGTTTGTGGCTTGAGTAGGTTCAGTAAGGTAATTTGCCAGGATGTTGGGCGGGAGCAGACCAAACCAGGCGAGATTCTGAGAGTAGTAAGCGGAATCGTTATCCCAGAATCCATTTCGGTATGAGGGCAATAGCTTTTGAGTGAAAATTTCCTGCGCGATCGCAGGATCGATCACGCGGAAAGCGGTGTACAACATGCCATATTGTGAGGTGGCTTCATAGTCCACGAGCGGACGACCTTGCAAATCGAGCTTGGCTGGAATTTTGCGATCGCGCTGCCACATTTGTTTGAGATAGCCAAGATTCGCCTTGAGATAGGCTTTGGCTCTCGGTTCCCCAAACCAAGTGGCATCCAGCGCCACACGCCACCAAACTCGGCTGGCATCAAATCCATATCGGGTAATCAGTGGACTGCCTGGATCAAGCGCGGTATACGTTCCGGTGTTTGGATCAACAGCAATCCAATCGCTCGGTAAGCCTACAGGTGAGACTTTCGAGGATTGCTCTAACATCTGATAGCTACTGTCAACGAGACTCAACCAATCGCGCTCTGAATCAACTTGGGCAAAGAGGCGAAAGGCATAAGGCGCAAGATACGAAGGATTCGCTTTGAGCTTTTCGTTTCGCTGAAAAAGCGCGATCGCTCCTGGCAGTAAATATCGTTTTCCATCGACGGGCAATGTGATGGTTGCGTGTGTCCACAGATCCTTTAACTTGGTACGCGCAAGCTTGAGATAATCGGAACGCTGCCATCGTCTGGATGCCACAATTAAAGCGGTAATGGCATCAATATCGGCATCACTGGCAACGTTGGCATCGAGAATGCCCCAAGTATTATTTGAATTCTGTCCCCATTTCCATGCCCAGAGAGAATCGATCGATTTATTGTTTTTGTCACGTCGCTGTAGGTTGGTTTCCGCCCATTGAAGCGCGATCGCGAAAGTGTCAGGATCATTCACCATCACCGCCCGTAACATTGCGTAGGCTTGACCTTCGGAAGTCGATCGCCCATTCGCTTCCCAGTCGATCACACGCCCATCAGCTTGAATGAACCGCTTCCGGTAAGCTGTCCAACTCTCAGCTAGAAGTGAACTGTGATCGGCTGTCTCAACACTGGCTACAAATGTAGCGCGTTGAGGTGGAGCCGCACAGGAGACTAATCCTCCAAGTCCAACAAATCCAATAATCGTCAGTGGTACAAGCAAGCGCAACATAGTTGATCACCACCAAAGTTAATAGCGCTCCCAAGGGGGTTGAAACCCACGTTGTTGCAATAGTCCTTCTTGAACTTTCTGAATCCGTTGTTCCAGTTCGGGGTCTGATGTTCCTTGCTCTGCTTGTTGAATCTTGAGTTGCTCAAATTGATCCAACGCGGCAAGCGGTTGACCTTGAGCGGCTGATAGTTCTGCTAGCGATCGCAGTGCAATTCGATTGTCTGGATCAAGCTCTAGAATCTGAGAGTACAGACTGGAAGCTGAGGAAAACTGTCGCTGCTGGAATCGCACGCCGCCTAGACCAGACAGGGCATCGAGGTTTTCTGGTTGTACCTTTAAGATTGCTTGATACGCATCTTCGGCTCGATCGGAGTTTCCAAGTGTTTGTTCGAGTTGGGCTTTGAGGAAAAGCAGCGAAACATTTGAGCGATCGTCGGTTGAGGTTTGACGAATTCTTGCCATCAGTCGGTTTGCTTGCGCTCTAGCCTGTCTCGGATCGCGACTCGCCAACAATTGAATTAACCGAACTTGGACAGGTACATTAGTCGGGTCAGCTTCAATCAATGCGTTGTATAACGGCTCTCGACCTGAATCACTGGGTAGGATGCCAACGAGTGTATAAAGTTCGGAAGGAGTCTCTGAGGGACGAGATTGAAGGAATCGAGCAAGTACCCTTTCGGCTTCGCTTTCAGAGATTCTTTTAGCTTGATAAGCAACTGCTGTACGTCCGAGTAGAAGCTGCGAATCTTCGGGATTGTCAGCAATTAAGCGATCGTACAATTGCAGTGCTTCATCGAATCGATTCTGAGCCAGTCGCACCCCCGCTAAAGAACGAACTGCACCAGATTTCAAATCAGCATCGATCGCATCATCGGAAATTAGAGTTTCATAGCGTTTTGCAGCGGATTCTAGATTGCCTTGTTTGCGATCAAGTTCTGCCAGTAATAATTCAGGAGCGCGATCGCGAGAACCTATCGGAGTCAATTGATATCGATCGAGAGCCTCTTTTGCTGCCTCGAATTCGTTCTGCTCAATCAGAAGTTGGGCAAGACGGAAATTTAAGAATGGTTCGTTAACTCCGCTTTGGATCAATCGTTCATAGACGGGAAGAAATTCGGGATCGGGTTCTAGACGGACTAATGCTTGAGCGATCGCGAATTGTTGTGCAGGCTCATTCGGAATCGATCGCAAAATCGGTCTCAATTGTTGACGAATTTCGCTATCTGTTAGTGTTCCGAGTTGAGCTTCTAGCGCGAGTTTCTGAATGATTAGTGTTTGATTATCCGGTTGTTGCTGAGCAAGTTGGCGATAAAGTTGCAGTGCTGTTTTTCGTTCTTTTGGAATTCCGCTCAGGACATCAGCAATCTCTCTTAGCAGAACTGGAGAAGGATTTGCGGTTTCGTTCAAAACTTGACGATAGAGCGATCCAGCTTGTACAACCAGTTCGGGACGATTTTCTTGTCTTCCTAGTTCGTTCAAAGCGCGTGCTAAAGGTAGACGAGAATCGGAGCGATTGCGTAATGGATCAAGGACTGCTAAGGCTTGCGTCGATTGGCGGTTTGCTAAGTAAGCTTGAGACAATTCCGATCGCACTTGAATACTAAAAGCATTAGTTTGTCTTGGAAGCTGTCCTTCTAGAATTGCGATCGCTTGAGTTGCATTGCCCGATGCCCGTAAAGCACGAGCATAAGCGATCGCAGCATTTCCGGTGATTGGCGTATTGGTGCGCGATCGATAACGTTCAAATAATGCCAGTCCTTTCTGTACATCGCCCGCATACGTGTAAATTTGTGCGGCTCCTAGAAGTACTTCTGGTGTTGGGTTCGCCTGTAGAACAATTTCATAGTCTGCTAAAGCTTCAGAAAATCGCCCTTGGTAGCCGTACAGTAAAGCTCTTTGAGCACGAGCTTCTAAGTCTGTGCTATTGAGCCTCAGTAAAGTTGTGAGTGCTTCAATCCCTTGTTTCTGCCACTCTGGTTTGAAACCCGCTAAGATACCGATCGTTTTTAGTGCTAACTGATTATTCGGATCTTGCTGAAGTACCCGCTGGTAAGCTTGCCATGCGTCACCATCGCGCCCTGCTCGACGGAAAGAAATCGCCAGTCCTAACTTTGCCTCGATCGAGTTCGGATAGCGTTGAATTGATCGTTGAAATGCTGCGATCGCATCGTCTACCCAACCTTTGCCCAGAAGTGTATAAGCTTCCCGCACCTCAGCAGGAATGTTCTGAGATTGAGCGATCGCAGATTGCATTTCTGCAATGGTGAGGAGCGGAGTCCCGACAAGAAGCCATCCGAGACACAGGGAGAGGGTGAACTGTTGCTTTTTGCGAGCCATGTTAGCGGTGTGTTTGCGAGTGTTCATGGGATCGAGAAAAATCACTGAGCCTGTCTGCCTCTAGGGGTCACATCGAATTCTGTTTTCACACGTACGCCAGCGATCGTTTCAGAGAAGTTATTGCGCTCTTGAATCGAGAAACCGACACGCAGATTGGGCAATAACCGAAAGTCGTAGAACAATTCCAAGACATCAGGATTGTCTGCTCCACTTTGTCGCCGGAGTTGGTCGTTGGATAAGGCACGACCGTAGGCAAGCCCTAAGCGATCGTCTCGTGTGATCAAATCTAAGAAGGTAATGCCAGCGCTGAATGTATCGCCGCCTTCGCCCAAATCGAGGTTGTTATAGCGTCCGTAACGTCCGAAAACTCCCATTCTCAAGCTGGGAATGAATAACTCAGCGTTCACACCGTAAGCTTGTTCTCGATCGCCTCGGAGTAATCCGGTTTGTCCTCCGCCTCGACTGATTTGGAAGATTTCTTGAAAACCGCTATCTGAGCCAGAATCGCGATCGGTTGCGTAGGTTCCACGGACAATTAAGTTGCCATATCGAATGCCCAATTCACCTGCAAATCCATCTAGAGCAAAATCACCTAGACCTCTTGAGGATGAGAACACGGCTGCTTTCGCTTCAATGTTGTCGTTTAGGCTGAAGTTCACCAGTGCGCCTGGACGTGAAGCAATTCCGGTCGCGCTTAAAGCGGGATTGGTTTGGAAAACGGCATTGAAAAATTGACTCGCTCCATCTTTGGCGAAACTATTGCGATCGAAATAAGAGGTCAAGTCAATCTGACCCACGACAAATCGCAAGTTCGGGATGTCGCGCGGTGAGGTTGCGAAGTAGAGTTCCGTGATGTTAAAGCCATTATCGGGAGTATCGGTAAAGGCGCGACCCGTGGTGAGATCAAGCGTCGCGCCAACAATTGCATTTGGAGTGAGTGGATAAACACCGAATAATCTCGCCCGCGCTGAAGTCTGATCGCCTTGATATAAGTAAACACCCTGAAACGTGAGATTCGGCGGAGTAAGCGCGGTACTACGGAAAAATGGGCGATTGGGTCGGGAGAGTGAATCAGCATTGCGACCGGATTGAGCCATCAGATCCGATTTGCTGCGAGAAGCGTTAAGCGCGATTTCGGTTGATGCAGGTTCAATGCTGACGGATTCTTTCATCGCATCAGGACGAATGCCTCTGATTGTCGAAGCGGGAGCCGTAAAACGCTGTTGAGCCGGAATGATGGCGGTTTTGACATCTGTTGCCGATAAAGTCGATGCAACTAACGGAGCCTCCGATCGCTCAGAACGTTCAGTAGGGGGAAGCACAATCGGTGAGACTGTGATCGGGGGCGCAAAGTTTGGAGTTTGAGCGGTAACAGCTTTCACGGAAGTTGCTTGCCCAGATAGCTGCTGAATTAAGTCGGCTTCCGATTGAATCATCGGCTGCGATCGCTCAATCGGCAGATTCGGTTGAGAAACCACAGCGATTTTAGGTGCAGAACTTTGGTCTGAGGGATTTGCTTGCGCGGGTTTTCCAAAGTTGAGATCTGCAAATAGAGCCGCGATCGCTGAGACGACCACACATGACAGGGGAGAACTGAATTTAGCGAACCGGGTTATATCTGACATACCACACCGTTTATGGCTCGATAGACACTGCTGGAGTGCCAAGAACAAAATGGACGAAGCCTAAAGTTGAGGCAGTAAAATCACTAGAGTATAAAGTAGTGATTTTTACTAAAGTATTAGACTTCTCAGAAATTGACCCCGGATGCTGTGACCGAAATCAATCATCGTGCCTAGAGTTCCCGGAAAAAACTGAATCGAACCTTTATTTCCTAGCTACTAATATTTTTAGCCTGATTAGTAAAAAGCGACACATCTATTTATGTCAGCCGTGAAACTGTCTCTCTAGATTTAGGTGTAAACCACTTTCGCTGGTCAGGGAATGACTAAAGTGAACGTTCACTTTTGCGATCGTTCTCCGCATCCCTTACGAGAATTCACCATGAAAGGCTTCCAAAAAATTCTTCGACTCTGTGCCAGTAGCGGCTTGATTGCACTGCTAGTGTTCTGCACAGGTTGTACTGCTATTCCTTTCCTTGGAACTGGTCAAACTACTAAAACTGAGCTTTCGATACAGGTTGAGCCAACTCGTGATTCGGGTATCTACCAAGTCACAGGTCGTACCAATTTGCCAGATCAGACTCGCTTGACGGTTCAAGCTATCCGAAACTTGCAGTCTGATTCTCAAGCTGAATCGGGACAGTCCTACTCGATCCTGGCGCGAACTGAAGTTAAAGTTGAACAGGGAAAATGGCAAACCTCGCTCAATCTCTTGCAGCAAGACAAGTCAGAAGCTTGGCAGAAAACTTCTAAATCGCTAAATATCAAGTTTCAACCTGAAAGACAAGTTCGATTCTTGGCGGTGACTGAACCTACAGAGAATTCGATCGGAGTCGAAGCGAATACTACCGGAAATCAGGGAACCAGTGTTCAGTTCACAGCGGATGGAAGAAGCTATTTACAAGCAGAGCAGATTTTGTCGATTGAGCCACCTACTGGAAACATCGTTACTTCAGAGAAGACGGCTCAAAGAGTTGTGAAAGTAGCAGTTCAGCCAGTAAATAAGACGACGGATGTGAAATCACAAACCGATGCTGAATTGCCGACCAAAGCATGGATGAGATAGCTCGATCAGGGCGCAACTCAGGAAAATTAACCTGGCTGCGTCCTGAGATTATCTTTGCACTGTCCAAGTGGGATCAAGTGCTTGAAAGCGCTGTGCGAGATGGTTGAGCGGCGCTGCCTGAGTTGTATTCGAGGGAAGTTCGACGCGGAGAGTCGATTGGATGGTCTCGATCTCAGACATGATGTGCTGCAACTGGATTTGGAGATGCTGCATTTTTGCAATCGCATCTGCTTCGACTTGAGAACTGTTCGCTGAAGCAGGTTGAGCGACGGGACGCGCAAATCCTAGAAAAGCTTGAGCGGCGTGAAGTGGTGCGGCAGTCTGCAATTGAGTTGGAACTGGAGCAGGCTTGGACGCGATCGACATCGGAGACATTGCAGGTTGAGCCGATACGGTTGCAGGCGCAGGTGGATTGAGAGGCACGTCTTCATCTAGGAAATATCTCAGTCCTGAATCTGCAAGATACGCATCAGACATTAATGCTTCTTGTAATTGAGCTTCTTTCTGTTTCAGTTGCTGCTCGATTTTGCAAAGCTGGTCTTCGGCTTCTTTGACTTGACGGGCGGAAAATTTCCAAGCGATCGCGGCACAAGTCGTGAAACTTGCACCTAGACTTAAGAGTCCAGCCAGTGCTAGATAAGAGGTTGCAATATCTCTGAGTTGTCCCTCAAATACGCGCTCATCTTTGATTTGAATCACTAGAGGTTGAGAGCCATAAAGTGCTAGAGGAACGGCGAAAGCTGAGAAGACTGTGCCAGCAGCAAGCGCGGCAGGGACAAATAACTTTCCGAGTGAAGACATAGGTGAAGTTCTGAGTATCTGGGTGACTAAAACCGTGTTCTGATAGGTGAATCATGTATTTCTCGAAACTTCTAAACCAGATCACGGCTTTACGAGTTTGAGTATTACCTATCACTATTCACATTAATCCCTTCACAAGACAAAACAGGTGTAAATCTGATGAAGAATCGCCAAATCACCGAAAAGTTTCTGTAAAAATGCGGTTGTGTTTTGTTGCTGGAGTCCAGGTTTTTCCTGAGTTTTAAATGTACGGATTATCGACTGACGATGCCCGACCACTGAACTTTCTTGAGCTTTGCACGACGATACGAAAAGAAATTCGTTGGGTCTTGATATGTGCAGTGAGGCGCGATCGCAATTTGCTCTGATCCAATTCCCATTTGTCCAAGCTGAATTGCAATTACTCGCCGTACATCTAAGCGCGATCGTCCTGGGGTCGAATCTTCTAGGATTGGCGAATTGGGCAAATTCATTAGTTGATCGAGCGTGAGATTCGGCTCGATCGAGGCTCCCACTTCTAATGCGACTTGATGCGAAACTTGATAAATCTTACCGGAAATTGCGGGACCTAATGCGATTCTGAGATCTTCGAGTCGGCTTCCTTGAGATTGGAGTTTTGAGATCGCCAGAGGCACAATTTTCTGTGAAGTTCCTCGCCAACCTGCATGAACGGCAGATACATTTCCGGTTTTTACATCACCAATTAGAGCGGGAGTACAATCGGCACTGCAAGCCCAAACAGCTTGCTGAGATTTCTCGCTAATGAGTCCGTCTGCTTGCGAAAAATTTTCTCGATCGCTCGGGTTGTCTAATTCAGAAGGTGATAGAACGACGTTTCCATGCACCTGATGAACTCGGTATGCTTCAGCATTTGGATTGAGCACTTTGGTTATCTCAAACGGCGATCGAGGCGAAAACTGCTGTGTGAAAAAGCCGTGTCGCCAAGGTTCTAGAAGGCTGCAAGTGAGATATGGCAGATCGTTCCAGGTTTGCCAGTGCCAATCGTGCATAAGGAGCATCCGCGAATTTACTAGCTGCTATCGTAACGGTTTATTGCAGCAAAAGTGTACGGAGATCAAGGTGATAATGAAGTTTTTGTGAATCTGGTTTGCGATCGCAGTTCAAAGTTCTCCAAGAGATTACGAGGCTTGGATTTTCTGGAGTTCAGTGATTCTACCCGGATTTCTAATTCACCTGCCGAATTTCCACGAAAGTGTTTCCACTGACCGAAGTTTTGGCATCATGGCAAACGAAATCGATTCATAGGAATCTTGGAATCAATTATGTGAATTCAATAAAAAGCCCGTTTTCGTCTCCGGATTTGTACCGAAAACCCGGTACTATGTCACTGGAATATGGTTAATTAGTGTAAAGAAATCCCCCAAAGATCGAACGGAACTTAGTCAGAGTCATCATCGACGAGTGAACACGAGCAAGCCTGAGAGAGGATACTACAGTTATGACGCAGCGACCTAACCCAAATCGACCCAGACCGACAAAGCTACTCAAGCGGTTGGGATGTCTCGGTAGTTTGGGTGTTTTTAGTAGTGGAATGACGCTGGCACAAGCTTCCCCGATTGTTTCGCCTTCGCCAGTCGCAGTTTCGCCTTCGCCCGCTGCGGTTGAGCCAACCCCACCTGCTCCCAGTGCAACGGTGGTTCCTACAACTCCAGCGCCTGCGGCTCCGGAAATTGCGACTCCTGATCCGACTCCACCCGTTCAGATCGAAATTCCAAAATCTTCTCCGGTTTCTGAATCGCCACTCGTCCAGCCTTCTCCCGCTGCGAGTCCAGCACCGAATTACGAAGCACCTAGCTCGATCGTGATTGAGAAGCGCGGTTCAGACACTACGCCGAAGAAAATCACGACCACACCGCCTAAAACGACCGGAATCGCGAACGCTGTTTCTAAAGCGGTTTCTGGGGTGATGCGTCCGAAGTTTAATCCCACGCAGCCAGAAGCGATCGTAGAATCAGGAGCGGCAGCAGAAGCGCCTGCTTCTGCGAGTTGGACACCGCCCTCGATCGTGCCGCCTTCGTTTGTGCAGAATTACTTTAATCGCACCGTTCGCCCCTTGGGATTGCCGGGAAATGGTGACGTGCGCTTGCTCTTCCCACTTTCGATTCCAACTGCGATTACCTCAGCGTTTGGCTGGCGGATTCATCCTATTACCGGAAATCAGCGCCTTCACACTGGAACGGATTTAGGTGCGCCGATGGGAACTCCGGTTCTGGCAGCGCTCACAGGTCGCGTGATTATGGCGGATTTCTTTGGGGGATATGGATTGTCGATCGCGCTTGAGCACACCAACGGATCGCAGCAAACCCTTTACGCTCACTTGTCTGAAATCTTCGTCAAGCCCGGAGATGTCGTGAAGCAAGGAACGGTGATCGGTCGAGTCGGTAGCACCGGGAATTCAACGGGTCCGCACTTGCACTTTGAGTTCCGTCAGCAGACTCCGGAAGGCGGTTGGGTTGCTCAGGATGCGGGATTGTCGCTTGAACAGGCAGTCGCGCAGTTGGCGAAGTCGATGCAGGTGACTCAGCAAACTCAACAGCAGCAAGCTCAAGTACCACAATAGCTTGATTGAAGCGATCGCTAGAATTCAAGCTTCTGGCGATCGCTGTTTTCGACACTATCTTCCTACCGTTCCTCGCTTCCATTCGCTGAATCCTTTGCCTAGAATCACGAATAGGACTAAGGTTCCTTGAATCACTCCTGCTAGAGAGGATTCTAAATTTAAATCGAGCGGAAGCTGTAGACTGCCAATGTTGAGAGTACTGAAGAAGAATGCGATCGGTAATAGTAACCAAGCATTCATTCCAGCCAGTAACGTAACCAGCAGCGCTAGAAATCCGAGTCCGCTAGAAATGTTCGGAATCAATCGGTGAAAGACAGCCACGACTTGAAGCGCTCCGGCGATTCCTGCAAACGCGCCACAAATCGCAAACGAGCTTAGAAGCTGGCGGATTGACGGAATTCCCAAGACATAAGAAGCGCGGAGATTTTGTCCGACGGCTCGAAGCTTTAAGCCGAAATGCGTTCTGCCGAGAACTACAATCGTAATCGCCAGTGAAATGAGTGCGAGAAGTAATGCGATCGGACTTGCATCCGTATTTCCGAAAGTTGGCAACCAGAGCGATTCAGGAAATTGTTCGGTTCCGCTCATCGATGCGACACCGGGACGCTTCCAAGGTCCAAATACTAAGTACAATGCCAATCCGTCTGCGAGAAAGTTCAGACCCAAGCCCGCAAAAATCTCATTGATGCGTCCGTAGATGTTAAGTACACCTGCGAACAGTCCCCAGAGCATTCCGCCAATTCCACCTGCGAGAATGGCTAGGAAAAGCGCAACGGCTGGCGGTAGATTGTCCTGAGTGAGTCGCAACATAAAGGTTGTAGCAATTCCACCCAATGCAATTTGTCCTTCGATGCCTAAGTTGTATAGTCCTGCGGTGAAGGTGAATAGCAAGCCGCAAGCACAAATTAGCAATGGAGCTAAGGTTGCAATCACACGGGCGAATTGTCCGGGTGTGCCGAATGCACCAGAGATAATTTCGGTAAAAACCGCGATCGGGGATGCACCTGCTAATAGAATGATCACCATCGTAAAGACGAGGGCTAAGACGATCGCGCCGAGTTGATAAGTGAGTGTTCGATTTAGCATCGTACTTTCCTAAATACTTGCGGGTTCTGCTTCGACGAATCGTCCACCGATCATTTGTCCGAGCTTTTCGACGGTGAGTTTTGAGGTTTCAATCGGTGCAGAGACTTGCCCGCCACTGAAAACCAGAATGCGATCGCTATATTGCATAATCTCATCCAGGTCTGAAGACATAAACAGAATCGTCGTTCCGGTTTGGCATCGAGCAATCAATTGCTGCCAGACCCACAACGTTGATTCGATGTCTAATCCACGAGTTGGATGTTCCATTAACAATAGATTCAGCGGGACAGGTAATAGGGCTAACTGGGTTCGCTGTTGGTTTCCTCCAGAGAGCCGTTCAACTTGCGAATTGAATTTACCTCGAATGTTGAACGTTGCGATCGCTTCTAATGTCTTTTGGTGGCTTCCCTTCCAATCAATCATGAGTTTCTGTGATGGATTTCTGAGGATGAAATGCTCGTGAATTGTGAGTCCTCTGATTAAGCCATCTTTTAAGCGATCGGCAGGAGAGTAACCAATTCCATGTTTTAGATAGTCCGAATATGGTTTCTGAGTCATATCGGATTGATCAACAGTGATAGTTCCTGATGCGGGTTTGATCAGTCCTGCACAGAGTAGTAGTAAGAGTTGCTGTCCGCTGCCTTCAAGTCCTGCAAGTCCGATCACTTCGCCTTTGTAGGCGGTGAAGTCTCCCATGTTTAGGGTTAAGCGATCGTCCTTCACGACGACGTTGTTCAACTGCAACATTGGCTCTGATTGTCGAGTGACAGGTTTGAGCGGTGGAGCAAGTTCTTTTCCAAAAATAAGATCAATTAGAACTGAGTCGGGGCAGGGGATATCGACATTTCCGACGACTTTCCCGGAGCGCATGACCGTAACGCGATCGCACAATTCCTCGACATCTTCCAACTTGTGTGACACAAAGATCACGGATTTGCCTTCTGAAGCAAGCTGTCTCGCTGCATTGAACAATGCAGTTTTTTGATCTGCTGAAATTCCTGTCGTTGGCTCATCGAGAATTAGAGTTTTAACACCGAGAGAAAGTAAGCGAATGATTTCAAGCTGTTGCCGCTCTCCGACTGTCAGATCAGAAACGCGATCGTTTGGATTGATTGAGAAATTCAACGATTCAGCGAAGCGACGAAACTCTTGACGAGCGCGATCGGGATTCACGAACTTCAAGCCTGAGAACAGTCCTTTGGACAAAACCTCGCCGCGACCGACCATGAAATTATCGAGAACGGTTAACGGCGGGAAATCCAGCGGATCTTGGTGCAACATTCCGACACCCGATCGCATTGCATCTGAAGGAGTGCGGACGTTTGCGGGTTTGCCATCGAAAAGAACGTTACCAGAATCTCGACTGATAAAGCCGCTGAGAACTTTAACGATCGTGCTTTTCCCCGCACCGTTTTCACCCAACAACCCGTGAATGCTGCCAGCTTCCACGGTCATTGACACATCATCATTCGCGAGAACTTGCCCGAAGCGTTTTGTAATCCCTTGAAGTTCGATTCGCATACTTCTCTTTCACACAGCGATAAAAAAGGTGGTTCGCATCGACTACGAACCCCTTCTCATTCTATTTACTCGGACCTTCCATTCCCGCTAACAACTGCGGCATATACCAAATTTGCTGATCGGTCGCGGTTGCGCCTGCTGCTACAAAATCAGTTCCATCCTGGAATTTGATCGGACCTCGATAGAGATTGATACTGCCGTCTGCCATTCCTTTGACAAACTCATCGAGAAACTTCTTGTTCTCGCCCAAAGCTTGTCCAGGATTGAAACCGATCATGCCTTCTTGAGGTGAAGTCAAATTTTGGAAGTCCGCACCAGACCAGACAAATTCGCTTGGATAGTTGTCCGCTTTGGCTTTCTGAACTGAATCCGTGTAAGGCAATGCCCAACGATAGAATGGCACACCCAAACAGATATTTGGAGCAAGCGAACAACCTGTTTCTAAGTCGTAGTGGACGAATTTTACAGGTTTACCCGCATCGGCTGCTTTCTTTCCTTGAACGGCTGCTTCAGGTGTATCAATTCCGCTCATCACCACATCAAAGCCGCCGTTGTAGTAATCATCTGCGACTTTCGTAGGATCGAGTGTTTTGCCTGGAATGTTGAACCAAAAACCGATCCAGGTGACTTTGAAGTCCAAGTCGGCAGCAGGACGTTTACGATAGTTCTCCCAGCAATATTTTGCGCCCAAGAACGCAGCAGAGCTGTAGCGCCGCGTCTCGTCGTTGATCAGCGGTCCGAGATAGCCGATTTTCCCGGTTTGAGTTCCCAATGCCGCAGAGCAACCTGCAATCATTTTGCCGAATTCCATTCGTCCCATGATGTTGCTCAGGTTCGGTTGGTTTTTGAAGTTCTGCCCTTCTTTCCAGGCATAGTCACCGGACGCATGGATCACTTTGACAGACGGATGCTTTTTCGCGGTTTCGAGAGCATCGTCTTTGAAATCGTCAGAGTTAAAGATAACGAGCTTTGCACCTTTGGCAATCAAGTCATCGGCAACTTGAGAACCTCTGACGTTGGGTCGATCGGCAGGGTTCACTTTATCGACGAATTCTAATTTACTGCCGGGTACATTTTTTACTGCGGTTTCGATGCCTTCAAAATGGGCTTGGTTCCAGCCTGCGTCGTTTCTGGGTCCGACTAAAACCATTCCGACGACGAAATCGCCGCTACCACCTGTTGCGCCTGGAGAGGAGGCGGTTTGATTTGGGGCGTTTCCGGTTCCACAAGCTCCCACGATCGAGCCTAATGCAATTGCAAATCCAGCTTGTCGGAGCAGTCGAGAAAGCCAATACTGTGTCATATTTTGGGGTGATTAAAACAAAACGGTGAGGGGTGGGAGCGATTCCAAAGATTACTTAACGTTCGGATTATCACGAATTCGTGCGATCGCAAAATGTATCCCAAACCACATCAAGTTATCAAAATTGTTTAGGAAGCGAAGGAATTATAGAAATTTTTAGGCAATTCTTTCTTTTAAGAAATCGCGCCCCGAACTAGGACCACGGTGCAATCACAACGACGTGCGATCGCTTCAGGAATATTTCCTTGAATGGCTTGCTGCAAAAATCCCTCACGAGTTGCCCCTAATACAATCACGTCACACTGATCTTTCTGAGCAAGGTCAATCACCGCACCAGAAACAGAATCCGCACAAACAGGCATTAATTCGACCGGACAAGATAAGCGATCGCTTAAAAATTTCATCGCTTCATTTAGTGAGTTTGGATCAGGTAAATCTCGCTGCGGGTGATGAATTTGGCACAAACAAATTTCTGGATGACGCGATAATTGTGCTAGGGCAGGCATGAGACGAATGGCTTGACGAGAATTGGGTCCGCCTGCGGTAGGAATCAGCCATCGATCGAGCATTGTTCCTGCACCAAATTTCACCAATACGACATCGCAACTCGCTTGGCGAATCATCGTATCAACGACATTTCCAAAGATGCGTCCGGGAGTTGAAGTCTCGCCATTCCAGCCCATGATGATCACATCGATGTGTCGCTCTCTAATCGTTTCGAGAATGGCTTGGGAAATCTCGTGTGTCACGCGAACTTGAGTATGAACGGAGATATCCCATTGTTTGCCAAGATGAGCGGCTTTCTTGAGAAGTTTACGGCTGATTGTAGTTGAAACAGCGGTCTCGGCAGGATTGCGATGACGAGCGATCGGAATCACTTGTAAACATTCCAATTCGTAATCGCGATCGTGTGCGATCGCGGCTGCCATCTGTAAAAGTCGTCCTGCTGTTTGAGGATTTGCGATCGGCACTAACACCCGACCTTTTCCGGTTTCTGGGGCACGAGTTTGATAAACGACGTAAGATGGCTCTGGTTGGGGTCCAACTTGTGTCGCGTTCGAGAGTCGATCGGATTCTGCTCGGATGATATCGGCACGAGTGATAATGCCGACTAATTTTCGTCGATCGACAACGGGCAGACGACTAATTTTGTAGCGATTCAGTAGGTATAGAACCTGACTCAATGGATCTTTAGGATGCACTGTTACAGGTCTAGGAGTCATAATTTCACTCAAGGGCTGAGTGTGATCTAGATGGCGTTCTGTAATATGTGATAAATCTGTTTCGGTTACGATACCGACTAGCATTCCATTATCAATTACTGGGAAGCCGCGATGATGCGATCGAGAGAACGCCTGAATCGCTTCATCTAGACTGATCTGGCTCGATAGCGTTTCTACTCGTCGCTGCATTAAATTTTCTGCGGTTAATCCTGATAACCGTGTTTCCATTTCTGGGTTTGATTGCAGTTGTATTCCTCGGTATTCGAGTAAGTGTTTATAGATCGAGCCACTAAATGTACTTTCTGCAACTAAATAAGCGGTTACAGAACCAATCATTAGGGGTAGGACAATATTGAAATCTGTGGTCATCTCGAAAACAATCACGATCGCGGTAATGGGTCCACGAGTCACCGCACTAAAGAATGCTCCCATTCCTGTTAGCGCTGCGGTTGTGGTTAGCGATGTACTTAAATCTAAACCGAGTGGAACTCCAGCATTTTCAATACTTTGAGCCGCAAAACTAATCAGATAACCGAGCGCAGATCCCAGAATCAATGAAGGCGCAAACAATCCACCGGGCGCACCTGATCCAAAAGCAACAAGTGTGAGAACAAATTTTGTGATGAAAATCACCGCACTAATGCGCCAACCCCATTCGCTCGTGATCCAAACTTCTTGGAGACTCGCACCATCTCGGAGAGCACCGGGGAGAATCGCGATCGCTAATCCAGAAAGTCCTCCCGCAAACGCGATCCGAAACGGCAAACTCCAATTCAGAATTTTGCTATTGATCTTTAAGCTCAATAAGATTCCCCGAACAAATAGCGATCCGAGTAATCCCGATATCGCTCCTACCAGCAAAAAGATCGGAATCGATTCGACACTAAAGCTAGTCATGATCTCGACTCCGTAGGGAGTTCCGTTAAAGCCGTTTCCTCCCAAAAGTCTCGATACAACTGCACCGACAAACGATGCCAAGATCGCCGTTCCCAGAGTCAGCCCTGAGACATCTTGTAAAAGCTCTTCAACGACGAATAACACGCCAGCGATCGGGGCATTAAATCCTGCTGCTAATCCTGCTGCCGCTCCTGCTGCGATTAATTGCCTGCGATGAATCGGAGAAGTGGGAACCCAATCGCTTAATTGGGCTGCGATCGCGGCTCCAATTTGAACGGTTGGACCTTGCCGCCCCAGATTTAAGCCTGATCCAAGGGCGAGCAAAGTTGTCACAAGTTTCGCGATCGCGACTCTCACATCTAAGGCGCTCGAAACCCCACCTAGAGCCGCTTTAACTTGAGGAATTCCACTGCCTGCCGCTTCAGGCGCGAATTGTTCAATCAACCATCCAGCCAACAATCCCGCTAGGATGCCAATCATCGGTAAGGCAATCCAAGCGGGATAAATTGTTGCTGTTTGTAACCGCCATTGACCGAGCCAGCCAACTCCCTGCTTCAGGGCAACCGCCGCTAGTCCTGATACAAATCCGATTAAGCAAGCTTCAAAAACTGCAAGCTGCTTCGGTGACACCGCACTCAATCTAAATCTCGATAGCCGCATGGTGAGGCTCTGAGGAACGAAGATGCAAAATTATCGTATCCGAGACTGAGGCGATCGAAATTTTTCTACACAGGAGATTGCACTTCGGATTCGGTTGCAAGTGCGGGCTGCTGGTCAATTTCCGGTCGCGAAACAGGTTTAACCGCAGGAGCCAAATCTTTTTCTGCCTGCATTTCTTTTTCTTGGAATAGCAACGCGCCTAAATGTACGATCGAGAATCCAATTGCTGCCAAAGAAACCACATAGCTATGCAGCGTGTACAAGTGAGCAACCGTCAGCGTCCCGACTGATCCACCCGTGATAATGTCGCGCAGGGTTGCACCGATAAAAGGAATTGCTTCGATCGTGCCCAACTCAATCTTGAGCCGCCAGAAACCGAGTTGATTCCAATTGAGAATCATCGCTGTCCAACTTAAACCGATCGCGCTCAGCGTAAAGAAAATTCCGCTAATCCAAGCCGTTAACCAACTACGACGGAACCGTTCACCCAAGAACATCACAACGATCTGAACCAGACCCAACACGATCACGAAATTGCCCGATAGATTGTGCAGGGTATGAACCAACCAACCGTAAGGAACCTGCGTATCAATTTGTTGCAGTGAATCGTATGCGCCACCCGCAGTCGGAATGTAATAAAACGCAATCAGAATTCCAGAAGTCGCAGCTAGTAGCGTGAGCGTGAGAATCGAAACGGCAAGAACTGTAGATAGCCGTCGCAGAAAGAAAGCAGGATTCAGCATGACGAGGCTCGATGAAGAGTGTAAAGTTCTATAACTAAATTTTAACGAGAGTTCTTAAATCTAGAAATGATTCTTAATTTCCTTGACTAAGAATTGCAATCTATTCTCAGAATACGGATTCTCGATCGCACTGAACTCTGTCTAAACGCAGAACCTGAAACGAACGCGATAAAATAAGTGCCTGAAGCTTTGGGAGCCGAATCTTGCCTACTCTTGGTGTCAACATTGACCATATCGCAACCATCCGCCAAGCACGTCGAACGGTTGAGCCTGATCCCGTCGCCGCTGCTGTTCTCGCTGAACTCGCAGGAGCCGATGGTATTACCGTCCACTTACGCGAAGATCGCCGTCACATTCAAGATCACGATGTCCAATTACTTCGACAAACCGTTCGCACTCATTTGAATCTCGAAATGGCGGCGACCGATGAAATGGTATCGATCGCGCTCAATCTCAAACCCGATTACGTGACTCTCGTTCCGGAAAAGCGTGAGGAAGTGACGACTGAAGGCGGACTCGAAATCGCTGGACAATTAGAGCGTATGACCGAAGTGGTTGGAACGCTGCAAAGTGCAGGAATTCCAGTCAGTTTATTTATCGATGCTGATCCGGAACAAATTGAAGCGTCCGCTGCCACAGGCGCGAAATTCATCGAACTTCATACCGGGCAATATGCAGGATCGTATTCCGAAGAAGGACAAGCGAAGGAATTAGAAATTCTGGCACAGGGATGTGAAATTGCGATCGCGGCTGGACTCCGAATCAATGCGGGTCACGGATTGACGTATTGGAATGTTCATTCGATCGCGCGGCTCCCTGGCATGGAAGAATTGAATATTGGACATACGATCATTAGTCGGGCTGTTCTCGTTGGATTAGAACGAGCGGTGCGCGAAATGAAACAAGCTATTCGTGGCGAACTCTAACCCTCCGGATTTTTTTGCAAAAGGACTGATCAATATGACGACTTATTACTACGTTTTGGCAAGCCAGAAGTTTTTGCTGGAAGAAGAACCGATGGACGAGGTTCTGAATGAACGGTATCGCGATTACAAAGACAAAGGCAGAGAGATCGATTTCTGGGTGATCAAAGAACCTGCTTTCCTCGAAGCGCCCGAAATGGCAGAAATCAAAGCAAAATGTCCGCGTCCCTGTGTGGCGATCGTCTCGACCAACAAACAATTTATTACTTGGCTAAAGCTGCGACTAGAATATGTCATCACTGGAGAGTACCAGCAATCGGAAACAATTCCGAACCCGCTGGGATCTCTGGAACCTGTTTCTTAGTCCCCCTTAATTTCTATGCCCCAGACGACGCTTCAATCAGTTTTTACAGGACTCACGGGAGTTGCCCTTGCCCTTAGTGGAATGCCTTTCGCTCAAGCACAACTTCCGAACTGCCAAGCTCCTCGATCAAATGAATTCCTCTTGCTGATTGTGACCCGCACTCCAGAATCCCAAGCGCGGGTTCGCAGCGTCGTCTCTCGTGATGCCGATGTGACGGTCTGTAATTATTTCGGTGAAACGGTGACACGAGTAGGCGGCTACCGAGATGCGGACACAGCAAATTCTTGGGCGAATTACCTTAATGATACGGTTCGGCTCCGGGCATTTGTGGCGACTCCTCCCGGTGGGGGTCAGGTTGCAACTCGAAGCGATGTCCCGCCAGCCCTACCACAAATCGCGTCGCAATCTGTGCAACTTTCAGCACCGAGATCTCAGGTCGAATCTATCACAGCTTCCAGCGGCTTTAATCCTCAGCGACTCGGAAACGGATTTGCAGTCATTGTGAATCACTACAATCGTCCTGAAGTCGCTTCTCAAGTTCAACAAGTCCTAAATCGCAATATCGGATTGGTTTCATTTCAGCAGCGTCCTTACCTTTTGGCAGTGCAGACGACCGATCGAGGAGTTGCCGATTCGATTTTGCAAATTTTGAGCGATCGAGGATTTGTAGCGATGTTAGTAAGAAGCGATCGCGTCACGTTACTGACCCCAGTGGTTCAAACCGAACCCGCGATCGGCGGTCAATAAAACAAGAAACGCCGAACTGATAATCTCAATTCGGCGACTTGATAGATGGATGGAAAAATCGTTCAGGAGCTTAAGGATCGCTCTGCATCACTTGAGGGTGGAGCAGTCCGACCATTTGCTGAATACCTCGATGAATCCGGCGGGTCACAGTCATCGGACTGACTCCGATTTGCTCTGCGACTTCTTTGCGGGATAAGTCGTGCAGGAAGACGTACTCGATCGCTTGTCTCGTTTTGTCTTCAAGCTGGTTCAATGCTCGCTGCAACTGTTGGCGATCTTCTTCGAGCACTTGTAACGCTTGATATCGCGCATCCGGTAGCGTGTCACCCAAAGTCATCGGAGAATCCAACTGCTGGCAAACCGTAGCATCTAGGCTCAACGGTAGGCGATTCTTTGCCGCAAGTTTGCTTTCGCGCCATTCGTTGACTGAGACCTTCAGCACGTCTGCAATCTCTTCATCGCTGGGTTGGCGACCGAAAGCCTCCATTAATTGCTCTCGGACTCTTTGCCCTTCCTTGTTCAATTGCTGCCAGCGACGGGGAATTTTGACAGTTCCAGCACGATCGCGTAAGAAGTGGAGCATTTCCCCTCGGATATAGGGAACAGCGAACGAGCTAAAGGCGCACCCTTGATTCGGGTTGAAACGCTCGATCGCACGAATCAAGCCTAAATATCCAATTTGTTCAAGGTCTTCGTAGGGTTCTGCACATTGATGACTCACCCGGTGAGCGATCTTGCGAACCAAACCAGCATTCATCTGTACCAATTGGTTGCGGAGTCTCACCGAGGGGTTTTGGTGATACGAAACCAGGAGTTCCATCCCGCGAGAGCGTAAAGAAGATTGAGTTGCCATCATCTACCACAAGGTCAAAGTTCACATCAGCGTTGAGCCTATTTTCTGTAGAGAGGCATTCCAAAACCATCGTCGTTATACGGTACTGATCGAGTTTATTCTGGTATGAATTCGGCAGAAACACGCAAATTCTTAAGCCATTACGTAGAGGGCATTTCAACCATTTTTAGGCTGTGATCTACGTCATATTTTTACTGTGATTGCACTCTGTCTAAAGTGTGATCTATATCGCTTCTTTTGACAGAGGGAAATGATTTTAATCAACACTATTTTTATTCATATAAATTTGCTGAAATGCAGAAGGAACAAGAATTATGGCAACTAAAAACGAAAAATCTACACCCAAAGAAGAGCATTCTTCTGAGGCTGAAAAGGAGCAAAAAACTGCAAAGAAATCGGATTCAGCAAGTGTTGAAAACGATCTCGATAATGCTCCTGATATTGAATCTTTGACGGAAATTCTACACAGTGATGCTACTGAGGTTGAATCCGAAGAAGCAATCGATTCGATCGATGAATGGGTGGATTTTCTCAAGGGTCATAAAGAGGACAATATCAAGGAATTGTCTGCTTCTCTAAAGGAGTTGAAGAAACTACTGAAGGCGAAGAAGACCGAGGCGAGCCAAGTCGTAGAAGTACTGCAAAAGCTGGGTGAGCAAACGAACGCGATCGGGGATGAAGCTGGACGCGGCGTGAAGGGTCCGGTGCATACACTAGGTAAAGCGTTGATTACGTTTAGCCACAAGATCGAGCGGGCGGCTGCAAAGGCGGAGAAGGAAGCGTAGTTAATTGGTAGGTTTAAGGGCGGGCAAGATGCCCACTCAAGTCAATCTAATCCTCAATCTAATCAGGGACAATTTGGGTTCTTCGGAGTTCAGATTGTCCCTGATTGTTGTGAGAAGCTCAGAGGGTAGCTTAAAGGGATTGAAAGACACTCTGCTGCGGTGCGATTCCGCCCCGGAATGGAATTCGGGGCTAATGTAAGAAAGCACAAGGGGACTGCAAGACGCTTCCACTCCTAAAGGGACTTCGTTCTGTTAGCCCCGAATTTATTCCGGGGCGGGTGGGCAACGAAGCGAACTTATCGAATTCACTTTAAGATTCGCTCTCTAACATCTTCTTGACTTGAAGCAGTTCTAAGCGATGTTGTTCGCTAACTTCGGGATAAATCAAGTTCATCGATTTCAGCTTGCTAACGATGATGTTAGACACGACTAAGCGAGTGAACCACTTGTGATCCGCTGGGATGATGTACCAAGGTGCGTGTTCGGTACTGGTGTGGTTGAACATCTCTTCGTAAGCTTCCATGTATTTGTCCCAGTGTTGGCGTTCTTTCGCATCTGAAGCTGAGAATTTCCAATTCTTATCGGGCTGATCAATACGATCGAGAAATCGCTTTTTCTGCTGTTCTTTTGAAACGTTGAGAAAGAATTTTAAGACAATGATTCCGTTGTTCACTAAGTATTGCTCGAAGTGATTGATTTGCTTAAATCGTTTTTCCCAAATATCTGTACCTAGTGCTTCTTTGGGTAGCTTTTGTTTCGCAAGTAATTCCGGGTGAACTCTTACAACTAGAACTTCTTCGTAGTAAGAGCGATTGAAAATTCCGATGCGTCCGCGTTCGGGGAGTGCTTTTGTCGATCGCCATAAATAGTCATGGTCTAAATCCTCAGAAGACGGCGCTTTGAAGCTGTAGACCTGGCATCCTTGCGGATTAACACCAGACATTACATGCTTGATCGTGCTATCTTTTCCAGCCGCATCCATCGCTTGGAATAGAATGAGCAACGCATAAGAATCTTGAGCGTAAAGAATGTCTTGATACTTAGCGAGTTTCTGTACACCTTCTTGCAATTCTGCTTGAGCCGCAACCTTATCTTTCAAACCATCTGTATAAGCTGGATTGTAATCTTTTAGCTTAATTTTCTGGTTTGGTGGAACGATAAATCGATCGTGTTTCATACAATTTCTCACAAGGCTTTTCTTAATTATGATCAGCCTTACGAGGTCAGAGATACGACCGCAACGTTCTTTAAAAAATTCAGTGGGCGTAATTGTTTTAGGGTTTCGAGTTGCTCAGGGGTTCGGACGAGAAGCGCACCCGCAAACGCAAGAGAATTAACTGCGATCGAACGATATTCAGCTTGCGATCGCGGCACGATCATCATCCATTCCCGCGTCGCCAAGAAATTATACGGAGCCGTTTGTATCGGTTGGTGCGAGTCAATTCCAACCGTTTCTAAAAGTTCGGAATAGCACTCTAAAAGTTGATCGGGTGTGTTGGTGCGATCGAGCTTTTTAAAGGCATGAATAAAAGGAAATTCGGGAATGACGGTGATATCAGGAGAAGTTACGGCTTGAACTAAAGGATCGATCGGTAAGCGATCGCCATCTTGCACAAACGGAAACGGAACGAGTTGTAAGTGCTTGTGACGTTGACTTGCACCTGCAACAGAACCTCCGTTATAGAACGCTAAGCCATCGACTTCGGATAAACACGCCCACATCGCTTCGAGATCACTCAGCGTTAATAGCGCTTCTTGTTCTTCAAATGCGCGAGTGATGATTAAGAGATGATTTTCGACAACATTAAATTTATTCAGGAGACAAACGTGAGTATCGGAAATGTCAACGACGAAGAGATCGCGATCGTAGGGCAAAAATGGATCGATTGGTTTCCCAGTTGCGACTTCTTCCTGCTTTTGCTTCAAATCTGCGGCTTCCTTACGAATTAGATTCGTTACGATGCGAACGAGAAATCTTGCGCCTGCTTGCTCGATCAACGTCTGACTGGTTGGAATCGACAGGAGCGCACCACAGGAAAGAGCATGTTGCGTTTGCTCGATCGTGCGTTGCCATAGAACTCCAGGGTTTTCCAATAGCGGCAGATGGTCAGACATAGTAAAAGAGCATCGATTAACTCTCTTACTATTTCATATCTTCGTATCGTGCGCGATGTGCTTTAAGTTGTGCGACATATTCAGGATCAAGTTTTGCCTGTTGCCATTTTTCATAAAAAATCTTGGCAGATTCGGCTTTGATCGGGTCTTCTTCGCGCGGTAAGACAGTTTTATCTGTGCCATATTTGCGACCAGATTTGTGATTGGCGTAACGGCGCGATCTCGTATATCCCATCTGCAAAAATTTTCGCGCCATGTCCATTCCAACAAAATCACCCTGCGCTTTGTATTCCTCGAAAAGCTGATAGATCTTGTCGGCGGAAACTCGCGCAATTTCCGGCGTTTTGAACCTCCAATGTGGCAGAATTTCGCCTTTGTAGGGTTCGACCAGTAAAACGCCTTGTTCGCCTTTTCCGACGCGATAAAGCTCTGGGTGTTCGCGGAAATTGATTTGGGTGAAATCGATCGAGTAATCAAACGCCATTCTGAAAATTTTGACTCTGAGCCAATTCAATCAAGCGAATCAATTGCGAGTCATGCCCCACGAGAACGATTTCGGAAAATCAGCAGGAGGACGAGCACGATCGCGCTTCCGATCGCAGTAATGAGAATCGCAGTTTGGGCAAATTGACGAACCGCGATCGCGACAAATGCCCAAATAATGACACCCGTAAATGCAATATCGCCGTATCGAATTGCGATCGCGGCTGAAATCACTGCTGCAATCAAAATCATCAATACTGTCCAGATTGTCGCATTGATGCCAAATCCATTCCATTGAGAGGCATAAAGCGCAGAGGCAACATTCACGATCGATGCCACACTAATCCAACCGAGATAAATCGCGATCGGAATTCGAGCGAACCATTTTTCTTCACGAGATATCCGATTTTTTGGAAATCTAGACCAAATATAAGCAGCAATCAGATTGAACAGAATCCCAAACATGAAAACAACGGATAACCAAAATTGCTGCACTTGGAAAAGGTAAACCCAAACGATCTGGAAAACAGATGACCAAATGATCGGAGCGCGTAATTTGAGTAAATGCGGATTGTAACGCTGCGAAGGTAAGAGTTGATAAACTCCGAAAGCGATCAATCCAAGGTAAATGACACCCCAAATTGCAAAAGCGTAATTCGCTGGAGTGATGAGTACACCTTTGAGAATCGTGTTGGCAATCTGACCGATATTGAGTTCTCTTAGCGGGTAGATGTTTGAAATCGCATTAACAACGATCGCTATCAGAATTGACAAGATCGTCGCAACTTGAAGAAATGCGGTAAATGGAGAATGACTTTCAGAGCGCTGCATATTCCCTCTTGAAACACACTCTCTTTACGGTAGCTAATCATTTTTCATTCGGTTCAACCCATCTCCAAAGTGGATGGCTTTGACCTTGTTGGCGAATCTTCAGTACTGTTTTTTCCAGGCGTTTGCGCTCATCAGCAGGCAGACCAAAGAGTATGTTCCGACTCTGCCAAATTAAAACGCTCAGCGTCATTCCAATACAAATTCCTAGCCCGATCGATGCTGGAAGATTCCCCGCGAGTCCATGCCGCAATGCCGCCCAGGTGAAATACTGCCTCATCAGCGAAATTGGGTAACTCAATCCCCAGAGGCTTAAAACCCCGATCGTTAACCATAGCCCCAAAACTACAAGCCACCGTCCGATCACCGTCATGCGGTGTAATCGTTGGACGGCAGCTTGGAATTTTGGATCAAGTTCAGACGGATCAAGAAAGTCCGGTGGTGTCATACAGGTTCAACCTTAATCACTACTGGCTTCAGCAGTTTTCACAGGTGCGAATGCCCGTCCCCGCTTTTCTCGCCACAGCGCTAACAGTGTACTCGCGATGAAGATACTTGAATACGCACCCATCGTAAATCCAATAATTAACGCCAGCGCAAAGTTCCGTAGCGTATCACCGCCGAAGAAGAAGAGCGCGAATAGCGTTAATAACACCGTTAAGGTCGTGTTAATCGATCGCGTTAGAGTTTGATTCACCGCATCATCAACGATCTCGTTAATGTGACGACCCGGATTGAGTTGAATCGTTTCGCGAACGCGATCGTAAATCACGACCGTATCATTGACCGAGAAACCAACGATCGTTAACAGCGCCACCACAAATAGGCTATCGACTTCGGTTCTCAGTGGTGTCAGACCCAGAATCGCGAAGAAACCCACCGTAATCAGAACGTCGTGGAAAAGCGCGATGATGGCGAAAATTGCGTAATCCAACTCAAAGCGGAACGTCATATAGAGCGTAATGCCTGCGAATGACACGAGCAACGCAACGAGAGCGGATTGGAAAAGTTGTCTACCGATCGTCGGTCCGACCGTATCAATCTGCGTTTTCGCAACATCGAATTTTCCGATTTTCGATTCGAGTTCCGATTGAAGTTTCGTGCGCTGATCGACACTGAGCGTATTCGTCCGAATCAATGCCGCCCGTTGTTCTTGCCCAACGATTTGAATACTGGCATCTCCTAGCTCTTGAGATTTCAGCACTTCACGAATCGCATCGAGGCTAATCGGTTTATCGCAGTTTCCAGGGACACCACAATCAAGTTCAACTTGAAGGCGCGTTCCACCCTTAAAGTCGAGTCCGGGTCGCAGCGGTGCACCGACTTGAGTTTGCAGAGTCACCATCGCAATGATGCCTGCCAGAATACAGATTGCAGAAATCGTCCACCACAATCCTCTTTGACGAATCACATTCAGTTTCATCAGGTGGTCTCCGGAGTCGATCGATGAGCTTTGGGAAGATTGGGGCAGAACCATTCAGGTTTCCGTAATCCAGGGAACGTAATGGCGTACATCATCAGGGTGCGGCTACAGGTGACAGCCGTAAACATACTGATCGCAACCCCTAAGAGCAGCGTGACCCCAAATCCTTTGACGAGACCTGAACCAAACCAGATCAGAGCGATACATGCGATCGCAGTTGTGACGTTACTGTCAAGAATGCTAGAGAAAGCGCGGAAGAAACCGGATTCTACCGATCGATAAAGCGTTTTCCCTGCCAGCAATTCCTCGCGAGTCCGTTCAAAAATCAGAATGTTCGCATCGACCGCCATTCCAATACTGAGAATAAATCCAGCGATTCCCGGTAGCGTCAGAGTCACACCGAGCAGTTTAAATCCGGCATAAGTTAACAGCGCATAGATGATGAGCGAGATTGCACTAATCACACCGGGTAAACGGTAGTAGACGATCATGAAACCGAGTACAAAGAGCAAGCCGCCAATTCCCGCATAAATGCTGCTCTGAATACTGTCACGTCCTAACGTTGCGCCAACGGTTCGGTTTTCAACGACTTCGACCGGAAGTGGTAAAGCACCACCTCGAAGCTGTACGGCTAAATCGGTCGCTTCTTGAGCGGTAAATCGTCCGGTGATCGTTGCTCCGCCGCCTGTGATTCCAGTTTGAGCGAATTCGGCTCCGACGGTTGGGAAGCTGATCAAACCGTTATCTAGGAAGATTCCAAGCGATCGACCTGTTCCCGCCAAAGCTTTCGTAAGTTGAGCAAACTTCTCGCCGCCTTCCTGGTCGAATTGCAAGCCAACACTAAACGAGTTCGAGCCAGGAGCAGATTCGGGGTAAGCATTTTTTAGATTCTTACCGACTAATGCAGGCGAATCGAACAGAGAAGCGATCGCATCATTACTGCGTTTTAATGCCGCTTGATTTTCTGCGATCGCTTTTTCGTCGCCAGATTTCCGCAGTTCGTCCTGTTTTCTCAGAAGATCTTGGCGAAGCGATTGTTCGATCGGTAATCTCGCTTCGGTTCCTGCCTTTTGTGCCCGGAAATCGAGTTGCGCTGTTCCACCCAAGACCCGTTCGGCTTGTTCTGGATCGTTCACACCCGGCAACTGAACCAGAATCTGATCTTCGCCCGCGGTTTGTACGAGCGGTTCCGACACGCCCAAACCATTAATCCGACCTTCGATCACACGCTGCACATCTTCTAGCTGCTGTGATGTAATTTTCTGTATTTCTGCGGTAGGCTTAACCTGAATCGTGATTTGCGATCCACCGCGTAAATCCAAGCCTAATAATGCTGGAAAATGGCGCTGATCAAAGATGATATAGATCGAGCCAAGTACCAACACCAAAATTAATAGTAGTAATCCTCGCTGCCGTCCCATAGCCAATCGCTGTTATGACAAAGGCTATGATAACGCTTTCTTTGCAGGACGTTGCAGAGGATACGAATTCGATCGAGGACTCGTTACAATTTCTCTTTCGCAGGCGGTGTCACTTTCGTTTTGATTAAACCTTCTTCGATTTCTTTTAGAAGTTCAAAGTCTTCATCGGGTAAAGCTCTGCCGTCCTTTTCTAAGAAACTGAATGCGGCGCGAAACTCCTGGGAGTCAGCATCGATCGGGGCATCTAAGTGACACGGAATAATCCGTTTAAAGTCCCAACTCGCAACTTTCTCTGCCCAATCGATCACGATCTGCGGTTCACGATTCAAAATTAATCGCTGCAAAATCGGAGCGACGATCAATCGATGTTTCCGTAACGCTTCAAACGATCGTTGCCAGCCCAATTTCCAATGAAACGGATACCAGCCGAAGAAGGCTTTCTTTGATCGATCGGGTGCTTTCCCCACTTCCCGCAGTGATGGAATCAGATTCGCAATATCTAATCCGCTGGGACGGAAATAGAAGGTGAACAGTGCAACTCGTTGCCAACCTTTGCGGCGATTTTCTTCAGTGTCTTCGATCGATTCGATTCCAGACTCGCGAGCGTGAAACAACAAGGGATACGGATCGATTTGGATAATTTCGGGCGCGACTTCTGGAACCGAGAGGACAGAATCCGTAACCAGTAGCGTTTTAGAACGTCGATCGAATAATGCAATTTCCTCAAATGGACCTAGCCCTAACCGAATTGGACCGAGTTTTGCATATTCAAACTGATCGCCAAACGGACTCGATCGACCATCAAGTAAATGCGTCCGACTCTTAGGAAAGCCCAGCCACGACAACGGCAAATTAATCGGGTAACTCCACTGATCCGGTGCGATATAGATTTGAGCATTCGGAAACTTTCGAGCGAACGGTGGCACGAATGCTTTGTGCTCCAACCCAGAAGTAGTCGGGAGAATAATATATTGAACATCTCCGTGAACGGAAACAATTTCACTCAGTAATTGTAAACATTCGATCGTTGGAGCCACAGGTGCATAGACCAGAAGCCCACCCGCATCGAGCTTTACAACCGTCATCCGAATCGGTGTCACCACATAGAAAATTCCTTGAAGCTGCTCAAAGACCCAGACCGAATCTTTCACTACTTCGCGTCGAATCGTGTGGCGTTGGTCATACGGATAAATCGGAACCGTAAACCAGTAAAACCACGATCGCTCTTTCTGACTTTGCACCATTGCCCAACTGTTTGCCAAATCTGATCTAGTGTCGCACCAAATTTAGAACGATGGATTATAGCGGATTGAGAAATAAATCCCCTTTTCTTGTAAGCTGCGTCTTTCACCCTCGATCGAGATAATTGGAAATCCAAAGTCGATTCGGGCAGAAAAATCATCGCCTTGCCGCCACAAGAATCCAAATCCCGCACCGAGTAAAGTGTTTGGGCTTGGATTGTCGCTGCTTCGATTCCAGGCTGTACCCAGATCGATAAACGGTGTGACTTGAACGATCGCACGACCCGATCGCAAAATTGGCAATCGCACCTCTGATGAGAACAGAAATCCGTTATCCGTGAGTAGCGCATCCTGTCGATAGCCGCGAACCGTATCCACTCCACCAATGCCAATTTGTTCTAACGGAACGAGAGTACGATCGCTTAATTGCAAATCACCCCGCACTAATAACAATGAATCTCGCGCTAAAAGTCTTGTCCATTGAGCTTGTCCGCGCCATGCAAAGAACTGACTATCCGGCGCGTCATCGTTGATCGTTGCATTAAAGAGTCCGAGACCAACGCTGAATTGCGATCGAGCTGCGAACACTTGTCGATCGCTGCGCTGCACATATTCCTGAAAGAACCGCAGTGCTGAAATTTTCGTTCGTCCCTGATCATCGGCTCCCGCAGACAACGGAAACGGACCAATATTGTCAATTCCTAATTCTGTCTGGCTTTCCTGGCGCGAGAACGTTAACCCCAGCGTAAATTCATTCGTTGGGCGCTGAATGATCGGTTGTCGAAACGTCAAATCGTAATAGCGCGATCGAGCCGTGATATCCAAAATCTCAAACTCGTCTTGAATCACCCGACTGCGAGTGCTGCCATACGCCAGTCGTAACGTTCCATTTCGCGGATTCAGTGGAATCGTATAGCTCAGATCAATCCCATTACTGCCAGCGGTATTGGTATAACTTGCTCTTAGTCCATCGCCTAAACCTAGGAGATTCGCCTGTGAGAGTTCAAGCTGGCGGCGAAACGATCCAACACTCGGCGATCGAGCATTATCAAGCGTTGGTGTTACCGAAAATGTTTTCGCCTCCGTAATTGTCACTTGCAAGACGCTGGTTCCCGGACGGGTTCCCGCTTGCAAATCGGCTGAAATGGACGCAATCAGCGGATCGAGTTGCAACAGTCGCAAGCCTTCAAGTAAGCGATTCACATTCAGCGGTGCTTGTACAGAAAGCCCGATTCGGCTCCGAATATAAGCTGGATTTAAGCGACGAGTGCCGATTACGTTAATTTGTTCAACCGATCCTTCAATGACTTGGATTTTCACAACTCCGCCCGTCAGGACTTGAGGTGGCAATACCGCAGCAGAAGTAACGTATCCATTTTTGATATAAAGTTCAGCGATCGCCGATCGTAATTGCAATAATTCCGCAAACGAAACATCCCGATTCAGATACGGCTTCGTGATCGGCTCAAAATCTTTGCCACTAAAAACTGTACTACCGACCACATCAAATTGTTTGACCTGAATCGTATCGGGAATATTGCCCGGAGTTTCAGGAGTTGAAGGGGGCGAAATCGGTTGTGGTAACAACTGATCCGGAGGCGGGAGCGGTGTCGGAATTTGCGGCTCTGGGGAAGGTTGCGGCGGTTGAGGACGCGGCAGATCTTGAGGCGGAATCACAGACTGAGCCACCGAAGGAATCGGGGTAAAAATACCGAACAGGAGAACAACTTGGAGCAGCGATCGGGAAACCATTTTGTACTATCGTCTGTGACACGTCAGAGCATGAGCAACTACGCCTTTGTATAGTTAAATCACACACTTGTAATGAACTATCAGAGAATCTTAAAGAGATCAAGCAGTGATTTTTGTCCAAAACTGCTCAGGCAACGAGTAGTTGCTAAATTGCTGGTTCAAATAATTCGCGGTCGCAAGTCCAGCATGAAACGCATTTTCAACCCGATTTCCTCCACACCAATCCCCTGTACAAATTAGAGGATGAGAAGTCGTTGCAGCTAAATACTTCTCCGAAATGGAATTGATCGGAAACGCATACCGCCAGCGATGAACCTGTAACACTTCAGGATGAGTAAACCAAGGTTCTGCCACTTCTGCGGCTCGTTTTAGAAGTTGTTCTCCAACTTGTTGCAAATCAGAATCTTCTAAATGTTGCGCGGCAAAACTCGCATTGCTTTGAATCACGATCGCGGGTTGTCCCGGATTCAATTGCTTTGTGCTGTCAATGCCAATCCAACCTAGATCCGAATCATCTAGACACACGATCGCTTTCCAATCTAATCGTTCGACCTCTGCTTGTCGCTCGGTTGGATAAACCGCGATCGCACTAATACAAGGTGAGTAGTTGATCGACTTTAATCGCTCAATGTACGATCCACACAACATCGCCGCCTGTGGAGCCGGAATCGCGACAATTACCGCATTTGCTGAAATCACTTCGCCTGATTCACAGTAGAGAGTCCAACCGTTTTGCTCTTCAATCCGTTCGACTCGGTGATTCAGTCTGAGCGTTAACCCGATCGAGAGAAATTTCGCGATCGCGGTAATCCCATTCGTCGCTGCATAACAGGGCGCTTGTTTCTGAGGCGGCTGAATCTTACCTTCCTTTAATTCGTGAATCGTATCTGTCCAGACGCGAATAATTTTACGATCGACCAACTGACTCAATAGATTCTGAAACTCGGTTGATTTCGGCTTGAGATAACAAACGCCGTGATCTGCGTGCGTTCCTTGCAACCGACGAGTTGCCACTCTTCCGCCCAAACCACGGGACTTATCAATGACAACAACCTTATAGCCTGCTTGGTGGAGCATTTGAGCGCAGGTCAGACCGGACATACCAGCACCCACGATCGCGATATCAAACTGGGAATCGAGCATACTTTGAGAAATCCTGAAACAAGTATTATCCGATGTGTCGTCTAGCTTATGTAGAATGAATCTGGACGCTGCATCGGGAGGAAGACCACCAGTGGATGAGTTTAGAACTGCATTGGAATTGGCAACGGATGATGAATTGCGCGAACTGACAGAAATTTTATTTCGTCCGAAGTTCAATCCGCTGGATTACGTCAACGCTCCTGATCCGATCGAGTTACAAAGCCAATCGCGAGAGGACTGGCTCGATGCGATCGATGAGCGGTTCCGCTTCCTCGCAGCCGATGGTATCACAGTCCTTCGCCGTAAGACTGAGCAAGTGACCTACCGCCAAGTCCTGATCCAAGTCTGTCGCTATTTGAAATTGCCCTACATGAGTTCAATGTCTACGACAGATTTAGAAGCTGAAATCTTCCTCAGTTTATTAAATCGTGCTTGGAAGCAGCTTCCTGTATCAGAGCAAACTGCTTTAACCCGACGAGTGAAAAATGCGCTAGTCGAGACAGGTCTTGCCGAAGAATTACCAGTGTCTTTGCAGAAAAATCCCATGTCGCTTGTAGTCAAAGGCGGAAGTGCTTTGGCAGTCAATACAGTGTTACAGCCACTCTTGCTCGAACAGATTGCGCGACAGTTTGCCCTCCATTTTGCGCGTTATCAAATGGCACAACAAGCGATCGCTCAAGGTGGAATTGCTGCTGCCACTCAAATCCAATCTCAAGTCTCGATCCAATTGGCGAAACGAGGAATGACGATCGCATCAGCACGATATGGGGCGACTCGTGCGGCGTTTGCCTTTCTGGGATCGGCGCTGTGGGCTTGGTTTTTAGCGGATTTAGGTTGGAGAGCGATCGCGACAAATTACGGGCGTGTGATTCCCACAATTTTCGCTTTGGCTCAGATTCGATTAACGCGATCGGACTATTTTGAACCTGCGTGATGAAAACGCTGCGTCTGCAATCTCATCCTGATTCGTCCTTACACCGCCCCTGGATTCTGGTTCAACTTGGATTATTTCTGCTGCCGTTCAGTGCATTTCTGGGCTGTACTCCGGTTCTAGTAGCGGCGCTGGATGTTTGGCGGCGACGATTTTCCAGTTTGAGTCGTGAACCTGTGAATCGAGGGTTCGCGGTTTTGGGATTGGTAATGATTGTGGCAGCGGGATTTGCACTCGATCGCACAAATGCCTTTCTCGGACTATTCAACTTTTTGCCATTCTTCGTCGCGTTTGCGGGATTGAGCGAACTCATTCGATCGCCCAAACAGTTAACGCAAATTGCTTGGATCTGGGTACTCACCTCGATCCCGGTTACTCTGATCGGATTGGTGCAATTGTTTCTCAAGGTTGGGGGAACGCCCTCGATTTTGTGGGGATTGATTGAATTGACGATCGCGCCCGGTGGCGAACCTTTAGGGCGAATGTCTTCGGTCTTTACCTACGCGAATGTATTGGCGAGCTATTACGCGATCGTATTCATTCTCAATTTGGGCTTATGGCTTGATGAACGTAAGCGAATTTTAGGTATGACCTTTGGCTTGAATGCGATCGGCTTAATTTTGACGAATTCTCGGAACGTTTGGGCGATCGCGCTTCTAGGGTGTTTAGCATTTGCGCTCTATCACGGATGGAAAAAAATCGTTGCAGGTGTGATCGGAATTGCTGGCTTAATGGCAGGAGCCGCCTTTGCTCCAGAATCGATCGCTGCACCGCTTCGGGTCGTTGTTCCAAGATTTTTCTGGGCGCGACTCAATGATCAAATGTATCGCGATCGTCCTGTGAATCAATTGCGATCGACTCAGTGGAGATTCGCCTGGTCAATGACCGAACAGCGACCGCTCACAGGTTGGGGACTCCGCAGCTTTTCAAAACTGTATACCGAACAAATGCAGCTTTGGATGGGACACCCGCACAATCTTTTTTTCATGCTGTCTTCTGAAACCGGACTGCCCGCAGCCTTGATGCTGTATGGATTAGTCGGCTGGATTCTGGCTCAAGGCGTATTCACTTGGCGCAAACTTGCTCCGCAAAATCAGCGAATCTACTTCACTTTCTCGATCGCGTTTTTTGCCTGTACTTTGTTCAATTTCTTAGACGTGCCGCTGTTCGATGCCCGCGTTAATCTCATGGGCTGGACATTGCTGGCAGGAATTTGGAAAATGCAGGACTAATCTGGATTCTGGGATTTCACCTGCGACATCAGCGTTTCTAGCTGTTTCTTCTCGCTTTTGAGTTCTTCTTCGAGTTCTTGGATCTGTTCTCTTCGTGCCTCAAGCTCGATCGCTCTTCGCGCCAATTCTTGCTGCTCCAGCGTCAACGACTGCCGCCACTGTTCTGCCCGCTCTTTTTCCTGCTGCAACGAACTCGGCGTAAACCCATACGTCAAATAACACTGCACCAAATCCATCACCCAATCTTTCGCTTCGCGGATATCCAAAATCTGATTGCTGCTGGAAATCTCAACCAGCACGAGCAATCCATCGCTGTAGCCATTCGCCTCAGCGGAAAGAACCGTTTCTTCTTCAGGTAGCTTTGTCCAAACGTGCTCTGACTTTTGAGCAGCCAGTAAGCGCAATCCTGCCTTGCCTAGATAGCCTTTTTTTTGAACTTGCGCCAAGTGCAGCATTAACTTTTTCTCTCGATGTCGTCTCGGTGGGAACGATGATCAGGGGCATTTACAGGACAGTTTCACTAGCTGTCCCAGAGTTTTGACAACATATACCGCTGTATCCCTGTTCTATCGCCCGTAGATGCACTGACCTGATCTGTACTACGATCGAACGGCTTCGGTTTTTGTCCGGTTGCGCCCTATTGTAGGTACCTATCAAGACAGTATAGCCTCTTCGTTTTCTATCGGAATCATTGAGGCAGTTCCCTCACACAATCACAAAAAAGAGATGCCCAAATCGAGCATCTCTGGTGAGAAAATTAAGAATTGATAAATTTACAGGCGATCGAGCTTGGCTCTCAAGATTTCTGCCTGCTTTTCTGCTTCGGCAAGTGTATCCCGTGTCGATTGCACCACATCAGGCGGTGCTTTATCGACAAATTTCGGGTTGCTCAATCGACCGCTGAGCGACTGAATTTCCGCTTCGACTTTCTTCAAATCCCGCTCAGTCTTCGCTTTCAGCGCTTCAAGATCGATCAATCCTGCTAACGGGATCGAGATCTTGACGGTTCCGGTGACACCGACAATCGTTTGAGCATCATCGACGGGTTCCGCTGGGACGGATTCTGCTTGAACTGGAGTAATTGCAGGCGGTTTCGGCTCTCCGATCACTTCGGTCTTAAATTGATTGACTTGCTTGAAGAAAGTTTGTCGATCGTCTTTTTGCCACAGTCGCGTTTTCGTGAATCGGTAGGTATACCAGATTCCGACAATCTCCAAGAATGGCGCAAGTAGCGGAACTTCGTGAACTGTGTCGAGTGTGACAGAGGCGACTTTGAGCGCGAAGAGAATCGAGCCAGTTAGAAGTAGCGAAAGAAGGAGCTTCTGATGTTTGGCGAAGAAGTTTCCAACAGTATCGAGGGCGATAACGAGAACGGGCTGGTCAGTCGCGATCGCACTTGTCGGTTTCAGTGTCGGAGTCTCGGTTGTGCCTGCGATCGATAACGTTTCCACCCGCGCCATGTCCTTAATATAAGACTGACCCGTGATCAGCGTTTGTTTTTCTCGATCGTCCTCAGTGGAAAGCGCGACGCTAATTCTTGCACCCGGTTTGATTTCAGCACTGGCTCTAAGATTCCGAATCGTGCGAATTGTGTTGAGAATCAATTCAAAGTTTTGCTCTAAATTCGGATCGACCAAAGCTGTATCAGGCACAGGATAGGTCTGAAGGGCTAAGGAATGATGATCCGTTTCGGGAGTCTGTGTCAGAGTGTGCCAAATCTCTTCGGTGATGTGTGGCATGAAAGGATGCAGGAGTTTGAGCGTTCCTTCCAGCACATGAGCGAGAGTTTGCTGCGCTGCGAGACGAGTCGGAGAATTGGGATCTTGCAAGCGCGATTTGACTAGCTCAATATATTGATCGCAGAAATCGCCCCAGATGAATTCGTAAAGGCTCTTTGACGCTTCACCGAATCCATAGTTATCCAAATAATTCCGTACGTCTTGAGCGAGTTGATTGAACTTGGAGAGAATCCACCGATCGCTGAGTTCCAAATTTTTCGGTTCACCCAATTGAGCAGGCGTTTTCCCATCCAAATTGAGCATCACGAATCGCGACGCATTCCACAGTTTATTGGTGAAATTGCGTGACGCTTCGACCGTTTCGGATTCGTCAGTTTTGCGATCGTACGCCATCCGAATATCCTGACCCGCTCCAGTGACTTCGCGGATTAAGGTATATCTCAGCGCATCGGTTCCATATTTATCAATCAAAATCAGCGGATCAATTCCGTTGTTGGCTGATTTCGACATCTTTTTATTGTTCTCATCCCGCACCAAACCGTGGATGTAGACATCTTTGAACGGCATCTGTCCGGTAAAGTGTCCTGCCATCATCGTCATCCGAGCAACCCAGAAAAAGATGATGTCGAATCCGGTTACTAAGGTTGCAGTGGGATAGTAGCGCTTGTAATCTTCGGCTTCGGTATCCGACCAGCCTAAAGTGGAAAAGGGCCACAACCCTGATGAGAACCAAGTATCGAGAACGTCTGGGTCTTGCTCGATTTGGACTGATTCGCCATATTTCTCGATCGCTGTTTTCTGCGCTTCTTCTTGCGATCGCGCCACAATATATGGCGTAGAGTCCGTAATCTCGCCGTTCGTCTCACTGATCGCATACCAAGCGGGAATTTGATGTCCCCACCACAATTGACGCGAGATACACCAATCCTTCAAGCTCACGAGCCAATCACGGTAAACTTTTGCCCAACGTTCCGGTACGAATCGTGGAGAATCTTGATCGTCGAGAGATGACAGAGCAAAATCGGCAAGCGGTTTGATTTTGACAAACCATTGAGTAGACAAGAGCGGTTCGATCGGGACTTTTCCACGATCGCTATACGGAACCGTATGCTTATACGGCTCAATTTTCACAAGACAGCCTTCTTCTTCCAACCGCTTGACCACGTTTTTCCGCGCCACAAAGCGATCTTGACCCTGGAACTCTCCAGCGTTCTCGTTCATCGTGCCGTCTTTGTTCATCACATTGATCGACGGCAACTTATGACGCTGACCCATCTCAAAATCGTTCGGGTCATGTGCGGGTGTGACTTTAACGCAACCTGTTCCGAAGCTCGGATCGACATGTTCATCTGCAATGATTGGAATCTCGCGCTCAGCGAGTGGTAATAGCAGCATTTTGCCTACTAAGTCTTTATAGCGATCGTCATTCGGATTCACTGCCACTGCTGTATCGCCCAACATCGTCTCTGGTCGAGTCGTTGCCACTTCGATAAAGCCATCTTGATCCACGATCGGATACCGGAAATGCCACAGATTCCCGTCTACTTCTTTATTCTCAACTTCGAGATCCGAGACAGCAGACTGACTTGCTGGACACCAGTTGACCAAATAATTGCCGCGATAAATCAGCCCTTCATCGTGCAGTTTGACAAAAGCATCTAACACCGCTGTGGAGAGTCCTTCGTCCATCGTGAATCGTTCGCGCGACCAATCCACCGACACTCCTAAGCGTCGAAGCTGATTCACGATCGTGCCGCCTGATTCCGCTTTCCATTTCCAGGCACGTTCTAAAAACTGTTCGCGTCCTAAATCATCGCGAGTTTTCCCTTCCGCTTTCAGTTGCCGTTCCAAAATCGTCTGAACCGCAATACTGGCGTGATCGGTTCCTGGCAACCATAGCGTATTCTTGCCTAACATCCGCTGATATCGAATCAACACATCGATCAGCGAACTCTCGAACGCATGACCCATGTGCAAACTTCCAGTGACATTGGGTGGCGGAATCACCACACAATAGGGTTCACCGGGTTGACTCGGATCAGCCTTAAAGACCTGATTCTCCTCCCAAAACTTTTGCCATTTCGCTTCAGTCGTCGCAGCGTTGTATTGAGTTGGAAGAGTCGCAGTCATGAGAATTCAAGAAATTGGGGACATTTAGCCATGATAAACGCTTCTTTGCGTGTGATGCCGATAAAAATGGGTACTCCCATTTAGAAGCACCCATCGACTCAGATTGAATTGAAACTTTAGTCGATGAAACCCATCAAAGCCGCAGGATCATCAATGTCGTTCGAGAAAATGGGTCGATCGCCGGGAAGTTTCTCAGCGTGCATCAATCCCGGTGCGCTTGCCATCACAGGTCGATCGCCCGAAAGCGTCAAAGCTGCAACAGGATGAAAATCGCTGTAGAAAACCGGACGGTTGCCGGGAAGCATTTCTGCAACTTTCAAATCACTTGCCAGAATCGGGCGACCGTTGAGGATTGTACCGAATACATCCATGTGGCTAGCTTCGATCGGACGTTCACCAGATGATGTAATCGATCCAACGAATTCGACTTCATTCGGCATCACCGGACGATTCCAGATCGAAAGGCTCGGAACATCGCTACGAATCTCGATCGCGTTTCCTTCTCCTTCTGCGGGGGTTGCCGTTGCTTCGATCACTTCTGACTGACTCATAGGAGTTTCCTCTGGGGTTGATTCTGTGGATACGGTGGGAGGGGTTGTTTCCGAAACGGGGTTAGGGGGTGAAGCTTTCGGAGTGGGCGGTTCGGCTGGTTCAGTGACCTCTGACGGGCTGGCTTTTGGGGTCAGGGTTGGCAGGGGTTTGGGTTGCTCGATCGCGCTAGGTTCGCTCTGCTCTGGAGTTGGAGCCTCCGGAGTCGATTCTGTTGTTGTTTCTGTCGCAGTTGGAGTTGCGCTAGGAGGTGCTTCTGTCACCTTTGCCGCAGTGCGTCGGTTACTCGTTCTGCGGCTAGATTGATTTCCACGGCTGGTTGCCATCGCGCAATTACCTCAACGAATTTACAGAATTACAGCTTGCGAACCACCGGAAGAACTGACTCAGGGGTATATGCAGTATGTTAAATGGCTGATTCTTAAGGAATCATTATAAGTGAAAGCGCGACTCCAAATTGCATCGCAAGCAAAAGCAGAACTTATGAAATTCATTAGTTCATGCGATGTTCTGTACGAAAACGAGATTTAGCAAGTCACGTTCACCTGTCTTGCGATCGTTGCGGTGACACTTTGCGCTAGTTATGAAACGCAGATCCTTGATTCAAAACTCTTGTCGCCTAGAGAAACTCCATTTTTGCTTGGTCGAAATCAGCTACTGGATCATTCAGAAAGCTACCTGTATAATGCGGCACTCAAACAACGTCTAAGAACTTCGTCTCAATTTAAAGCGTTGTCGCTATTTCTATCTGCTTTGGATCTGAGCCAATCAGCCCGAAACCAGATGAGATAAGCACTAGCCAGCTAAGACATTTCTGAAGGAATAAATGGAGCACAGGGTGAACAACACCGTAACAAAACAGGGTAAGTATATTCCAGGACTTGATGGAATTCGAGCACTTGCGATCGGTCTCGTCTTGTTTTCTCACAGCGTCATCTACGACGAATTTACTCAACTGCATTCGGTTGGAGTGACTGCGGGATCTGCTGGAGTCGTGCTGTTCTTCGTCCTAAGTGGCTACCTGATCACCATGCTGCTGCTTAGAGAAGAGAGTAGAACGGGCGGAATTTCACTCCGACTATTTTATTTACGTCGTGCATTTCGGTTGTTGCCAGCACTCTGGTTATATTTGCTCGTCGTTGGCGCGATCGCGGTTGTGGGTGGACTGCCTCATCACCCGTGGCACAGCTTCGTCTCGTCCCTGTTCTATATTCGGAATCTGGTGGGTCAAGGACATGAAACGAATCATCTTTGGTCGCTCTCGATCGAAGCACAGTTTTATCTGTTTTGGTCTCTTGTACTGGTGGCGTTGCCAAAGCGGAATCGTACTCGATTATTGATCGCGTTGGTTGGCTTGGTAAGCATTACCGTCTGGCGAGTCTACGCCGCCCAAACTGGAATGGCAACGGTTGGAGCATTGTACACTCGCAGCGACTTCCGCTTTGATGCCCCTTTGTTTGGCTGCTTGCTTGCCCTAATCGAGCAGGTTGCACCTCAGACGACGCGATGGCTCACATCGTCGGGCTGGCGGAGTGCTTTGCTCGGATTCATCGGCGTTACAGGGTTAATTGTCTGGGTTGGGCTTGATCTTGGTGCAGCGGCTTACCCTGGAATGGATTCTACAATCGTCTGTCTATTGAGTGTCGTCTTGATTCTTTCCCAGGTGGGGGTTCAGTGTCGGGTCAGTCGGGTGTTAGCCTGGTCTCCACTCGTGATCATCGGGCAGATGTCATACGGGCTTTATCTGTGGCAGCAGTTGTTCTTGGGTTCATTGGTTCCGGGCTTCGATCTCATTCGTGTTTTCCCGTTCGGCTTATTGGCAACGATCGCGGCAACGGTAGTCTCGTACTGGTGTCTAGAGCGTCCACTCATCCAACTAAAGGATCGCAAGTTCCATCAGGTCGTTCGGGAAAGTAAACCACAAGTAACCGCCCCACGACGATCCTAATTCCGTAAGCAAAAAAATAAGGGGCACAATGCCCCTTAATGATTTCAAATTCGGAACGGCTCTAGACCTTTGCTGGAACTTTCTCTGCACCAACTTTATTGGTCAAACGCTCATAAGTCGCCCGCATCTTCAGACCCGTCAACACTTGGAACAAGCCCGTTCCGTTGTTAGAACCTGGATATTCACGGTGTTGCAGCAACAATTCGGTCACTTCACCGTTGTATTTCGCTGAAGTCTTGCTCAAGTGCTGCTCGATGTAGATCACTTCTTCGAGCTTGTCGAATTGACCATCGACTTCGAGTACCGAAACGCCATGCTTGTAGTAGACATCCGGTCCATAGTGCATTTTGATGCCGGGATACGAACAGGTGAGCTTACGACCACAGGGAGTCCAATCGATCGTAGATCCTTCATCGAACAGATAGACCGGATCGTAACCCTCGATGCCATCACGCTGAATCATTTGAACGCGCAGCACTTTCCGTTCTTTGTCGTCTTTGATCAACTGAGTCGGCAGCACTTGAATCACGACATCTGCGAATTCTTTTTGCGGATCGATGTACGCATCAAAGTCGGGTTTACGCGAATTGATTTGCGCCAACACGTCTTCGTAGCTGTGACCACGTTCTGCCATGTCACGCTGAATCTTCCAGGCGATCTTAACTTCATCGCTGATGTCGAGATAGACGCTGAAATCGATCAATTCGCGAACACGCTGGTCATAGAGCGGATGTAAGCCCTCGATCACGACGATATGATTCGGCTCTACCTTTTCAGGCGGGTCGATCATTCCGGTCTCGTGGTTGTAAATCGGCTTATCGATCGTTTCCCCACTCTTGAGCGCTTTGATTTGCTCATACATCAGGTCGAAATTATTCGCCTTCGGATTGAGTGCGGTGATGCCCGTTTCCTTGCGCTGTTTCCGATCCAGACTGTGGTAATCATCCAGGCAGATCACAGTGACGAAATCTTCCCCAAACAAATCTGTGATTCGGCGCAGAAACGTGGACTTTCCGCATCCGGAGTCTCCGGCAACGCCAATCAGAACCACGCGGTCTGGCTTACTGGTCATAAGTTTCCTCTAAAAACAAAAAGTCAACGACGGTTTTTTGGGTCAGCCTGGAATCTAGGCTGTATCGAAATTCGCTTGCATCCTCGATCGACAAAAATATCGATCCCACCTTCCCCCAGCCACAGAATTTTGCTGCACGAAAAATCGCCGCAAAAAAATACCCTGCAAGCGGAGGTCAAGGCTTAAGGTATAGCGTAAGTATTTAGTACTATCAGCTAAGGGGATTCTACCAAATCACGATCCCACGTACAAGAGCTAAAAAAATTATTAAGCAAACGTACATCTGTACTGACAAGGATTTGAATCACGATCGATAAAGATTAATTTCAGCTTCACAATTGATTCGATCAATCTCTTGAAACCGTCTGTAAAGTAATAACGGAGAATGTTTCGGCTTGTAAAGCTGCATAAATCGAGTTTAGTAAATTTGCGATCGATCCCCGAAACGTTGCATATTTATCTAAACGAGGCAACTTGCAGCACAGTTTTAAGTTCATTTAGGTCGGAGAAACACAGAGCGATGTATTATTCCAGCGCGTCGGGTGCTGCGAACACCCCTTCTGGGAGCCGGGTCTTTCGGTATGAAGTGGTCGGATTGCGCCAAAACGAGGCGACCGATCAACAGAATTACGAGATTCGGCAAAGTGGCAGCACTTTTATCAATGTCCCCTACAACCGCATGAACGAATTCATGCAGCGAATTACTCGTTTGGGCGGCAAGATTGTGAGCATTCAGCCTTTAGAGGCAAACGGCAATGGGTCTGGAAACGTTACTGTTGAACAGAAAGCGCCTGCGGTGAAGCAGGAGAATGCTACTGCGAACCCACCAGAATCTAAGCCCATGACTCAAGCGAAGGTTAAAAAACACGCAGACGTTCCAGTCAACATTTACAAACCGAACAATCCTTTGGTTGGAAAGTGCATTTCTAACGATGAATTGGTTGGCGAAGGTGGAATTGGAACGGTTCGGCACATCAAATTTGACATTTCTGGCAGCGATCTGACTTACGTAGAGGGTCAAAGTATCGGCATCATTCCGCCGGGAACTGATAAGAACGGGAAGCCGGAAAAACTGCGGCTTTATTCGATCGCGTCCACTCGCCACGGTGATGATGTGGATGATAAGACGGTCTCGCTCTGTGTTCGTCAGCTAGAGTACAAACATCCAGAAACGGGCGAAACCGTCTACGGTGTTTGCTCAACCTATCTGTGCCACTTGGAACCAGGCGCAGATGTGAAAATCACGGGTCCGACCGGAAAAGAAATGCTCTTGCCGGAAGAGACTGACCGGAACGTGATCATGATGGCGACTGGAACCGGAATTGCACCGATGCGTGCTTATCTGTGGAGACAGTTCAAGGACAACGAGAAAGCAGCGAACCCTGAATATCAGTTCAAAGGTTTCTCCTGGTTGATCTTCGGAATTCCGACTTCTGCGAACATTCTCTACAAGGAAGAACTTGAAGAGATTGGAAGCAAGTATCCGGAGAACTTCCGCCTCACGTATGCGATCAGCCGTGAGCAGAAGAACAAGGACGGCGGCAGAATGTACATTCAAGACCGTGTGGCTGAAAATGCAGCGGAACTGTACAAGATGATGAAGGATGAGAAGACTCACACTTATATTTGCGGTCTGAAAGGAATGGAAGACGGCATTGATGCGGCGCTTGGTGCAGAAGCGGCGAAAGAAGGTGTCGAGTGGAAAGAGTTCCGTAGTGCGATGAAGAAAGCGGGTCGTTGGCACGTTGAAACGTACTAATTTCTGATTTTTGAACTCAATGAAAGCCGGGAGGATTGCAAGATTCTTCCGGTTTTTTCGTGCGATATGATTTGAGGATAGATTGAGGTCGAATCATGACATTCGCGATCGATGCCAGTAATCTCACCCTACAGCAGGTTCATCAATTGCTGAAACTAAGACTTCAAATAGGTCAAGGTTTAGCATCGTTGCTTGTATTGGAAGACCTCACAGCGCGAGAGCGTCAAGGTTTAACCCAAATTCGAGAAAATTTCCTGTCCTACTACGCAGAAGGCAAAATTCTTGAAGGGCAAGTTCAATATCTGTTTTTGTCGCCGCTGATGTGGTTGTCTGGCTTTCATACGCCAAAAATCAAGATCAGTTTAGAAGTTGGAATCGCCAATATCGACGTAGAGGATGAAGACACCCTAATTAAAGGGCGGATGGATATTCTTGCTGCGAAACGAGTGCAAAATCAGCAGGAAGTAACCGTTTTTTGGGTGCTGATTGTCGAGGCGAAAAATAGCAGTGTTGAGGCTTCTGAAGGTCTGCCGCAGCTTTTGAGTTATGCGTATACGGGGCTTGGACAACAGCAAGCAGTTTGGGGATTGACGACGAATGGATTGAATTATCAATTTGTGCGGATCGAGCAGGGTGATCCACCGACTTACACAGTGTTTCCGCCGTTTAATATGCTTTATCCCGATCAAACAGAGCAATTGTTACAGGTCATGAAAGCGATCGCGAAAGAAACACAATTACCTCAAGATGAATCGTAATGGATTCAATCGGATTCTGTATCAGGCACATATTGAATGAGATCAGCGGGAGTGCAATTTAGCGCATCACAAAGTTTTGCGAGTGTTTCACCACCGATCGCGGGCATATCATCCGCATTCTTTAATTTCGAGATACTCACCGGATTCATATTCATGATTTGAGCCAGTGTTTTATTGGTCATTTTGCGATCTGCCATGACCACTCTTAATCGCCAACGAATCTTTCCCACGAATCTACACTGCTCAAAAATGAAGGTTTCCAAACTTTCTTTGGGTTGAACCTTGAATCATTACTTGTAGCCTGATAAGCTATTTAAATGAATTAAGAGTTGTCGCGCGATCGCGAATCCTGCCAAGAAATCTCGATCGCGTTACCCCAAATGAGGTAAATAAATCATGCCATACAACGCTGAGTTTAATGATTCTGCGTCAGAGGATCGTGCGTGTTCGTATCGAGAGCGGTTTTTAACAAATTGGGCGATCGTTTGTCTTCTTCCGAATATGCAGCGCAAGATCGTAGGACGCTTTCGCACTCGCACCGATGCCGATGGTCATTTACGAGTGTTGCGTCAGATGATGCCAGAGCGGGAATTTATTGTTGTCTTTGATTGTGAAAGCAGCAGAAATTTTTAAGCATAAATCGCCCGCAATTTGTAGTTTTCAGAAGTTGGCTCGTCGGTTTCTAATGCCAAAAATTCGTGTAGTTCCCGAATTGGAACAGGGGAAAGATGGATGTTTGGCTCAGTTTCATAGACGGATTGGAAGGAGTCGATCGCTTCTTTTAATTTGTCGATCGCTTGATTTTGCGTCTCGCCCTGTCCAACAATTCCGTTTTCAAGACAAAGTGTGACCCAATAGTCTGAGCTACGCTTTAGAACCATTGTGTAAAAATTCATTGCCACTACATCTAATTTCACTTCAACTATACTCGGCAAATCTGGTTCTAATTTGCGAAACATACTGTTACATTTGCCCCGACGAAACGGTAAAATGACCGGGCTACATATCGTTTCGTTGAAAAATTTACGTGCAAGTTTACCCGAATCCGTCTACCCCGGTTGCAGACGTTTATACCCGTGAGGAGCTACCTTTTACGCTCAAAGATGTGCGATCGGCAATTCCCGATCGCTGTTTTGAACCTTCCACTGCTCGATCGCTCTTTTATTTCTTTCTCGATATCAGCATCATTGCAGGACTGATTGCGGTTGCTGCTTATCTCGATTCCTGGTTGTTTTTTCCGATTTTCTGGTTTGCTCAGGGCACAATGTTCTGGGCTTTATTTGTGGTTGGGCATGATTGCGGACATGGATCATTTTCCAAGCACAAATGGTTGAATAATTTGATCGGGCATTTGTCGCATTCTCCGATTTTGGTTCCGTTTCATGGTTGGAGAATTAGCCATCGGACGCATCACGCGAACACAGGCAATATTGATACCGATGAGAGTTGGTATCCGGTGACAGAAGCGAAATATGCAGAAATGGGAGTTTTAGAGAAGCTGATGCGGTTCTATTTGCCGCTGATTGCTTACCCGCTCTATCTGTTTCGTCGATCGCCCGGTAAACAAGGTTCTCACTTTATGCCGAGTAGCCCCTTGTTTAAGCCGTCTGAGCGCAACGACATCATCGTAAGTACGGTGTGCTGGTTGGTAATGATCGGATTTCTGGCAGCGTTGACATTCCAATTCGGATTTCTGTTTCTGCTGAAATACTATCTTGGTGGTTACGTTGTATTCGTGATTTGGTTGGATTTAGTGACCTTCTTGCATCATACCGAAGATGATATTCCTTGGTATCGGGGTGAAGATTGGTACTTCCTGAAAGGCGCATTGTCTACTGTCGATCGTGATTATGGAATCTTTAATCCGATTCATCACGACATTGGTACTCACGTTGCACACCATATCTTCTCGAACATGCCGCACTACCGTTTGAGAGAAGCGACAGAAGCGATTAAACCTGTGTTGGGTGGATATTACCGAAAATCGAATGCGCCGATTTGGAAGAGCTTCTTCAAGTCCTACTTCGCTTGTCATTTTGTGGCAGACAGAGGATCGAAAATCTACTATCAATCGCCGCACGTTCGGTAGTGTTTAGAGGAATTCACTCTTCTGTGGGTTCCTCATTCATATCGATCAAGCCTTCATCTACAGCAGTTTCCAGTAAGAATCGTTTTGCGAGTCGATCGTATACACCTGCACCAACAAATTGTGGAAATTTATGCGATCGACTATAAACCCAAACGAGTTGCCCTTTCTCGAAAATGCGAATGTCCTGAAACCATTTACACTCAGGCATGAGGGACTTCGCAAAATCGAGGGCATCAATCCAGCGATCGAACTCTCGATCGACATTCCGAGTCGTTACCTTAAACACAGTCTTGTCCTGATCAACGCTATCTCTAGAATAATAGAAGCGTTATTAAAGTCACTATGTCAGATTGGATTCCGCAGTTAACTCAAGACGGGTCTTATACGTTCTTTTCTGAAGAATTCGGAGAAGCCTTTCATAGCTACCAAGGCGCAAAAACAGAAGCATTTCAGAAATTCTCAGACGCGATCGACCTACAGCAAAAAGCACAGCACTTTGAGATTAAACTACTCGATGTTTGCTACGGATTGGGATATAACACCGCAGCCGCGATCGAGGTGATTCGCAAAATCAATCCAACCTGCAATATTGAAATTTACGGTTTAGAACTCGATCCAACGGTTCCGATTGGTGCTGCACCGTTACTACAACATTGGTCATCGAATGTTCAGAAAGTTCTAGAATCATTAGCTAAACAGCATTCTTATCAAGATAATTATCTTAAAGCGCAATTGCTAATTGGAGATGCGAGACAAACGATTCAACAGTTGAATCACTTTCAGGCGGATGCCATTTTCTTCGATCCATTCTCACCGCGTCGTTGTCCCCAGCTTTGGACTGTGGAATTTTTTAAGCTCGTCGCTCAATGTCTTGCACCGGATGGAAAACTAGCAACCTATTCGCGATCGGCATCGGTTCGCACTGCATTAATCGAAGCTGGATTACAGATCGGAACCATTCCACTCGGAGAACTTCATCTACCACACGAATGGGCACAAGGTACGATCGCAGCTTGGAACGCTGAAACCCTGCATCCTTTATCGCAGATGGAACAAGAGCATTTGAACACTCGTGCGGCGATACCTTATCGCGATCGTACGCTCAGCGATGCCGCCGAAGAGATTTTAGAACGACACGAACAAGAACAGCGATCGAGCACGGTAGAATCAACCTCAAGTTGGCGCAGACGGTGGAATATCAAATGAGCGATCACATTGGATTTTTACAAAACTGGCAAGATGCCGTCGTATTCTGGAGTTTCGTTGCAATCACGGTCTTTGTCACTTGGCGAATCTTGGTCAGCAAACCCAGGGAATAGAGAATACTCTTTTGGTAGGAGTGTAACCATTTGTTTAGAGAATCTGGAAAATACGTAGAATCTTCTAAAGAAATGAAGCTAAACATGCCTACAATCTAGAGTGCTAATCAGCGCATGGGTGAAATCTGATGAATCTAAATACCATTGCATCGGGAACTGCGATCGTTGCCTTGACCACGGCTCGAAATAACCAAACTTTAACAAGAGAAATTCAGCAAAGACTCACCACTTTAGGATTTCAGCCGGGTCCGATCGATGGGATTTGGGGCAATCGCACTCAAAGCGCCTTTACTGCATTCATCACCCGTAATCAACTCAAAGCTAACGAAATTAGCCCCCGTACGGCTCAAATATTGCTCGGTATCCAACCACGTCCAGCTACGCCCACTCCCGCCCCCCGACCGACCCCAGCGCCTACACCGACAAGCCCAACTATCCTTCAACCCACTCCCGCTCCCACTCCGACTCCTCGTCCACCTGTTACTGCAACCCCGACTCCAACCCCCGCCCCGACTCCTGCTCCCACTCCGACTCCTCGTCCACCTGTTACTGCAACTCCGACTCCCGCCCCCACTCCTGCTCCATCTGGACCTCGATTCGCGCCACCAAACCAAGCCATTCCAACCGGATTACGCCCGATCTCGGCTGATGTCTTCACCTGGCAAATGAGCCGAATCTCAGCCGATCAGCGTATTACACGTCAAATTCAGCAAGGACTCGATGCCATGGGACACAATCCAGGTCCAATCGATGGACTCTGGGGCGGCAGAACTCAAGCAGGCTATGTCGCGTTTGCGAGAGTGTATGGATTTAACTCGAATGAGCTTTCACCACTTGCCGCTTTGATGTTACTAGAACCTGCAATTCCTCGGATTTCGGTGACTCGTCCGACTCGACGGTTGGTTTCTCAAGATTTTATTGATGTGGCTCGATCGATTGGGTGTGACGTGGCAGCAGTTCGAGCCGTGGTGGATGTGGAAGCTGCTGGCTCAGGATTTCAGCGCGATGGTAGACCGAAAATCTTGTTTGAAGCCCATTGGTTCTCAGAGTTTACAGGTGGGCGATTTGATAATAGCAATCGTGATATTTCCAGTGCGGTTTGGAATCGTGCCTTGTATGTGGGGGGAGCGGGAGAATGGGATCGGATCTATCGTGCTGTGAATCTCGATCGTGAAGCGGCTCTGAAGTCTGCTTCTTGGGGGTTAGGTCAGGTGATGGGCTTTAATCATGGTCCGGCAGGCTATCGGGATGTGGAATCGTTTGTGCGAGATATGCATGACAGCGAAGGAAAACAGTTAGCCGCGATGTTCAATTTCATCAAAAGCAATGGACTTTCTCGCTTTTTGATTAATCGCGATTGGGCTGGATTTGCACTGCGATACAACGGTGAGAGCTTCCGGGTGAATCGCTATGATGAGAAGCTGGCAGAAGCTTACAACTACTGGCGAAATGCAGCTTAGAAATGTGATGGTATGACTCGATTTAGGTCTTGTAACCTGATTGAGTCATACTCTCGAATCTTCACATTGCGATCGCACATCCATCTGCTCTCGATTCTGAACCTGCGATCAAGACATTGTTTTCTTTGAGAATGATCTGTCCTCGACCGAAAGCACTCGATTCAGCCGTAAGTTGAATGTGGTGATGTCGATCGGAAAGTGCGATCGCAATATCAGAAGAAACCGATTGCTCTAGTAGTACCTGATGGTTCGCGAACCATCGCCAGCGAGGAGCATCTAAAGCAGTCTGTGGATTCATTCCATAGTCTACTAAGTTCACCACCATTTGTAAGTGTCCTTGAGGTTGCATGAAGCCACCCATCACACCAAATGCACCAATTGGCTGTTCATCTAGGCTGAGGAATCCTGGAATGATTGTGTGATAGGGACGCTTACCGGGTGCAACTTGGTTTGGATGTCCAATCTCAGTCGAGAAGTTACTGGCGCGATTCTGTAATGCAATACCAGTACCAGGGATAAGAATTCCACTACCAAACCCAGCATAGTTTGATTGAATGAAGGACACCATTAAATCTTGGTCTGCTGCTGCTAAATAGACTGTTCCACCTTTTGGAAGTCCTGAACTGATCGAGGACAATGCAGTATCAGTGATTAACTGTCGTCTTTCGGCAGCATAAGCTTTATCCAATAAATCAGTATGAGAAACTTGCATTGATGCGGGGTCGCCTACATGTCGATCGACTTCCACGAATGCCAGTTTCATTGCTTCGATTTGGAGATGAAAGCTTTCAACTGAATCGCGCGGATACTGTGCAAGATCAAAGCCTTCCAGTATGTTCAATGCGATTAATGTTGCAATGCCGTGTGTATTCGGTGGAGTTTCCCAAACTGTGACACCACGATAGTTTGTTGAGATTGGATCAACCCAGTCGCATTGATGATTTGCGAGATCAGCACGATCGAGAAATCCTCCAGTCTGTTCTGCAAATTGTGCGATCGCGTCTGCAAGTTCGCCTCGATAGAAAGATTCGCCTTGAGATTCGGCTATCGATCGGAGTGTTTTTGCATGGTTTGGACTGTTCCAGACTTCGCCAGCACGAGGAGCGCGACCTGTTGGAAAGAACACAGATAGGAAGGGTTGATACTCTGCTCCAGATAGTTTAGTAAAAATCTGTTCGGCTCGTTTCCAGGCTCTAGCAGTTTCGGGAGAGACGGGAAAGCCTTCTTCAGCGTAACGGATTGCAGGTTCAAACAATTGTTCAAACGGCAGCTTTCCCCATCGTTCAGACAGCGCTCTCCAAGCTGAAACTGCACCGGGTACAGTTACAGTTCCCCAACCTAAATCGGGCATTTTTGGAAGTTCAAGAAAGCTTTGAGTGGGATAGTTCTGCGGACTCCGACCGGATGCGTTTAAGCTATGAAGTTTACCATCCCAAACGAGCGCAAAGGCATCAGACCCGATTCCGTTGGAAGTGGGTTCGACGACCGTTAACGCGATCGCTGTAGCAACCGCAGCGTCGATCGCGTTTCCTCCCGCTAACAGCATTTGTATTCCTGCTAACGTTGCTACAGATTGACTCGTGGCGACTGCGCCTTTGTTTCCCATGACGACACGACGGATTGCGCTATACGGGTAACGGTCAATCTGTTTTGCGATAGAGAATCTTTCTTCAGAATTAGTCTTCAAGACGTACTCCTTTCTACTCCTTTAGGCACTGTAAAGCGATCGAGCAGATTATTACTCTACTGATAGTTTACGGTGCGGCTAATACATGATTCAAATTTCACGACATTTCATGTTTTGGGAGTCCGCCAAGTCGATTCGATTGATCTTGTTTAGTCGATTGGAATTCCTAACACAGACTTAGAGATTTATTCACTTTATTCGCAGAGTTCGTAAATTGATTTACGAGCGAGTTTGTGTTGGCAATTTAGACAATTTACGGAAAGGAAGCTATGAGTTCTGTTGAAGCAAAAGTAGAAGCAACGGATCAATCGTTCCATTTGGAAGGATACGAAAAGATCGAGTTTAATTTGGATCTGATTGAGGGCTTGTTTGAAGTCGGAAATTCGGCGTTGGCAGACAACTATCGCGATCTGGGACGCTGTTTGGCAGTCGTGGATCATAATGTCGATCGACTCTATGGCGACCAACTGCGATCGTACTTTGAGTACTATGAAATCGATGTCACCGTGTTTGCGATCGAGATTACGGAACCTGCGAAAACGATCGATACTTTTCTGAAGATTACTGATGCGTTTTGTGACTTTAATCTAAAGCGTAAAGAACCTGTTCTCGTCATCGGTGGTGGACTCGTTTTAGATGTAGCAGGATTTGCTTGTTCTGCGTATCGAAGAAGTACAAACTACATTCGAGTTCCGTCTACTTTGATTGGATTAATCGATGCAGGTGTGGCGATTAAAGTGGCTGTGAATCATGGCAAATTGAAGAATCGTTTAGGCGCATATCATCCGCCAAAACAGGTGATTCTAGACTTTTCATTTCTCAAAACGTTGCCTGTGGATCAAATTCGGAATGGCATGGCGGAGTTGGTGAAAATCGCTGTGGTTTCCAATGAAGAAGTGTTCAATTTACTGGAACAGTACGGCGAGGAGTTGCTTTACAATCACTTCGGATTTGCGGGTGATGCTGCTGATTTGAAGCAAGTCGGACATCGAGTGAACTATGAATCGATCAAAACCATGCTGGAGTTAGAAGCTCCGAACCTGCATGAATTGATGCTCGATCGAGTGATTGCTTACGGTCATACTTGGAGTCCGACGCTTGAACTCGCTCCACAAGTTCCACTGTTACACGGTCATGCGGTGAACATCGATATGGCGATTTCTGCAACGATCGCTGAAAAACGGGGTTACATTTCTGCGGTAGATCGCGATCGCATTCTTGGTTTGATGAGTCGTCTGGGATTAGCAATCGATCATCCTTTGATGGAAATTGATCTGATGTGGGAAGCAACTCGATCGATCATGCTGACCCGTGATGGATTGTTGAGAGCCGCAATGCCTCGCCCGATTGGAACGTGCCATTTTGTGAACGATTTGACTCGTGAAGAGCTAGAAAGCGCGATCGCAGATCATAAACGCCTTTGTGCAGATTATCCACGGGCAGGTGCGGGAATCGATGCGTATGTGGGTAGTAGTGAACTGATCGGGAGTGCGAACTAGATGGCAATTGCAACCCCGACTGCCGCTCGCCCGGTGACACCGCTGGGAATTTTAACCGCACACTTGCAAACAGCACTTGAACAACTTCAACAGTCAGAAGATGCGACTGAATCAGTGCAGAAAGCATTAGATTTAGCGATCGGGCTGGAAGAGTATGTGAATGCTTGTACGACCTCTGAATCGAAAGATTTGAAAGCGATCGCGGACAAAACACAACGTGAACCTTGGGATCAGCGATTTTCTGATGGCGAAACGGTACGGCATTTAGAACAAGAAATGCTGTCGGGTCATGTAGAAGGACAGTTCCTGAAAATGTTAGTTCACATGACTCGCGCTCGTCGGATTCTTGATATCGGCATGTTCACAGGCTATTCTGCGTTAGCAATGGCGGAAGCATTACCAGAGGATGGCATTCTGGTCGCTTGCGAGGTCGATGATTATGTGGCGAAGTTCGCACAGGATCTATTTGATCAATCGTTGCACGGCTCGAAGATTCAGATTCGGTTAGCACCTGCGATCGAGACGCTTAAACAGTTGGCTGATCAAGGCGAATCGTTTGATTTTGTCTTTATCGATGCGGATAAACGAGAGTATGTTCAGTACTTTCAAATGCTGCTGGATGATGGATTATTAGCACCGGATGGCTTTATCTGTGTGGATAATACATTGCTCCAGGGACAGCCTTATTTGAAAGAGCGATCGACGAATGGAGAAGCCATTGCACAGTTCAATCAGGTGGTTGCTGAGGATAAACGGGTGGAACAGGTGTTAGTTCCACTGCGCGATGGTGTGACCTTGATTCGACGGGTTTAGGAGCTGTCTTTAGGGGTTGTTTGCTTCGTTGCCAACCCGCCCGTGAATTCCATTCCGGGGCGGGTTGGCGCAATGAGCGAGAAGACTTCATTTACGGCTGTTAACGGAAAGCCTTCTATAGCTGTTTTACCCATGCTAAATGCTAAATTTCTTTCTAAGTTCATTGCAGCACTACAAAATATACTAACGCTCACAGCATTATTGATTGTTTTACCCATCAATTTAGCGATCGTTCTCATCACATTCTTAATCGGGCAATTTCAAAAATCGAGCATTCCTCAATCTGATTCGCCAAAACGGATTCTGATTACAGGCGGCAAGATGACGAAAGCTTTACAGCTTGCCCGATCGTTTCATGCTGCGGGTCATTCTGTCGTGCTGATTGAAACGGAAAAGTATTGGCTGACTGGACATCGATTCTCGAAATCCGTCGATCGCTTTTACACGATTCCCGCACCAAAACAAGATCCAGAAGCATTTGTTCAAGCTTTGGTTGAGATTGTACAGCGGGAAAAAGTTGATGTGGTCGTGCCTGTGACAAGTCCGATCGAGAGTTACTATTGCTCAGTAGCGAAACCGGAATTGTCGAAATACTGCGAGGTGTTTCACTTTGATGTGGGCATTACACAGCTATTAGATGACAAATTTGAACTAAGTCAGAAAGCTCGATCGCTAAATCTCACGGCTCCGAAAACTTACCAAATCACTAATCCAGAGCAAGTTCTCGATTTTGAGTTCGATTCAAGTCGATACATTCTCAAAAGCATTGCTTACAATTCGGTGCATCGATTGGATATGACCAAGTATCCATTGGAATCGAAAGAAGCAATGGCAGCCCATTTAGCGACTCTACCCATTAGTGAGGACAATCCCTGGATTCTGCAAGAGTTCATTACCGGGCAAGAGTATTGTACACATAGCACTGTTCGCGATGGAAAAGTTCGATTGCATTGTTGTGCAAAATCTTCTGCATTTCAGGTGAACTATGAGCAAGTAGAACATTCTGCAATTCAAGCTTGGATCACAACGTTTGTCGAAGCATTGAACTTAACGGGGCAGATTTCGTTTGATTTTATTGAAAGTTCGACGGGTGAAGTTTATGCGATCGAATGTAATCCCCGAACGCATTCTGCTATCACGATGTTCTACAATCATCCCGAAGTTGCAAATGCTTACTTAGGTGAACCATTAGCGGTAGAACCGATTCAGCCTCTACCCTCAAGTAAACCGACTTACTGGACGTATCACGAGGTTTGGAGATTCCTTACAGGCGATCGCTCTCTTTATCGATTGCAAACCATTCTGAATGGCAAAGATGCAATCCTACAAGCCTCTGATCCACTCCCGTTTCTGATGGTGCATCATTGGCAGATTCCATTGTTATTACTCAATAACCTGCGTCAACTGAAAGGCTGGGTACGCATCGATTTCAATATTGGTAAACTCGTTGAACCAGGCGGCGATTAATGAACCTCAATCGAATTCATCATGGCATCGTTAGCTTGATTGAACCCATTCCGACCGGAGCTTCAGAACTACAAAAAATTAGTATTCTAGAGCGGGGCGGAATTCGGATTGGAAATACGATCGCTAAAATTCTCCGCGCTTATCTCCAAGGTGCGCCGATGAATTGGGACCCGTGGATACTCAAAGATGACGATCGCTATTTGATGTTTTATCTCCAAGGTCTCGAAGGTCAAACGCCTTGGTGGTCATTTAGCCATCTCTGCGGTGCAGTGTCCAAAGACCTGCATCACTGGGACGATTTGGGAATTCTAGTCGCGCCCTCGGATCAGCCTTGGGAGTCGGGCAGAATCTCTGCGGGTCACACGGTGAAGGAGAACGGAACCTACTATCTGTTCTACTCAGCAGGCGGGAAAGAAGGACGAGAATTAAAAAGCGAAGGAATTGGACTTGCCACTTCAACCGATGGAATTCACTGGGAAAGACAATCTGAACATTTCCCAATCATTCCCAGCGATGATGATCCTTACTATGGTCGCTGTAATTGGACAAAACATTTCCACTGGCGAGATCCTTACATCTTCAAAGATCCGAAGTCTGGACAGTACTACATGTTCAACTGTGCCAGTTCTAAAACACCTGGAAACTTTCAAGGCTGTGTTGGACTAGCAGTTTCAGATACGATCGATGGAAATTATCAGTTACTTCCTCCGGTCGTTGTTGCTCCTCCAAATGCCGAAGATTGGGGATTCTATCATCTTGAACGTCCGCAAGTGATTTACCGAAACAATCAATATCACTTATTCTTCTCGTGCTTTCGTATGTTTCAAAATCAGAAATGGCTGCACAAATATCCACGCGGACGGATTACAAATTCTTCATTGCATTGGTACGTCAGCGATCGAGTAACAGGTCCTTTTATTCCAGTTGAATACAATCAATCGATCGTGCCCGGTAGCGAAACTAGCGGTCTCTACGGCACAAACTTGCTAGAAACGTCTAACCCCGATGAGTACATTGCTTACGGTTGGTATCACCGTCTGCATGTGTTGGAAGTTTCACCCCGATATCGAATTCGCTGGATGGGAGACAACTATGAAATGAAACTTGCTAACCATCGTCAAATCGAGCATACATCCGGAAAAGTACAATCCGTGAGTGAATCTATTCCGTAAGAGGACATTGCCTAATTCGTCTCAGTCCGGGCAATGACGTATATGAAAACCAAAGCCTTGATTTTGTCTGGAGTCGTTGTTTTAACTGCTGCTGTGAGTTCTACGATCGCGGCTGTGACCTATCTTCGTCCTGGAGCGCAACCTGAATCGCCAAAAGTTGAACAACCCACTGTTTCAACTCCACCTGCAACAACAGAAAAATTAAATCCTCCGGTTGCGGTATCTCCAAGTCCTGATCCGGCTCGATTCCCGATCGCATTAGTAGACGAATCGGTGCAGTCACCTGAATTTACTAAATTCCTCGATCGCACCAAACAAGCAGTGCGAGATCGCGATGCCAAATACATTCGCAGTATCGTCACTCCGCAGACTAAGTTCAACTTCGGAGCACAACGCACGATCGACTATCTCAATCCCGAAAATCCCAAATCCTCGTTCTGGACATCGCTCGAAAAAGCCCTCTCTTTAGGCTGTTCTAAAGAACCATACGGCTATTCCTGTCCGACCGTATTTCAGCAATTTGATGCTGCATTGAAAAAAGGCTCTTCGGATTTGGATGCGTTTTCTGCGATCGTGGTCGTCGGTCAGAATGTAAATGTACGATCGCGTCCTGATGTCAATTCATCTGCGATCGCAACTCTGACGAATGAGATTGTGAAATACGACACCACGACCTTCCAAAACGCCTCTGAGCAAGAGAAAGAAACGTTACGCCTCGACAATCCGAACGGCTGGACACCTGTAGTTTTGTCGGGCGATCGACGTGGATTTGTTTCGAGTCGATATGCTTACAGTCCGGTGGGCTATCGAGTCTTGTTTGGCAGAGAAGGCGGCGAATGGAAAATGCAAGCCTTTGTCACGGGCGATTAGTCACTTTGGCGATGTCCGTCGGGGTAGATGGTGAACGCATCAACGATTGCGCCTGTTAAGTCTAAATCCGTCGATCGCGCTAAATTTGCCCCGCTCAGATTTGCACCTTTGAGATTTGCTTGGCGTAAGTTCACTCGGCTCAAATCCGCATTGCTCAAATCTGCATTACTTAGATTCGCGTTGACTAAATTTGCTCCGCTCAAGTTTGCCCCGCTCAAATTTGCTCCACCCAAGTTCGCAAGGCTTAAATCGGCTCTGAGCAGCGATGCTTGCTCTAAATTCGCATCGGTAAAGTTAGCTTGATGTAGTTGAGTGTCGCTCAGTTCTGCATTCTCTAGCTGTGTATTGCTCAAATCTGCTTGTCTCAAATTGGCATAAGGCAAATAAGCTCGATTTAAGCAACATTTCGCTAAGTTAATGTTTGCTAACATCGCTTCAAAGAAGTCAGCTTGTTCCAGGTTGTAGTTCTCAAAATTTCGTTCACCCTGGTTATACCTTGTGATTAGAGTTTTAGCCGCGATCGTCTCCATCGTTGTCCTAAAATCCGCCTGTCTCACACTTCACCTATGTAGAAACGTAAAGAAGAATGGGAAAAAGTTAAAAATACTTAATACTTTCTTTAGGGATCAGAGGAAAACTTGCTGATTTTAAAGGGAATACAGTGCATAAATATGCCTCTATTGCTTCAAAAATTGTTGTGTGGATGTCTAGCCCCCAATCCATTCTCATGTCAAGATCAAAAGATAGTACGCAGTCTAAAGAAGTATTATGCCGGACTTGCAAGTGTCGATCGCTGAACATTATCACGAACGCACCAAATACGACCCGGAAACGATTCACGCCAAAAGCCAAGCCCTGAACTGGGAAGAACAGCCAATTCCGTTCAAGTCGTATAAGTTTGGCACGTCGATCGATCTCAAACCGTATCTCAGCGAAGCGGTGATTCGTGACAATTGGTGGCAGCGACTTTCTCGGCTGTTGGTCTGTAGCTACGGATTGACGGGCGCAATTCCAACCAATGGCGAACCGCATTATCTGCGATCGTCTCCGTCTGCGGGTGGGCTGTACCCGGCTGAAGTGTACTTGATCTCACGCGGAACTCCAGAACTTCCGGCGGGACTGTATAACTATCAAACCAGAACTCACACGCTGCTAAATTTCTGGGCATCGGATGTCTGGACTTCCCTACAGTCTGCGTGTTTTTGGAATCCGATCTTAGAGGATACGCAACTCGCGATCGTGGTTTCTGCGGTGTTCTTCCGTTCCGCATGGCGCTATCAAGATCGAGCCTATCGCCGCATTTTTCTCGATACGGGTCACTTGATCGGGAACATTGAGCTTGCTTGTGCAATGACCGATTTTCGTCCGCATTTGATTGGCGGATTTGCAGATGAAGCGATCAATCAATTGCTGTATTTCGAGCCAGAGCAAGAAGGCGCGATCGCAGTGTTACCGATCGCAGATTTAACCCAGGTTCGAGAAAATCTCCCTTTAGCTCGAACGGCTCTACCAACGACACCGAAGCTTGACTATCCGAGAATTCCAGACGGCGGACTGTTGAGCTATTTCCATCAAGCGACACAAATTCCGCACAATCCGAACGCAAAAGTAAATTGGAAAGCTCCTGAAACTGTGGAACATTCGGATAAGTACAATTTTCCGTTTTGTCACCGAGTTTCGACAGTGTGTGATCCGATCGATTGGGAGCACAATCTACATGGACTAGAACAAACCATGATTCATCGTCGATCGACTCGTGCGTTTAGTGGTCAACCTTTATCGATCGATGAACTAAAAGCAATCTTAGATTTTGCCTATCAACCGCAGCATTACATTGATCAAAACATCGATCGTGCTCCCGACTATTTTGATCTGAACTTAGTTGAAACTTTTATTGCGGTTTCGGGTGTGACCGATCTTGAAGATGGTTGTTACTACTATGCTCCCAAGGCTCAAGAACTACGGCAGATTCGATTTAAGAACTTCCGACGCGAACTGCATTTTCTGTGTTTAGGGCAAGATATTGGGCGGGATGCGAGCGCGATCGTCTTTCACACAGCGGATTTGAGAAATGCGATCGAGCAATATGGCGATCGGGTTTATCGTTACCTGCACATGGATGCTGGACACTTAGGACAGCGGATGAACTTAGCAGCGATACATCTCGGACTCGGTGCGAGTGGCATTGGCGGATTTTTTGATGATCAGGTGAACGAAGTGTTGGGAATTCCGCAGGATGAAGCGGTTTTGTATATTACGGCGTTAGGTCGATCGAGACAGCGGTAGAACTCGATCGATGAATTGGTAGAGTACATTTGGGTTGTTACAGCTTGGAGATCAATGAAACAGGAGCGTAGAAGCTATGAACAACAAGTCTACTGAAGTTCAGAACATTGAAGAAATCGCTCAGCAAGCTCATTCAGGAGCAGATGTTTCTGAGCATTTCACAAATCAGTTTCAGGTAAAACAACAGATTAGCATTGCTTTTCCGCCTGAGTTACTAAAAAAAATTGATGCGGAGTGCCAGCGACAACAAATTACCCGTCAAGATTGGATCAAAATGGTCTGTGCTGAAAAGATTTATGCGTGGTAAGCGAGTACAGGATCAAAATGCTGTCCGGTTGAGGTGCGCTCTAATTCTTGAGATTGAATTTATCAAACATCTATGACAAAGACATCCGCTGCTCAGGATAATCCTGCACTTGAGCAGTCTTTAGAATTCAATGATTAGAAATCCTTAGATAATCTTATTTCTAAAAATAGACAGCAAGAAATCTTAAAACTTCTGTTTACTGTCTGAATTTGAGTAATCATCGTGAGAAATTAGTATATTAGATCTTGAATTCCGCACAATGTATGTCTAAATCTATTGTTTTCATCTCTCACATTACCTCGGAAAAGGAAGTTGCAATCGCTTTCAAAGAACTTATCGAAGCAAGTTTTCTTGGTATGATTGAGGTCTTCGTTTCATCTGATGAGCACAGTATCGGCATGGGACAGCGATGGCTCGATAGCACTACAGATGCTCTTAAAACCTGTTCTATCGAAATCGTTCTGTGCAGCCCACGCTCCGTTCAACGACCTTGGATTAACTTCGAGGCGGGTGCTGGCTGGATTCGAGGTATTCCTATCATTCCACTTTGTCATTCAGGAATGGAGCCGAGCAAACTTCCAATACCGCTTAATTTACTTCAAGGTGCAACTGCTAACCAAGTTTCAAGTCTTAATCTCATTTTCCCCATCCTTGCAAAGGCGATTGGTTCAAATACACCAAAAGTTGATTTCACAGACTTCATCGAGAAGGTTGTAGATTTCGAGCAACGTTACACTTATTGGGATGAATGCAATACCGCATTCGCCAAACTTCACGCTTTCCATCCTGAACTAATAGACGCCCTTCGTACGAATCAGCCAATCCAACTTGATCTTACTGAGACGCAAATCGGAAAGTTTGAGGAGTTTATGCCAGTTCTTACACAGCGTAACATTCTTCGCTTCCAACGCGAAGGGGGAGCTGTAATGACAGCAGGTGGAATGTTTTACCCTTGTTTGCTTATTCCATTGGCAAAGCTTGAAGAAACTTTTAATAGCCCCAATTTTCGCATCTAAACCATCAAGATGATTCACAAAGGGGCATTATCTTGAGTTATTACACCCTCCAAAGTACTAAGGAAACAGTGAAGTAGGTTGAATCGCTGACTTTGGACGATTACTCAGATTGAGAAATAAATCCCTGTCGAACCGCATCTTTAATCAAACTCTCCACAAACTCACCCAGCACCGGAGAACCGATCGATACCGGAGCCATTCTTTTTCTCACTTGCGCCTCGGTCACATTCGCCATTTTCCAGGTTCCGCCTTGCGTATAGTAATTGTGCAGTAATGGTTGAAGTCGATCGAGTGCCGTCGCGAACTGAGCATCTAGGGTTTCTTTCGCCTCGAATTCTTCCCAGAGCGATCGCAGTTCTTTCTCTAAATTCTCCGGCAACATTCCGAACAATCGATCGGCTGCTTTTTGTTCTCGATCGCTTTGATCCTGAACTGCGATCGCGTCGTAGCAAAAGGTATCTCCTGCATCGATCTCAACCAAGTCGTGAATCAGCACCATTTTGAGCACTCGTAAGAGATTGACTTGCGGATCAGCATATTCAGAAAGTACGATCGCCATCATTGCCAAGTGCCAAGAGTGTTCAGCATCGTTCTCCCGCCTTGATTTGTCCATCAATAGAGTTTGCCGTAAAACGTGTTTCAGCTTATCGATTTCAACGATGAATTGGATTTGTGCCTGAAGTCTTGTTGTGGTGAGTTGCATGAAAAAATCCTGGGTGCTAAACTTGCTGACAAACGCTAGGGATAGCGTATACTAAACCAACTAAAACCTATTTACAGCGTTTCCAAGAAAATCATTCTGTCGCTAGAATAGGTGTACCAGCCGAAGGTTGATCATGAATGTTCCACGCCTGCACCCGGATACGATCGAGCAAGTGAAACAACGTGCGGATATTGTTGACGTTGTTTCGGAACACGTTGTCCTGAAGAAACAGGGCAAAGATTTTGTGGGCTTGTGTCCGTTCCATGATGACAAATCTCCGAGCTTTTCGGTCAGTCCCAGTAAACAGTTTTACTACTGCTTTAGTTGCGGTGCAGGTGGGAATACGATTAAGTTTCTCATGGAGTTGGGCAAACGCAATTTTAGCGAAGTCGTGCTTGATCTGGCGAATAAGTATCAGGTTCCGGTTCAGACTTTGCAAGCTGAGGATCGCCAGGAGTTCCAGCGGCAACAATCGGTTAGAGAGCAGCTATACGAAATTCTGGCGATTACGGCGAAGTTCTATGAACATGCGTTGCAGCAATCACAGGGTGCGGAAGCGTTGACGTATTTGAAGCGCGATCGCAATCTTTCCCCCGAAACGATTCAACAGTTTCAACTCGGATATGCACCCGCAGGTTGGGAAACGCTTTGTAAGTACTTGGTCGAGCAGAAACGCTATCCGGTGGCGATGGTTGAGAAAGCTGGATTGTCAATACCACGAAAATCGGGTGAAGGATACTACGATCGATTCCGTAACCGTTTAATGGTTCCAATCCACGATTCGCAAGGTCGCGTGATCGGATTTGGTGGACGAACTTTGGGCGATGAACAACCGAAGTATTTAAACTCTCCTGAAACGGATTTGTTTGATAAAGGGAAGACGCTGTTTGGATTGGACAAAGCGAAAAGCGCGATCGCAAAACAAGATCAAGCGATTGTTGTCGAAGGCTATTTTGATGTGATTGCGCTTCACGCGGCTGGAATTACTAACACGGTTGCATCTCTTGGTACAGCTTTAAGTGTGGCTCAAGTGAAACAGCTATTGCGCTACACCGAATCAAAGCGAATTGTCTTTAACTTTGATGCCGATCGTGCGGGAGTTCAAGCAGCAGAAAGAGCGATCGGAGAAATTGCAAATCTCGCTTATCAAGGTGAAGTCCAGCTTCGGATTTTGAACATTCCTGATGGTAAAGATCCAGACGATTATCTCAAGCATCATCCTGCGAAGGACTATGAGGACTTACTCGATCGTTCTCCTCTATGGTTGGATTGGCAGATTGAACAAGCAATCCTCAATCAAGATCTAAAACAATCTGACCAATTTCAACAAGCAGTCACCGCGATCGTATCTTTGCTCGGAAACTTACCCAATCCTTCACTGAGAACACACTACATTCACTACTGTGCAGAACTATTAAGCCAGGGAAACAGTCGATTAACTCAGCAGATTGAAGAGAATCTACGGCTACAAGTTCGGGGGCAGCGGTGGCATGGTCGATCGCAAAAATGGCAAACACCCAGCGATCGTAATTTGTTAGAAGAATGCGAATCTCAGTTGTTACGGCTTTATCTTCATGCGCCAGAGTATCGTGCTCAACTGAGAGGCGCGATCGATGCTCAAGATCTTGAATTCAGCCTGTCACATCATCGATTCCTCTGGCGGCAAATTCGCGACATTGAGCAAAATGATCTTAACGGTGATTTGTTCGAGGCATTGCGCGATCGGACTCACGATTTTCCGCGTGAAATGTCTCAAGTCTTTTCGCTGTTTGAACTCGATGAAAAAACGAAGCGTGATATTCTCAGAGCACCGTTAGTGATTCGATCGGCAACGGCAGGAATTGAACGGGTCATGTGTGAAAAACGCTATCGGCACTTCCTCGATCTTTGGGAAAAGACTGATTTGAGTACGACACCGGATCTGGGACAGTTCTATCAGCAAAAAGCGTATGTTGAAAAACAGCGGATTGCAGAACTCGATCGCTTACGTCAGGTGAGCTTTGTTGATTTGGTGCAAGCCCCGATCGCGGTTGATTAGATCATCTATGGCTGTCTTAGTCCACTGAAGGGGACTTTGTTCAATTAGCCCCGAATACCCATCCGGGGCGGATGACTGCAATGAACGAACCATTCTCAATCGCACACTGAATGATTCGTTCTCAACTTCTGCTCAAAGTACAATCGCTATTTGTCGATCGATTTAAACCTCGATTGATTTAACGCGAAATTACCATCAATGAATGCCGGAACCTCTGTCCCAGCCTCATACACTGCTTGTTTTCCCTTAAATAATAGTGCCAAGGGATTGATCACCGCTGCTACGGCAATAATTCCACCTGCGTGACCACCTCCCGCTTGTTGATTTCCTCGAATCGAAACTCTTTCACCCGTCACAAGTGTTACTTCTTCCACCGCAATTTCTAACTTTCCTTTGCGCCCTAACATCCCTGCACCTCGCACTTTCGTCACTTTGCCCTTAGCAGGTGCGCCTTTTGCAATCACCACTTTATTGCCAACCAAGACATCCTCCGCCACCTCAAACTCAACGGTTTCCCCTAGATTTGCGTCTTTCGATGAAATCGATCGCTTGAATTTGAGCTTAAGCGGTGTGCCATCTGCTAAACCGAACTGCAACACGGGCGTAGGTGTTTTAGCGGGTTCAGCGGCGGGAGGAAGCGGTTGCTTGATAGCTTGACTGATTTGAAGCGGAGTTGCAGAAGTAGAAAGAGATGCCATCGGTACAAGTCCTAAGCCGAGTACGAGAGCGGAAGCTGCGATCGTCGATCGATTCATAATGCGATTCCTACAGGTGAATATCGTCTAAACACGTTAGTTCTCAGGATGCACAACTGATGCAGCCAGAACTATTCTCGAATTCACTATATACATGTTTGCGACAAATTATACTCAGTAGAAGTTAAATCATTGCAAAGAATCTAGCGTGTTAGACGGCTAGACACGAATTGTTGCTCGATTGCATCACAAGCCACTTTCACGCCATCCTGTCTTTCTTACTGACTTAACCAAGCGATCGCTTGTCGAATCCAGGCTTCCGTATCTCCCGATTTTGACAACGCTGTATTTTGTCCGACTGCCTGAAGTGCCTGTGTAATCTCCTGATCCGTATAGCCCAACGCTAACAGAGTCATCTCCACATCTTCGAGAATGTTTGAAGCAGGACCTGCACCCGGAGTAACTACAATCCCTGACTGTTGCCGCCATTCGGATAGCTTAGTTTTCAGTTCTAGTGCAATTCGTTCCGCTGTTTTTGCACCGACACCCGGAGTACGAGACAGTAAGCGAGTGTTGCCAGATACGATCGCTTGCACCAAATCTTGCAAGCCTAATGTATCGAGCAATGCTACTCCTAGCTGAGGACCAATGCCACTGACGCTAATTAACTGCCGAAACAGATCGCGCTCTGCTGCCGATCCAAATCCGAACAATGTCACCTGATCTTCGCGGACATTCAGATGTGTAAAAATCTGAGCTTCTTCGCCTTCAGAGGGAAGCGATTGTAATAAACGGGGCACAACCTGTAAATCATAGCCAATCTGATTCACCTCTAACGTCAAGGTGACGCGATTGTTCGTCTTTTGAATCGATGCGATCGTGCCTTTGAGATAACCTATCATGTCTTCATTTTAGCGAAAGCCGAAGTATTGTAGCCCCTCTAGAATGCCAGCCGCACAATGAGATTTCGCTAAATAATGATTTGGAGTCGGATGATCACGATGCCAAGACAATAATTCCGGTTGAGCATTGCCGACGATGATTCCGAGTTCTGAGCCAGCCGCGAACAGTGCAATATCGTTACCAGAATCGCCACAAACGATCGTGTGTTCCGGTGCAAATCCCAACGTTTGACGCACGAAAGTTAAGGCTGATCCTTTGTTGGCATGACGCGGCAAAATGTCTAAATCACGTCCACTGCTGTAGATCAATTGCACATCTAGACCTTGTTGCTTTAGCAATGTGTCTAATTGCGGAAGCAGCCAGATCGAAGCCTCTTCAGTGAGGAAGAAACTCACCTTGAAGGGACTTTGTTCGGAATTGGCTTGAGGGACGAGATCCGAAAAATGAGCGGTCACAGCGATGACACGATCGCGATTCCATCCCGCTGTTAATTTCTCTTGCCATTCCGCATTCGGTTCACCATCCAGCCGAGAATAAATCGCCGTTCCGACTGAAGCAATCAGCAAATCTGGTGTGAACAAAGGAGCTTCGGTCGTGAGTTCTTGATATCGAATCAGCGATCGACCTGTGGAATAAACAATTTTGCTGCCTGTTTCTCTTGCCTTCAAGAGCCATTCATTTAGCTCCTCGTGGGCGAAGTCATCACCGACTAAGGTATGGTCTAAGTCTGTGACAAAAAGGATCTGCGTCACGATGCGAACTCCCAACTGTACTGTTTGAGTTTAGATCGCAATCACAAAAATAACTTGATCCCCAAGATTGACTCTACGGTGAATCTGAAGTTCTTATAGCAAAAAGCGATCGCTCTCGATTCAGTCTTTTAGAATCAGTAGGCTGGCTGGATTTTTTTTATGGTGATTGATTTTGGGCGCGAGATTTGTGGCATTTTGCCAAGCTCTGAAACGCGAGAATGGCTGGTCACAAACGGCATCGGCGGATTTGCCTCTGGAACGATCGCGGGTCTGCTGACCCGGCGTTACCACGGGCTTTTGGTCGCCGCCTTGAAACCACCGCTCGATCGAACGCTCCTCACCACAAAAGTTGATGAATCGATTCGCTACGGTGAAGATGTCTACCCGCTTAGCACCAATCGCTGGGCAGATGGCATTGTCGGACCGCATGGATATCGCCATATCGAGCGATTCTTTCTCGAAGGAACTGTTCCTGTATGGCGTTATGCTTGCAGCGATGCGATTCTAGAAAAACGAATTTGGATGCAACAGGGTGAAAATACCACCTATGTGCATTATCAATTACAACGAGCAACACAGCCGTTAACGCTAACGTTCAAAGTATTCGTCAACTATCGAGATTATCACGGGAGTACTTCGGGCAATGGCTGGCAGATGGAAACCGAAACGATCGATCACGGCTTACAAATTTCTGCCTATCCCGAAGCGACCCCGTTTTATCTCTTCTGTCGCGGCGCTGCGGTCACTCCCGTGCACGATTGGTACTACGGATTCGATTTAGCCATCGAACGAGAACGAGGACTCAGCGATCGAGAAGATCACTTGCACATTGCCACTTTCCAAGACACGCTCTATCCAGGACAATCGCTCACATTCGTTACCAGCACCGAAGCGAATCCGAACTTACACGGCGAAACCGCATTACGATCGCAGCGCAATCACGAGCAGCGATTATTCGATTGTTGGCGACTCGATCGCGTCAAACAAGTAGAGACTTCTCCCGCTTGGATTCGTCAGCTTGTGTTAGCCGCCGATCAGTTCATCGTAAATCGTCCACCCAACGGCAAATCGATCATTGCAGGCTATCCCTGGTTTAGCGATTGGGGACGCGATACGATGATTAGCTTATCAGGATTAACGCTCTCCACTGGGCGATTTGAAATTGCGCGATCGATTCTCTACACGTTCGCCCAATATCTCGATCAAGGAATGCTTCCGAATCGGTTTCCTGATGCTGGAGCCATTCCCGAATATAATACCGTTGATGCTACCCTTTGGTATTTCGTTGCCATTCTTGATTATTACAACGTGACTGATGATCACGATGTTCTCGATGATTTATTTCCCATGTTGGCAGAAATCATCGATTGGCATTGTCGCGGAACTCGCTACAACATTCATTTAGATTCCGCTGATGGTTTACTCTACGCCGGAGAAATTGGAACTCAATTAACTTGGATGGATGCCAAAGTTGGTGATTGGGTTGTGACTCCTCGGATTGGAAAGCCGATCGAAGTCAATGCACTTTGGTACAACGCGCTTCGCATCATTGCAAAATTCGCTCGTCGAATCGGCAAACCTTACCGTGAGTATGATGCGATGGCAGAACGAGTCCTCGCCCGATTTGAACGCTTCTGGAATCCTGATGCAGGCTATTGTTACGATGTCCTCGACACCCCCGATGGCGGTCATGATGCTTCCTTGCGCCCGAATCAAATCTTTACCGTCTCACTACCAGAAAGTCCTCTCAATCAGAATCAGCAAAAAGGGGTAGTCGATGCGTGTTCTCGATCTCTGCTCACCTCTTACGGATTACGCTCGCTTGATTCGCGTGACAGCAATTACCGAGGGCGCTACGAAGGCGACCCACTACAACGCGATGGAGCCTATCATCAAGGAACGGCTTGGGGTTGGTTAATCGGTGCGTATGCGATCGCGCATTTTCGGGTGTATGGCGATCCGGCGAAGGCGCGAGAATTTCTTGAGCCGATGGCGAACCATTTACGCGATCGGGGATTGGGCAGCCTGAGTGAGATTTTTGATGGGGATGCACCGATGAAGCCGCATGGATGTATCGCGCAGGCTTGGACGGTGGCGGAAGTGTTGCGGGCTTGGATGTCGATCGGGTGATTATTGATTGCTCCTTCTCATAACACTACCGTGTACACACATCTCTTTCTCACTTCGTTTCTACCGGATCGTGCCCCCTAAATCCCCCAATTCTGGCAGTGGGGGACTTCAACCCAAAGATTCCGATTCAAAGTCCCCCAAGTTTGGGGGATTTAGGGGGCTGAACCCCACTGAAACGAAGCAAAGAGGACTTGTGTATACACGGTAGTTCTCATAACAAAGGGATAGAGAGCAAAAGTTACCTCCCTATCCCTTCATCATTTTCAATTCAACTTCTACCGCTGCAAACTGCGAGGATCAAGTGCATCCCGCAATCCATCACCTAATAAGTTAAACGCCAACACCGTTAAAACAATCAAAATCGCTGGGGGCCACACTAACCAAGGTTGTAGCACCAAAATCGACGCATTCGTCGCTAGTGACAGCATATTTCCCCAAGATGGATCAGGCTGTTGAATTCCTAGACCAATCAAACTCAAGACCGACTCCGCGATGATAAAGCTCGGAACCTGTAGCGTTGCCGCAATAATCACATAGGTCGCAGTTTGCGGAAGAACGTGCCGAGTAATGATATAAAGCGGCTTTCCACCCATCGCCCGTGAAGCCTGCACGAATTCGCGTTCCTTGATCGAAAGCACTTGCCCCCGAATCACTCGCGCCAATCCTGCCCAGCTAATAAACGATGTGATGAAAATAATCAGTAAGAAGCGTTGAGCACTCGTCAATCCTGGCGGTAATACTGCTGCCAACGCAACCAACAGATAAATACTCGGAATCGTCATCAACACTTCGACAATTCGCATCAAACTCGCATCAACCCAACCGCCGAGGTATCCCGAAATTCCGCCGATCAACATGCCGATCGGGAAAGAAAGCGCAATTCCCACCAGTCCAATACTGAGACTAATCCGACCCCCGTAAATCAGACGGCTAAACAAATCTCGCGCTTGTTCATCTGTTCCAAGTAAATTAAACTTCGCTTCGCCTGTTGTGCCAAATAAATGCAAATTACCAGGAAAGCCCGGAAAGAGCTCGATTTCTTCAAAACGCGGATCGCTCAAAGAAAATCTCGTCGGCAGTGGAAATCGAAGCTGTAAAAAGCGGTAAGGTTCACCTTGAACGAACAAGCGTAATGGAGACGGTTTAGATCGATCGACCCGTAATTCTCGATCGCCTGTATTCACATCAACCGGACCTTGAGTGGTGGGATACACATGCGGACCGATAAAGCTCCCATTCTGATCCGTCCAATAAATCTGCGTCGGGGGTAACAGAGCGCCATCCTGTTGTGGTTTACACACCCCACTCGTAATCGAAACCGTATCACACGGGCTATACGGCGCGACAAATTCGGCAGCAATCACCGACAGGTAGAACACCAGCAGCAAGAACGCTCCAAACTTGGCTAACGGATTTCTTTTGAGTTTTAGCCACCAGTCCATAGGTCAGAGAAGATAAAAGGATTAACGCGAATCAGTAACAATCACCGTCACTTTCGGTTCGTCATCGGGATCGACCGAGAGAATGGGTTCCAGGATACTATTTTCCACAGTTTCCGAGAAGATCGATCCCGTTTGCGGAGGCAGATCCGGATTGAGCATAATTTCAACGATCGTTTTCACCACACTGGTTAACGGAATCGCCAAAATTACACCCAATAATCCCGCTACTCTAGCACCCACCAGCAAAGATGTGAGAATAATGACGGGACTGAACCCGGTGAGTTCTCCTAAAATCCGAGGCGCGATTGCATTATCTTTCACTTGCTGAATCGCCACTGCGACTCCCAGCACCTCGATCGCTAACCACCAATCAATAAACGCCACTAAAACACAAACTGTTACAATTCCCAATGTCGCCCCGACGAATGGAATCACTTCCATCACGCCAATGAACACGGCAAATACAAGGAAGAACGGAACCTTGAGCCACCAGAACGCGATCGATAACATAATCGCCATGAATAGCCCTAACAGCAATTGACCCGATGCAAATCGCTGCAAACTATCCCGCATCGAACTGGTTAACGCTTCTCGAATCGGTTTCGAGAAAATTCCCGTAATCCCGTTCCAAATCTTCTCCCCGTCGAGCACAAGATAAAACGAAATCACCAGAATCAAGATAAAGTCCAGCACCCAGTTAAACGTGCCGAGGACAAGACCGATTCCAGTAGATGCGATCGATTTTGCCTGCCCTTGCAGTTCAACCGATAGCTGCTGCTGCAAAAACGACAAATCAAATCCTAAATGCCGCTCTTGGCTCCAGGCTTGAAGGTCTGAAATCTGTTCTTGTCCGGATGCGACGAGATTCGGTAAATTTGCTGCGAGTTGCTGAGCTTGTTGGAAAATCGGCGGCGCGATCGTGACCGCAACAATGCCCAAAATCAGACCCGCAAATAAATAAACGATCGCAGCCGAAACCGCTCTCGGTAAAACTCTGCTCAGACGCGCCACTGGATAATTCAGCAGGAACGCGATCAGGCTCGCTGTAACGAGAACGCTAATCAGTTCACCGAAATACGTCAGGGCATTGAGCGTCAGCCACCCAGAAACGATAATCAGCAACCAGGTGATGAGAAATTGTTGAATCGGGGAGAAAAAACGATCCATGACAGGGAAAAGCACGATCGAGTACTTTTCAATTCTGCCGTTCGATCGGACGAATGCGCTCTTTACGATCGTGTTTTTCCCCGGAAATCCGGTGTATGGCAGTAGAAGCTTAGATTGAGATATCCTCGGAATTGCCCCCAAACCCCCAATTCTGGGGGCTTAAGACTCTTGCTCCCCCAAATTTGGGGTCTGGGGGGGGGCTTCTTAGAAGTGTCCTCACTAGAGTAATTCACACGCCCAAATACTCATCTGAAGGCTCGTGTTCAACGACAAAAACATTCGAGTAAAGATTAGCAACGATTTGTTTTCCTTGCTGAGTCAGCGACAAGTAATAAAGCGCGTGCTTGATATACGGATAAACTCCTTGCCAATAAAATTTCGGGTAATTTTTCCGCAAATCTCCAGGATGGCGATATCCCAGCGCCTTATTCACGCCCGTTTCCTCGAATTCGTAATAGAGAGCGCTAATCTTTTTCAGGTAACGGGGATCGCTCAACTGCCCGATCAAATCCGAAGCCCGAATCAAACCGGGGTAATTCTTTGTATCCTGATGATCTTCAGCAGCGGGAACCGGAAATCGTGTCAGTTCAATGTTTTGTTTTACGATTTCGGCATCGATCAGTTTATGTCCGCCGAAGCGTTCATCGATGAATAACTTAGCTCGATCGACATGATACGGAGTCATCGCTGCATCCGATGATCCCGGTTGCACTGACACCATCGCTCCATCGCGCCCAGTTGCGTACAAATTATTTTTATCCGCGCGGCAGACTCCCCGCACATAGCCGATATCGTGACAGACTAGCGAAATAATGAAGTGCAACCAGTCTTCACACGAGACTCCACCATCGCGAATATGCCGCCCGCGTAAGATTTCTTGACCTACCAGCGTGACTAAAATCGAATGCTCAACGTTGTGATAGAGCGCGTCACTGTTGGCGATATTTTCCATTGCCATCGACCCTACCCAGCCGATGATATCTTCATAATCCGACTTCCAGCCCCCGTACGTCCGACGGTAGCCTTCTTTCAATTTCTGAACAAAATCATCGATTAAGAGTTCGGTGGCGTTAAACATTTTGGGGCGGTTTCACTAGAGAGAACATCCCTAGTTTTCCCGCCCCAACTTTATAAATTGAATTCAGTGCTTGATTAAATCTTTATTTTTGCAGCACTTCGACGACACAGCCTTCGACCATTTCCTGGAAGCCTGCGGGCGGTTCTTTTCCTTCACCCAAAGCGGTTCCGATTTTCGTAAATTCTTCCAATGTATAGGTTTTTTGAATCTCGCGAATATTACAGGAACAGATTTCGCGCATCACGGCTGGAGGAATCCGGTTGGAATTGCCTTGAGAAACGCAGGTGTCAGTAAAAATCTGTACGACTTCAGCGGGATAAGGTACGGTGTTTTCTGCGATCGCTTTTGGAGCAGCGACGATCGCAAAACTGCCAGCGAGAGTGAGAAAGCTGATCGAAGCGGAAAGAAGACGCATAAGAAATTAACCGGGTAAGGTACTGAAGACATCGTAACTTTCGGCACTTTGAAAGTCATCTGCTCCTACCAAACCTTTATTAAAAGTCGGGTGATCCGGATCGAAATTGGTTCGGTTGGAAATTATTTGCCTGCTAGGGATGTGACAAGATGGAAATGGTGTTTACCAGATCTTGCCGGATGTCTTTGACTGAGTTTGATTCGACGCTGCAACGCTTGGGACAAGTCCGTTTTGCTCTGTTGCGGCTGCATAAAGCGATGCTCGATGGAGAGCGGATTCGATACGAGCAGGAACATGGACGGATTCGATCGAATACTGAGTTTTTCCAGTTGGTGCTGGAGAATGAATGGTTTGCCTGGTTACGTCCGATTTCGCAGTTTATTGTGCAGATTGATGAGGCGTTGAGCGCGAAAGAGCCAATCACATTGGATCAGGCGACTGAGTTGTTGCAGCAAACTCGCCAATTGATGCACCCGTCTCAGACTGGATCGACGTTAGAGCAGAACTATTATCAAGCGATTCAGCGAGATCCAGATATCGCCTTTATTCATGCAGAATTGACAAATATGCTATCTGCAAGTTAATGCTACGTTAGTTTAACAGAATCATTCGCTGCGTTTGGGTCGGCTTGTGCCCCCCAAATCCCCCAAATTTGGGGGACTTTGAAACTTGAAAATTTATGGAATTCAGTCGCTTCTTCTAGCTCAAAGTCCCCCAGAATGGGGGATTTAGGGGGCAAAACCAAAACAATCTGTCACTCTAAGAATTCATCGAATTTACGTTAATGCAACTTTCGTCTAAGCAATTTTTTGCACTGATGTGCATAAGCTGATGATGGTAGTTCAAGAATCGTTTGATGAAGAAGTTTGGTGATCCACGAGGTTTGGGTATCGTGGATCATCGAGTCATTGAACGATAAATGATGACACTGTTGCACGATCGCTTAAAGCAATTTTGGGGCTATTCTGAATTTCGCTTTCCCCAAGCTGAAATTATTCAAACCATTCTCGACGGGCATGATGCGCTGATTGTTCTCCCGACAGGCGGCGGTAAATCTTTGTGTTTTCAACTTCCAGCGATCGTGCAGCCAGAATTAACGATCGTCGTTTCTCCGTTAGTGGCATTGATGGAAAATCAAGTGCAAGAACTCAGACAGAAACGCATTCCAGCAGCAATGCTCCATAGTGAGCTTCCGACATCAGAACGACGAGAGATTTTGAATGCGATCGCGAACTATCGGTTACTGTATCTCTCGCCTGAAACATTACTCAGTTCATCGGTTTGGCAGCGATTGCTTAATGTTCAGATTCGTTCGCTGATCATCGATGAAAGTCACTGTCTAACCCAGTGGGGAGAAACATTTCGCCCGGTTTACTATCGATTGGGAGAAGTGCGAACCGCATTATCAAATAATCGAAATCGAGTGTCGATCGCTGCTTTCACCGCAACTGCTAATCCACTTACACAAGAAATTATCAAGCGCATTCTACAGCTAGAATCACCCAAATGCTTTCAAATTAGTCCGTATCGCGCAAATCTAACATTGAAAGTGCAATCTGTTTCAACACCAAGACAGCGTAGACAGAAACTATTAGAAGTGATTCGATCTCAATCGGGTTCAGGTTTGGTGTATGTACGATCGCGTCGAGACGGTGAGGAACTCGCAAACTGGCTCAATCAACAAGGCTATCGAACAGCGGCTTATCACGCAGGCTTGAAATCAATTGATCGCAGACAGATCGAGCAAGCTTGGATCAATGATCAATTGAAGTTCGTCGTGGCATCATCCGCTTTCGGAATGGGCGTGAATAAAGCTGAAACTCGTTGGGTTGTGCACTACCACGCACCATTTCTGATGAGCGAATATGTGCAGGAAATTGGACGAGCGGGACGAGATGGAAAAGCTGCGATCGCAGTTCTCTTAAAAAGCAGTTGGATTGATCCAGAAGACTATCGACGCTGGAAATTTTTTGAAACTCAGGAACATCAGCAAACCATCAAAGCTCAGAAACTAATTCAGAAATTACCAGAGCGCGGTAACATTGACGTGGTTTCGCGAGAGTACAAAGGAGCCGCGATCGCACTTTCTCTTTTACATCGTTCTGAGCAATTGATTTGGACTGATCCGTTTCACTATGAAATTCAGTCGCGCCGTAAGCTTCCAGCTTCGTTGCTCACTTCCACACGATCGATGAAAGCTTACCTCAACACAAAAGACTGTCGATGGAAGTTTATTCTACGATCGTTTGGATTTGAGCAAGAAGCAACCAACTGTGGACATTGCGATCGCTGTCTATCCCGCTCGAAGTCCAGTGATTAAGCTCCGCACTGAGGAATAGATTTTAGTTCGCATCTTCACGCCTTGCTGATGGCTCAGATAGCGTTCTCCAAGCGCGATCGCACAAATCACTTCAACAATGCTCACGATCGCTCCCGTTGCTTGGAAGAAGTGCAAGTTCAAAGCGATCCCGACCGTAACTAGAATGTATGCCGTTGCAACCTGTGCATGACTCCATCCTGATTGTTGAAGTCGTTGATAGAGATGGATTCGATGCGGCTTAAAGATATTCTCTTTACGAATCAAACGGCGAACTAAAGTGTAAATCGCATCCCCAATCAAAGGCAGCGTGATTGCTAACGACGACCAAGCTTGGACTGTATTGTCTGATTGATGCAACAATGCGATCGCGATCATCGCTCCCAATACGGTACTGCCCACATCGCCCATAAAAATCTTTGCAGGCGACCAATTCCACCACAAGAATCCGAGCAGTGCAACGACGAGCAATAAAAGAATCGGCTGATTGATTTCAATTGCTAAATACGTCAGTTGTACCGCAGAAACTCCAGCCACTAAGCCATCTAGCCCATCCATGAAATTGTAGAAATTGATCAGTGCGGTCATCCCAATCATCGTGAGTATGATCGCGATCGCAATTCCAACTGTTCCAAATTGAGTCAGCCACGGTTGCGGAAACGCGCCGTAGACTGCGATCGCAATTCCAGCAGCTCCGAGTTGAACCAGATAGCGAATCCGAGCGGGAACATCACCTCGATCATCGAAAAGACCAACAATCACAAGTGGAATCAACGCTGCCCAAATCGAGAGAACATCACGAGAGCCGACAGACTGCCAATCGAGGAGTGCAAAGGCAACACTGGTAAGTGCAAATGCCAGTACGAAACCAAGACCGCCGCCACGGGGAGTGGGTTGAGTATGAGAACTGCGATCGTTGGGAATGTCCAACAAAAAGCGGCTGAGGTACTGTCTGATCGAGGCAACCAGCAGAAAGCTCAACAGACCACTCGCTAGTAGAAAGCTGAGAGAAATATTCATAGGTGAGGAAGAAACCGAAACCGATTCTCAAGCGCCATCTAAGGCAGAACCTCCAAAGATACTGTTACTTCAACAAGTCATTGAGTGTCTTGGAACCATCTCGCTGTTTGATTCAGACCTTGAACGAGGGTAAACGGGGGTTGCCAATCGAGTGTTTGGCGGATTTTAGAACTGTCGATCGTCAATGAACCGAATAGTCGATCGACAGTCGCCGTTTTACCAAAGATCTGGGCGAGTATAGTTAGTAATACGGGCGAAATTTTGACTAACCGGATAGGTTTGTTCAGAGATTTCGCTAAATTCTTCACGAGTTCAGCAGTCGAAAGATCCGTGTTGTCACTGATGAGAAACGTCTGCCCAACGGCGTTTGGGTGAGTCGCGCATTGTGCGATCGCATCGACAAGATTTCCAACATACACTAAACTCCGCTGATTGTTCACAGCTCCGAGCGGTAGCGGAATTCCTTTCTGTACCAATTTTATCAAGCTGAGAAAGTTCGCCCGGACTCCAGCACCGTATACCAATGGCGGACGTAGAATTACTACTTCTAAGCCTGTTTCAGCGGCAATGTTTTTTAGTGCACATTCCGCTTCCCATTTACTGATGCCATAGGGATCAGTCGGTCGTGGTTCACTTTGCTCGGTGTAAGGCTCGGATTGTCCATCGCCGTTAACTTTGATTGAACTGAGATAAACAAAGCGTTTTACCCCTGCGGACTGAGACGCGATCGCTAAATTCTTTGTTGCTTCAGTGTTGATCGATCGAAATTCACTCAACGGATCAGCACTGGTATCTTTCATCTGATGCACTCGTGCTGCAAGGTGAATCACAACATCGATTTCAGACAAGATCGGATGAGTGTAGAGATCAGCAATTGATGAAACGACGATCGGTTTGACCGAGGCAGGTAACACCGCATCAGAGCGACGAACAACACCATAAACGGTATGCTCTGATTGTTCTAGAAGCTGACAGAGTGCCAATCCGACAAAGCCAGTTGCACCAGTAATGAGATAGTTCATGCGGGGCGTACAACGAGTTGAAAGACTTTGACAAAATACTTAGAGAGCACCTTGGTCATATTGGTTGAAATGCCATTTTCTAGGCATCCTCGAACAATCTCACGGTTTAGAATCCAATTGCTCGATAGATTGGCGGTACTTGCTCCTCCAGTTCGCATTTTGACGAGAACTTGAGGAATGTAGTGATAACTTAGTTTGTGAATCGCTAAAAAGCGAATCAACAGTTCGTAGTCTGCTGCGATCTTGTAATCGGTTTTGAAATAGCCGTATTTCTCAAATGCCGACCGTTTCACAACAAAAGTCGGGTGAGCAGGCATCCAACCATAAGCAAATTTCCCTGGATGAAAACTTGCCGAACTGTAGTAGCGCACGACCTTATCGGGATTGTCATGCTTGACGTACACTAAATCCGCGAACACTGAATCGACTTGATGCTGTTCAAAGTGTTTCACGATCGTTGAAATCACCTGAGAATTCATGTAATAGTCATCGGCATTCAGAATCGCGATCGCATCTCCGGTCGCGAATTGGATGCCTTTATTCATGCCGTCATACATGCCGCGATCGGGTTCTGAGACGAATTTGGCAATCCGATCGCCATACGATCGAACAATTTCCGCTGTATTATCCTTCGATGCTCCATCAATGATGATGTGTTCGATGTTCGGATAGTCTTGAGATAGCACAGACTCGATCGTGTCTCGAATCGTAGCAGCAGCATTGTAGGTCACAGTGATGATAGAAACTTTCATGCGTTTAACAGTTCAGTAGATAAGTTTTTAACCACGCGAGGTTTAATCGCAACCGCAGGATTGCCCGCATAAATCGTCCAAGGAGCCAGTGATTTCACAGCAACACTTCCCAAGCTCAAGACCGCTCCTGCTCCAATTTCGACACCGGGCGCGATCGTCGATTGTGCCGCTAACCAACTGCCGGATCTGACCGTAATCGGAGCGACTTGCAAATCAAACGTTGGCGCAGTCCAATCATGATTTCCAGTACAGAAATAGACCGATTGCGACACACAAATATGGTCTTCAAGTACGATCGGTGCGAGATTATCAATCCAGACATTTTCGCCAATCCAGCAATGATTCCCGATCGTGAGTCGCCAGGGAAATTTCACTTGCACTCCAGGCTTGATCCGAACGCCTTGACCGATCGAGGCTCCAAACGATCGGAGTACCCAAACCTTGAGACTAGAGATCGGGAGCAATCGACTTCGGACGATCGCATCTCCGATGAAGAACCAGAGCAATTGCTTCCAAGCAGGTGCGCCAGGAGAATAATCTTTAACTGTGTATTGATCCAGGTGAATGAAGGTCACAATCTTTTCTCAGAGTGAAGATTTAAATTTGACGGTTTCTTGCCACCAAGCTTGAGTCGTATCAATGTTGTATGTTCTGGGTCGGTCATGTCCTGCCCAATCCCAGAGCACCACTCCATTCGCACCGCGATCGCGAACCGTTTCTAGCTGCGCCCGCCAGAAGTCGCCACGAATAAACTGATTCCGAAGCGGACGATTGCTGCCGTGATACCGACACCACAGATACGGATAAACAGGCTTTCCGAACTGTTGCGCCTCTTCGATGTTTGCACTGGCATACTTCACCCATCCGGGAACACGGTCATAAAAGGTATACAGTGACGGGGCGATAAAATCAGCAGCATCGGCGATCGGTTTGAGAAACTGATTAATTCTGCGCCAAGATTTCATCGCTGCGGGATGACCATTCACAGGTGTCCAATAGTCTCGAATGGGGGGTACGCCATACACACCGAGTTTCAGTGAGGGGGCTACTTCTCGCATCCATGCCATGATTCTGAGATACTTATCAATGCTTTCACGCACTTCCTCTTCAGAATGTTCATTGAGCTTGACTTTCCAGTGTTCAATGTCGATCGTGAAATACTCATATTTTTTCGCCGCAGTTCGTGCAACATTCTGAGTGGCTTCTTTGTCGGGAGTTTCTCGAACTTTTGGTGTTTTGAAAAATCCGCGGTCGTCGATTCCCATCGGGACAAGTCCGATTTTAGGTTTTTGATAAGCAACGAGGCAATCGAAGAGGGTGAAGGACGCGGCTCGTTTGACCGGACGCGATTCAACTTTCTGACAAGCACTCGGTAGCAGCAGACTTCCCCCCATCAGGGTGAGAAACTGCCGACGGTTCCAATTCATAGACATCTGAAGAGGCTCCTAGATTTGGACGGTTTTTAAGTAGACAACGCTAAATTCTTTGCTTGTTCTCGACACAACACCCTAATACCAAATCAATCTGTCAATGCTACAGATCCTTCGCCCCCTAAATCCCCCAATTCTGGGGGACTTTGATTCTTGCTTCCCCAAACTTGGGGGCTGGGGGGCAACGTAAATCTGTCGCACTCAAAAATCAATTTGGTATAACTTACGGTTTGCACCAAGTCGATTTTGCTTGAGTACAAAGCTGTTGAAATAAGAGATCTGCAACCGCTTGATTGCCAGTCTCGCTCAGATGAATTTCATCAATGAAGTACTTCGATTTTTGTTCAACGGGAACCGATGACCAAGCCTGATGGACATCGACGACAGGAATCTTGAGTTGTTTTAACAATGCAAAAAATTCGGCTTTGTACAAAGGTGGCTGCGGAGTCGGGAGCACTTCATCCCGGTATGGAGTGTAGAGCACAATGATGGGAATGTTTTTAGTTGCAGAAGTCGTTCTGAGCGATCGCACTTTATCTTTAAAGCTCTGACTGTTTCGCGCAAACCACATCGCTTTATCTTGAGGCGATCGCACTTCAGCATAAGCAGGCAACATTAACGCCTGACTCCTCAATCGCCGGGAAAGATAGCGCGACCAAAGTTCTCCGATCGCTGACCAAGGACGCTGGTTTGGAAAACCGGGATCTCTTCCGACGACTCCTCCGGTACTGGTTCGCTGAATCAGATCGCTGGTTCCAATTTGAAAAATGATCACGTCACTCTGAAATGCGCCAAATTCCCGTAAATAGCCAATTCGATTTTCGATTCCCCACGAGCCAGCAGACGCATTCAGAACTTCAGTCGATTCTCCCAGTCGATCGCGAAACTGTTCAGTAATAGTCTGAGCTTGATCAATCTGTACACCTCCGTTCAGCACTGAATCCCCGATCATGAAAATCCGTCGAGTGTTTGCAGGTTTGCTTGCTGAAATCGGCGCATTGCGCTGAGAATATTGATTAATCTCAATGTAGTTGCCAAATCGAGACAGCTTTTGATTCGGTTGAAATCGGTAGCCCGTCTTTTGATCGGCTTGTGAGAGCGGTGGATTTCCCAATCCGAAAATCAGGCGCAATCCAAGTTCAAGCACCGCAATGCTCAATCCGAGTCCGAGCAGCGCGATCGCGACATGTTTGAGTTTCATTGAAAATAAGCACTAAGTTACCGAAATCGATCGCGCAAACTGGCTCCGGTTCGTCCTGTCATTAACCAGAACATCGATCGCCCAACATCCCGAAGAACTCGCAGTTTCGATTCTTGGCGATCCACTCCAGACACTTCTACCGGGGTGAATGTGATGCCTTGACTGCCAAATACAACGGTCGCGATCGCTTCGGCTCGTGGCATGTGATAGTCCGAAGTCACGACATAAACATGCTGAATTCCCATTCGCTTGAAGTCAGGGACAACGGTTGTGAAATTCGTTACGGTGTCTGTAGCACGCTGATCGAAATACACACGAGAGCGGGGAATGCCTGCGGTCTGAAAGATGCGCTCGGCGCTAGAAGAACCAGTCGAGACCCAGATTTTCATCGCGGGATAGCGTCGGGCAAGCTGTACAGTATATTCTTCGCGATCGGAACTGCCTCCCAAAATGAGGATCATTTCGGGTGAAGGGGATTGTTGACGTGCGATCGCAAGTCGAGCCGGAATATAACCCAAACTCAGCAGAACGCCAACGGAGGCAATGCACCGGAGCAGTCGAGAACGAATAGACACGGTAGACTCTGTTCATGGTAGAAACCCTGAGCCTAGTTTACCTGTTTTGCTTCGATTACAAACTTTCTTCGGCTTGAATGAGATGGATTGATAACAAAATTTCGGCAAGCACGCGCTGAAAGGTGTAATACCAGCCCGCCCAACCGTCGAGAATGCCGCCTTTGAGAATGAGACAGTAAATCAGAATCACAAAGGGTGCGAGAATTTTAGTTTTGCGAATCCGATCGCCCAAACTCAGTTGATCGGCTGGAGTTGATCGTAGTTTTTTGACTTCGAGCACCATGTAGCGATCTTGCGCCCAAAGCCAGCGATTTAGGGGTTTGCGATCGTCGTGCAAAATCGGAGCCTTGAGCGTCGAGGATCTGCCTTTGACCTTGAGCAATTGAGTGTGCCCATCGTCGATATAAACCGCTTGATTGCGGCGAAATAACGCTTCACGCGGCGGCAACAAAGTTCCCCGGAGCGGTTTGCCGAACACACAATACTTGAATGAGATGAAATAGCTATCGATCTTCGCATTCGGATCAAGCGTTTTCATCTCTTCGATCAAGGCTTGGCTCAAGCTATAGTCCGCATCGAGCGACAGTGCCCATTCGGTTTGAACTTGATCGATCGCATAGTTCCATTGATTCGCATGGGTGTCGAAACTCCGCTGGAAAAACTCAACTTGGGGATATGACTTTGCTATATCCATTGTGCGATCGCTACTGTAGCTATCGACAATCACGATCCGTTTTGCCCACGTGAGATGCTGGAGGGTGCGATCGAGGTTTGCTTCTTCGTTAAAGGTAAGAATAACTGGAGTGATTGTGTTAAGCATAAAAATAAATTCATTAGCAATTGCTGAGTCATCTCAGGTAAAAGACTCAGCAAAGTTTTCACATTCTTCTAAGAGCGATCGAGGCGCGTCCGACTTGGAAAAAATACATCAGCCAACTAACGATCCCAACAAGTTTTGCCCCATCTTCTAGAAGGTATTGATCCCCAATTAGGCGATAGGCTCCATCGACCACAACGGAAACACCAAAGCAAAACAGTGCAACATTGAGCAGAACATAATCCGTTTGACGAATGACTGAAAACGAGTGAAACAGGTAGAATCCAACGAATCCCAGATAGCACAACAGTACGACTTTTTCTGGGATGCCCCAGGCTGGAAGTACAGCTTCATGCAGAAGAAAAGCATCATCCAAACCTAGAAGCAAGGTGAGCAGCCCAGAGTTTAGCAAAAATCGCTTGAGTCGATGTAGATGTGGCTGATTCGATAGAAGAGAGGTGCTAAAGAAGCAGAGTGCGGCTGAAGCTGACCAAAAAAACAGTCCAATTTGCGATAGAAATCCTGTGTGAGCAGGCAGCCGACCTACACTCACGGGATCTTTCGTTAATTGTTCGATCGGAATATTACTGCTGTAGTGTAAGAGCAATAAAATTGCAATCGGCACAAATGAAATGATTAAAACAAAACCAATTAGAGGATGAATTGCTCTAACTGGTACAGACGAATGCGGCAATCGCTTCATTATTCAATTTCCCTTGTCTGTAAGCTTTGTTCCGTCAATGGTGTAGAGCTAGACGAAGTTGCTTTGCGTCTAGTTTATAGCTGGGGAACTAAAGCAGTCTTTGATGATGTTGAGCACCCAACCTTCTGTCGTTTTTGATAGATTCTTACACTTCTGAAGCTAGAATCGAACAAGTTGTTATTTAAACGACATCGACGATGTGTTACATCATACAAAAGAAATTTTGAGATGACAAGGAATGTAGGGTGAACCTTTACTAAGTGCAGACCGGATCAGAATACTTTTGAACTGATTGTCTATCCCGGTTGGCTTACCACCTCCTTGTTTGAATCAAGTAACTGCTCAAAATCAGCCAGGTATAGCTTTGCAATATTGTGATAGCTAAATTGTTCGGCTTGTTGTCTCGCTTTGGTTTTCATTGAGCGCGTTTGTTCCCAGTTGGAAAGCGATCGCCTCAATACAGCCGCTAAGTTCTCTGTCGCTTTATCACTGCGATGATCAAAGAAAAATCCAGTGGTTTGATCCTCAATAAAGTCTTTGAAACACTCTAAGTTCGATACGATCGGGACAAGTCCAGTCGCCATTGCTTCAAGGGGTGCAAGCCCGAATGCTTCTCCTTTTTCAGCAAGTGATGGGTAACAGAACAAATCTGCTGCTTGATAGGCTTTAGCGAGTTCTTGTGGATTAAAAATCGGTGCTACAAATTCTACGTTTAATCCTTCAGCTTGTTGTTTCAACTGATTGAGGTAGTCTTCACCACCGCCGCCTTGATGCGTCTCAGTGGGACCAATAATTTTTAATCGAATGGTTGGAAGCTCTTGAGCGACAAGGGTAAAGGCTGCAATTAAGAGATGCAATCCTTTTTCAGGATGAACCCGACCGACATAAAGAATCACTTTTTCATCTCGGCTTTGATGTGTTTTTGGCTGAAACACTGTTGTACTGATTGGATTCGGTACAACCTTCATTCGAGGAATTGCACTTGGAAATTGAGCCGCGATCGCAGTTTCCATCGCACGAGATGCCACCGCAAATCGATCGACTTGTCCATACAGAAAATATTGCCCTTTCGGAAACCGTCCGACATTTACAACGACTTTTTTGATGTTTGGATGCAGCGGGGCAAAGACTGGAAGCCAAAAGTCATTAATGATTAAAATATCTGCTGTGGGTAGTGTCGGCACAGTTGTGAGCGCATACGCGAGGTCTTTGATTAAATCAATCCAGGTTTTCAGCGTCCAAGTGAATCCACCCCGCCGCACATACTGCACCCCATTGATAATCTCAGTCGAGGGCTGACCCGGAAACGATCGACAAAGCATGATCACTTCATGTCCCATCGCTGCGAATTCTTCTGCGACCCCTTGCCAGCGTCGATTCACCGCTCCTCCCTGAATTGCGGGAACAGGCAGCCAAGGACCCATTGCGATCGCGATTTTCATGCCAGCACCTTCAATGAAGAATGAGAAAGAATTTCTTGATAGAGATCAATCATTTGCGTTGCAACTTGATCCCAGGTATAGCGATCGAGAATGAACTGTCGCGCTCGTTGACCGAGGGCTTTCGCTGCGGGTCGATTAGAGAAACAGTCGATTAACGCAGTCGCGATCGCGTCTACATCGATATCTGTAACGTAAGCGACATGTTTTGCTTCGGGAAAATTACAGCCCGTGGTGATAATGCAAGGGAGACCTGCTGCCATGCCTTCCAAGACCGAAACACTAAAGCCTTCAGAATAGGAAGGCGCGATGTAAGTGGTTGCAGCTCCAAGCGCAGACTGTTTGAGAGTACCGCTGAGATTTCCGGTAAAAGTCACTTGTTCAAAGCATCCCGCATCGATAAAGAACTGCTTTGCTCGCTCTAAGAAGCCAATTCCATCGGGTCCTGCAATGATTAAATGCGTGTTGGGAAAGGTGCGATTGAGTTGGGCAAACGCAGGAGCTAGAAGATCGAGTCCCTTCTTCGGGTCAATTCGTCCAAGAAACAGAAGTAAATCTTTTCCCTGAGTGTGCGGAAACTGTTGATAGAATTGCTCTGGATTGAAAGCTTGCTTGAATACCGATGAACGAATGCCATTTGGAATAAATCGAATTCGATCGTGAGAACAACGAGCCGCGATCGACTGAATTTCTGAGCTAGAAATCGCATGAATTGCAGCGGCATGAGTCAAATTTTTCTTCTCAACCAGGCGAAATCCTAATGCTTTTCGTCGTGGTTTGTGAGCAAATGCCCAAGGTTCTAACATGCCATGCGGTGTAATCACACAAGGGATATTTGCTTGACGTGCGATCGCGGCTGATGTGTAACCCGAATAGCTGAACAAGCCATGAACATGAACTAACTCATAGTTCCGAATGTTTTCGATTAGCCATCGCTTCAACGGCAGAGAAAATGTAAATCGCTCAACGTTCTTGCGCTCAAATAGATGAACTCTATCCGCGATCGTACTAAAATCGATGAGTTCAGCTCCAGAACTTGCAATAACGGTTGCAATCAGATTGGTATCAATTCCCTGTTGAACCAGTGCATCACATAAATCTACTGCAACTCGTGCGGTTCCTCCGGTTCTTTGTTCTAATCCTCCGATCGCATGAAGCACTCTCATGATTTACTTTCTTCCTCCTACTGCTTGAAACGCACCCTTCGGAGACTGACAAAGCGCAGTCTGTGCTGCTCCGACTAATCCCTGAGCAAAATAATCTGGCGAAAACTTCTGAATGTGAGTGAGTGAAGCTTGTCCCATCGATCGAGCATCACTCTGAGTCAGTTTGAGCATCGATTGAGTCAATTCATCGGCTTGGTTCGGGTCAAATCCCCAGCCATTGATTCCTTCGATCAGCAAATCTTCATAGCATCCACAAGTCCGAGACAGTAAAACAGGTAAACCTGCTGCCATTGCCTCATTCACGACTAATCCCCACTGCTCTTGTAAACTGGCATGAATCAAGCAACCCGCATGAGCATAGTAAGGAAGTAATGCTTCTAGCTGTAAAAATCCGGGTAAGTGAACTTGTGTGGTTAAATTTAAGGCTTTAATCTTCTGTTCAATCTCCGATCGCTGTGCTCCATCTCCACATAGAACGAGATGCCAAGCTTCATCTCCCGCTTGCTTACAGTAATCTGCGTAAGCTGTGAGCAACCGAAGTAGGTTCTTCTTGGGTACGAAGCGATTCACAGATAGAAAAAAAGGTTTGCCGACTGGATTAGGCAGCGATCGAATGCGATCAGGATGAAACGTTGCATTTCCGACCACATTGTATCCGGTAAAGATGCGCTCCGCTGGCATTCCAAGTCGCAGTAAATAGCGCTTTTGTGGTTGTCCACCAACGAGCGCGGCTCTATATTGTGTGAGCAACCCTCGTTTGATCCATTCTTGCCAAGTTTGCCGAGCCGCATCATCTTCCTTCGTTGCAGAAATCAAAATTGCTGCTTTGCGATGAGAGACTATCCAGCTTAAAGCAGCCAGCATTCCTGGGTTAGCGTATCCCGCGATCGCTAATACATCCGGTTGCAATCGATTCAGTTCCCGATACACCTGCACAATTAATTCAGGCAGTTTCACTGTTTGCAGCGACTGATGACAAATCGTGGCAAGCGGGTAAGGTAGATTCTCAACATTTGCTTTCCACGCATAGTCGGCATCAGACCGAGCAAGCTCGATTGCGCTCACCTGCCATCCAATTTGACGACAATAGTGATAAAGCCCTTCTAACCGAGCCAGATGATAAGGACCATAGTTCGTAAACAGAACCGCAATGTGAGTCATCGTAATACCCTAGGAAGTTACTTGAAGATAAGATCCCAATGAGAGGTGCTCTGTTCTTCGCACTATCCCGCCCTCGATTGAAATCGGGGCTAACAGTGCGAAGTCCACTGAAGGGACTGAAGAGCTTGGATTGGAAGCCCTGAGTCCCAGCGGGACTTCGCACTGTTAGCCCGAACTTCCAGTTCAGGGCGAGGCAGTACAATGAACGACGGGCTTTTATTAAGTAGCAAGTCCCCTAGATGCTTTTCCGAAAGGCTGCTCGCTGCGATCGTAAATACGCCAGCAATAGACCCGTTGAACAAATTGGCAAATAATTTCGGTACGGATCACCGTGAAACGAGAAGAGACAAACTGCCTGCATAAAGATGACTAACATAAAGCAAGTCACCACTGAGAAATCGCTGCGAATAAAACGCTCTGGATTAATCTGGCTACTCGCTTGCCGTACTCGCTTCGCCGTTAGAAAGGTCGCTTGTACGATGTGGTAAACAATGTAGAAGAACGGAGCAACAAACGTCGTAACTCCCAAGATGCCAAATTCTAGTGCCACCTGGAGAAACGCATTGTGTGTTGCATACTGTGAATACAGTCCTTGTCCAGAGAGCGGATGCGCGAGAAAGCCCTCGAAAGCGAACCGAAACATATTTTCGCGTCCTCGAATTGAGCTATCGCCCGTGTTTCCGCCAGAGAGCACTTGGAATAACGCATCAATCCGCTTCGAGCCATTATCGATCGCAACGGTGAGCGGAGAAGGTTCAGCCGTTTTCGTTCCTGCACTCTGCCCAGGAGCCGCCATCAACGGACCCAGCAGCAACATCACACTCAACAACAGCCCGAAGATAAAAGTGACATTGGTTGTGACTCTGGCAACGGATCGACCGGATTGCGTGATGATCCGCGTGACATAGATCGCAACGATCGCGGCTCCCAGTAGGATCGCGAGTGTTGCACTTCGAGTACCAGAGAAAATCGTCACCATCAGTCCTGGAACACTCAATCCCAGCCAGACCATTTTAGAAGAGGGCTTTGCTTTTAACCAGAGAAGCAAACAGGTGAGAAACGCATACGCTCCGGTATGTCCAACATTAATTGGATTTCCAGCCGTTCCTGCAACTAAACGCCGTCCATGATCTGCCCAAGATGCGGTTCCTGTGACAACCTGCGCTATCAGCAAGAGTGAGGTCGCAACTGCAACTCGATTCGAGGTGTAGCAAACGGTCTTTAATTGCTCGAACGATAGACTTCTGCCAACCATTAAGGCAAACCAGTAAAGACCTGCATAGATAATGAGATTTTCAGGAAAAATCTCTGGTGTCCGCGTGGTGAAATAGTCATACAAAAATAGAGCGGCAAAGAGCAAATATAGAAGTTCAATTGCTCCGAATCGCAGCATTCGTTTTCGACCGTCTGAATCGACTAGATTGAGTAGAAACGGAATGCCGATCGTGAGTGATTGATAAGCTGCGGTCAAGGTAGCCGAATGGACTCCCGCTAGACTTGCGATCACGAAATAGAACGTCAGTCCGTGCATATAAAAGCCGAATGAAACCGCAGCGATCGTTGACCATTGCATTGCTCGATACCCTGTAAGAAAGAACTAAATGTGCGATCGACAAAGCACGTTATCCAGAATCGTCTCGACAAATCGCTCTGCTTGATTTTGCTGAAGAAACTGTTCTGCTTTGGTCGGATTGATGTCGATTGCACCTTCGATCGATTGGGCGATCGCATTTGCAATTTGGGCGGGATCGGTGGCATCGATCGTGATACCCAACTCATACTGTCTTGCGATCGCGCCCAACAAGCCATAGTGAGAAGCGATCACCGGGGTCTGAGTGGCTGCGGCATGAGCGAGGACAGAACTCATTCCCACATGACGCTGATAAGTAGCAAATACCCGATCTGCGGTGTCAAAACAAAGCTGTACTTCCTGACCTTTAAGATAGCGATCGCGTAAAATCACTTGCACTGGTGTTGCTTTCACAGATCCGATCGCTGCCTCAATTCGCGATCGCTGCTCGGCATTAATCGGTCCTGCTAGCAATAGACATATTTTTTGAGCCATCTCAATCGGGATCTGCTGGAGTGCTTGAAGAACCGGGAAAATTCCCTTTCGGCTGTTTAACTCCCCGAACATCAGAAACACTTGCCGACCCGCTTCGATGCCGAGATCTTGTTTAAACTGCGATCGCACAACTTCATCGGTTGGCTCAATGTGAACCGGATCAGCTAAAGGGAGAATTTTGGCTTGAGTGTTCGGATGCAGCTTTTGAATTTCTGCGATCGCGAACGGATCAAGACAAAATAAGGTTTTCAGTTGTCGATTGCGAAGGAGTTGAGCCAGGGTAAATTGCTGCCGCCATTGGCGAAGTCGCTCTTTCCCAGAGGGTCGCTGCTCTAAAAGTTTTTCATAGTGAAACGCTGGGCGAAAATAGATGCCTGATACTGGACAAGGCGAGGCTTTCCCCCAACAGAGCGGAAGTTGAAGACTATCGAGATACATCAAAATGCCTTCAGTTGCCTTAAGTTGTCGAGCGTACTGGCAGAATAGGTTCCACTCGCTCCAAGACCGCGCTATCAAGGATTTCTCTGCTTGAAATGCGGCATATTCAGCTTCCGAAATTGCAGTGAACTCGATCGTGCTGTGCTCAGACTGCATCGATCGAGCAACGACATCCGAATGTCGATCGATAAACTGCGGAGAAACCACAACACAAAGTTTTCCCGGAATCTGGGTGTGATGCCAATGCTGCACTAGATGGTTGATGTAGACCGAATGATGTCCGGTAGAGGCGAGATCAAACAGCAGGATCACTGGGTGAGCCGCTGTTGAATCCGCAGAACTCGACTGCATTGGGCGAACGGACTGAAGCATATCTCGTGTCCTCTATCGTAACAATTTCCTGCAAAATATCGGTAACACTGCGTGTGATGTAGTATTCAGAGCAATGATTTTCGAGCTTCTATAAATCAGAACTGTATCAAAGTAATCTTCAACCTGGTCTTGTTCTACATACACCTAATCCACGCTCTGTCCGGATGTTGCCAAATTAACCTGAACTCGTAGAGGCTTGTAGACAATCAATCACCCGTTTCTCATGAGCAATCGGTCGATCGAGCATTTCAGGACAAGAGAGCGATCGACTCATCAATTCTGCTAACTCAATCCAATCCTCGTACTGATAAACCCCAGCATATTCAGAAGTACTTCTTGCGGCATTGCGGTTTGCGATCACAGGAATGCCAGCAACGAGTAATTCGGGAATTCGAGTGAGTGCCCCAGAAGTGGGAACTTGATGAATCAGTGCTGCTTTGGTAGAAGTGAGAAACGCTTGTAATTGGTCAGGACTGACACTGCCATGCACCACAAAATCAGCAGCAGAGTCACAGTAGTCTTTGAGCTTCTCTGTCCCATACCCAACAATATCCACTTCAAAAGGTAGCGTTTCTCTCACTTTCTTGAGCCATGCAATCTGCTCGATCATGCCGTTGCGCGTGGGTGGATTGTTCGCGTTGCCATGAATTAGAAAGCGATCGCGGTCTGGATTCTGCCTTGCGGCTCGAACTTTGAGGAACTGTTCTAAAACGGGCTGAGGCGGATAATAAGGAAGATAATGAGCATTCGCCCCTTTCGTGCGGAGTAACCATTCTTCCTCGCGTGAAATACAAAACACCCAGTCTGCTTTGACTAACGCTCGCACTTCCGTTTCAAAATTCTCAAATATCGCTCCTTGACCTGGAACTAATGCTTCTAGATTGTGCGGAAATGCAATCACCTTGAAGTGCTGTTCTGCGGCGACAAACGGCGCGACATAGTTCTTGGTTGCTTCCCAAATTAAGACTTTGCTGCCTGTATGCTGTTGCAGCACTCGCTGATAGAGTTGACGCTGAAATCCACAAAACGCGATCGAACGAAAGGCAGGATTAATCTTTAAGTGATGCTTCGCGATAAATTTCCAGGTTGCAGGAGCAATGACAGCTTTGATCGCGGCAATCGATCGACTTTGAGCCGATTTGAGAATCGTGCGCGAAAACGGTGTTGTTTCCAGATTTGCCTTAGCAATTAATTCGGCAATTTGCGCGGTACGATGATCGCCGCCGTGACCGTTTGCATTCGTGGTAAAGAATGTATCGACTAGAAGACTCATATTAGATTGCCCAGCAGTTCTCTTAGGATTCTCGATCGCGGTTTGAAATGTAGGTGCTGTGTCAATCGCGCTTGAGAAAGTTGGACGAGGTATTTTTCAGGAGAATGATTGGAAGCAAGTGCGATAAATTCTGAGTACAATTCAGGCTCGATTGTGATCGGAACTGTTTGATCGAGGATTTGAGGTTCTATCAAATTCTCAAATAAGAGTTTTGCTCTAGACTCAGGTTGATCTTTTGCCCAATCTTTCACGCGCTCGCAGACGGGCGGAGGCGATTTCAAGAGTTGCTCTAGTCGTCTATGCAACATAGTCAAGCTTCAGTAAGCGATCGTAAGAGTGGAGATGCTGATCAAACACACTAGACATCGAAAGCTGATCACGTAGAACCGCAATCTTGTCATTCTCGTATTTGCAATCTGCGGTTAGAAATTCTAGGATTGCTGCTTTCAGCCCATCAGATGTATAGTTCTCGAAAGTTTTGATTGCACCAGGAGCGAGAGTATTATATTCAGCGACTTGAGGAATATTAGAGGCGAGAATGGGACGGGCAACCGAAATCCAAGTCGAAAGGGAACCGGATGCAGAAGTTTGACGAAAGGGACAGACTGCTAAATCGGTCGCGAGAAGATAATGTTCAAGTTCTGACTCTGAGAGATAGCCTGTTACATGGATACGATCGCGGACTCCTTCTGTTTCTGCCAGCGTCATCAATTCCTGATAATAAGCTTCGTGCCCAGAACTAACGCCCCCTGCAAATACAACTCTGACGTTTTCTGGGAGATCGCACAGTGCTCGAATGAGAAGTTGATGCCCTTTGCCGCTGTAGATAAATCCGAGAACTGTAATCACAATAAAGTTGTCTAAATTCAAGCTTTTGCGGGCTTCCTCTCGGCTGAAATGAATGGTTCGGGTTTCGACAAAGTGAGGAATAATCTGCACGTTTGATGTAGAAACACGATCGCTTAATCGTCGAGCTTCTTCCTGAGTACACACGAACGCGAACTGTGATCGAGCAATCACCTTGTGCAGTGCCAAAATTTTTGGAGATAGTTGATCTCGGAGTAAAGCTCTCGCGAATTCAGAGAAGCGAACGGTGCTAGGGTTAGAGAAATAGCGTTGAGCGAGCGTTTTGCTACACGGCGAATAGAAAATATCGTGTAAGGTGACGACGAGCGGAACAGAACAGCGATCGAAAAACGCATCCAGATTATGAAGCTGTTGCCGTGATTTTCCCCAGATTGAGGAATTGTGCTGAAAGTGAATGACATCAGCAGAAGATAGCAGTTGGGCTGCGTGGTTTAGAGCGGTACGATCGCGGGATTGCTCTCCCGTGAGTTCAACCGCAGCTTCGATCACATTAAGTGACGATCGTGTTCGAGCTTCAGCCGCTAGTAAGCGTCCATAGCGATTGATCCCATGCTGGGGTGAACCGATGTGTAGATAGCCAATTCTCATCCTGCGTGTCTATGAAAGTTTGGGCAGCGATCGTAATGTTTTTCCCATTCCCTTCTTCGCGCTTTGAAGGGTTTTTCGGGGAGAATTTAATAGGAAATATAAAATTGTCGATTGAATCTGTAAGTGGATTGGGAGTTGTTGTCTGTAGCGTTTGATCAGAGCATACGATCGCTTTGCTCCTTCGCCCGATCGCCAATCGAGAATTGTCTTTGTCCCTTCGATTTCGCGATAATTGCCCCAGGTTTCATCAAGGTGTTTAATATCAACAACTTGAACGGCTCGAAAGATAAAATCGACATCCATCGCAAAGTGTTCATCAACGTTGTAAAGCCCAATTTGGTCATGCAAACAGCGATGATAAAAGTAGGCTGATGGATTGATCGGATGTGGATTAATTTCTGCACCTAGCAACAGATCCGTGAGTTTGAGTTTGATCGGGCGGTTAAACTTCTTCAATTTCCCCGCATCGTTCCAAACATTGCAATTTCCAACGACAAAACTCGGTTGAGGAAGCGATCGGAAAACCTCTAGCACCCGGTTCAGTACATTCGGCTCATAGTAATCATCGACATTCAGAAATCCAATGATCTCGCCTTTTGCGAGTCCAATGCCCTTGTTCATCGCATCTGATTGTCCGCGATCTTTCTCAGACACCCATCTGATGTGGGGATAGTGTTCAGCATATTGTTTGACAATTTCGATAGTCCGATCGCTTGATCCACCATCAATGATCAAATGTTCAACTTCAGAACACTCTTGCTGAATCACAGCGCGAAGACAGACTTCAATATATTGTTCGCCGTTGTAGACAGGCGTAATCACGGTGATCATGCTAGAAGTTCAGAATAAAGTTGGCTGTATCGTTTCGCTTGTTGTTCGATCGAATAGTCTTGAAGTGCGATCGCTCGACAGTTCTGCCGCATTCGATCGCGGAGTTCGTCATTTTCTAGCAGTTTGACAATCCCGCTGCTCAAATCTTCCGCATCTTCTGGAGCCGCTAGATATCCAGTTTCTCCAGGACGCACTAAATCAGAGACACCACCAATTCGACAAGACACCATCGGTGTTCCACATGCCAGACTTTCCTGTAGCACCAGAGGCAAATTGTCGGCACGAGTCGGAAAGACAAATAAATCTGCCGCTGAAAATGCCGTTACTTTCTTGGAATCATCATCGACATACCCTAAGTTCAAGGTTTCAATTCCAAATGTCTCTTTAGATACTTCATTCTCTCCGAGTGTGATCAAGAGAATTTCCGCTTTTAGTGAAGCGGGTAACTGTTGAATCGCGTTCAGCAGCAAATCTCCACCCTTGCGAATATCCTTCAAACTCTGAGACACAAACAATAAAACTTTTCGATGTGGCGCAATTCCTAGCTCTGTCCGACATTGCAAGCGATCACGCGGATAGTAAGTTTCTGTATCAATGCCATTCGGAATGTAATGAATCGGAAAACGATTGAGCAGGCTTTGTTTCGCAAGCTCATAGAGCCATTGACTTGGAGCAACGATCGATAACTGCGATCGCTGATACACCCACTGTTTGAGCTTCCATTCCCATCGGGTACTATCTCGACGAACGGAAGGGTAGCTTTTGAGATCCGGGCATTGTCCGCAACCAATTTTCCAGCGATCGCACTCATAACTATAGGCACAGTGTCCGGTCATCATCCACATGTCATGCAGCGTCAGAACCGCAGGCTTATTTTTTACTAAAGCAGGAACGGCAAGATAGCTAAAGTAGTTCGTGTGCAGATTGTGAAAATTGAGCACATCAGCCGCTTGATAAAATGGATGCTGACGGGTTTGGAACGATGAAAAGTAATGGATATAGTTCAATCCAAATTTTGTCGTCGCGCGACCGAGTTGGGTTTCAAAGGCTGAAACCGGACGAACTTGAGCCACTCGATCGCTCTCGACCATTGCACGACCGACAAGCAACCGCGAATCAATCCCTTGCTGTCGCAGACCTTCATGAAGACGATACCCTGCGATCGCGGCTCCTCCATAAAGGTCAGATTGATTGATATGAAGAACGCGCATGTTCACTAGACGAATGTTGTTTGGCGATCAGATCGCAGATTTCTCGAACCGCTCCCTGTCCGCCGCCTTTGTGTGTGATGTAGACGGCGACTGCTTGATTTTCGGGCATCGCATCCGCGACCGCAATCGGAACGCCGACTGCTTGCATCGCGGGAATATCGACGAGATCATCCCCGATATAAGCGACTCGATCAAGCGACAGCGACAGCGTTGCACACAGTTGTTTCAGTGCAGCTAACTTATCCGGCACTCTTAGATAAACGTGCTGAATTCCCAACCGCTTCGCCCGATGTAAGGTGGCTGAAGAAGACCCTGCCGAAAGGATTGCAACTTGCACCCCGCAACCCATCGATCGCTGAATGCCGAGTCCATCTTTGACGTTGAATTTTTTGAGTTCTTCGCCAGTTTCGGTGTAGTACAATCCACCATCGGTGAGAACGCCATCTACATCGAGTGCGAGTAACTGAACTTGAGCCAGTCGCGCTTCGAGTTCAGCTTGAGTGATCAAAGTCATGATTCAGAAACCACCGATCGAATTTGTAAAATCGGCTTCAGAACCGTTTCTAATTCTGCCAATGGAATCATATTTGGACCATCGCTCGGTGCATTGTCGGGGTCTTCGTGAATCTCCATAAACAGAGCATCGATTCCAACCGCAGCGGCGGCTCTTGCCAGCGTTGGCACAAAATGACGCTGACCCCCGGATTTGTCGCCTTGTCCTCCTGGCATCTGAACGCTGTGTGTGGCATCAAAAACAACCGGATAGCCAAACGCTTTCATCTGAGGCAGCGATCGATAATCCACCACCAGCGCGTTATATCCAAAACTCGTTCCGCGCTCAGTTAGCAAGATATTTCTCGCGCCGCTGGTTTCGAGCTTTCGCACGACGTTTTTCATGTCCCACGGTGCAAGAAACTGTCCTTTTTTCACATTCACTGCACGTCCCGTTTCAGCCGCCGCAACCAATAAATCCGTTTGGCGGCACAAGAACGCAGGAATTTGCAGCACATCGACTACTTCAGCCGCGATCGCAGCTTGACAACTTTCGTGAATATCCGTGAGCACCGGGACACCGATTTTCTCTTTCACCTTTCGCAGAATTTCTAAGCCATCGTCGATGGCTTGTCCTCGAAAAGAATTGATCGAAGTGCGGTTTGCTTTGTCGAACGAAGATTTGAAGATGAACGGAACGGACAAGCGATCGCAGACTTGTTTAATCTGGTCTGCCATCTTTAGCGTAAAGTCTTCCGATTCGATCACACAAGGACCGCCGATCAGCGTCAGTGGCTGATTTTCTCCGATGATGATTCCAGGTGCGATATTGACTTGATTCATAGAAGTTAATGGTTTGAGGAAAGATTAGAGCGGCTGAATGATCTCAGATGATACCGGATTGATTGCGAGTAGAGTGGCTGAAATTGCAGTTATGAGTGTTGGAGTTTCCAAAGTACGCGCCCAGTCAGTTTGTAATAGAACACGGTCAGAACATTGCCTTTGAAATATTGATCAATATATTTCTTGGTTCCGCCTTGAAAGTGCAGCGAGTTAAACCGCACCCACTGATCCGAGTTCAATTGCTTGCAAAATGGCTGTCGATTCCGCCATTGAATCTTCTTTAAGCCGTTTTCCATTTCGTATCCACCGCTGTCTGAGTCGATTTTGAAGTCGAAGGTGGCAGATTCGATGATCTCCCCTGTTGAAGCAATCTCATCCGAATACAGTTCACAAAATCGCCGCAGCAAGCTCATATCTGAAATTCCGCCTAAGACCTCGATCGGCAAGTGAGGACGGTCTGCGCGTCGTTTGGCTTGTTGTTGTTCAATGATTTGAAACAAATCTGGATCAGTGTAAGTGTCCATGATCAGCTTACAGAACTTGCGAATGCCGCCCAGTGTGATAAACGAGTTATGTCCACAGCCGCGATTATGCACCGTAAATTCGACTTTCGGATGCTTTGTTTGAATGCGATCGAACTCCTCAGTCGCATTGCCGTAAAGCATCAAATCCGAATCAATATGAAGGCAAACGGGAATGTGATTCGCCTCCATAAATTCCTTCAAAATGAACCATCGCTGAAAACAGAGCAACTCATACTCATAACTGTTCGGGCTGTGGTGCTGTTTGCCATACACTCGATCGAATGCTTTCGCTTCCTCAAAGTAGTTCGAGATCTCATGATGCTGCACAAAGTTGAGAAAGGCATTTCGTCGATCGCCTAATAGAACAATCTGCGATCGAGGATTGGTCGCTTTGGCTTGAGCCAGTGTGTACGGCAAATAAGAAGAATACCCGGTATGAATCATAATCACCGGAATTGCTGAGGACTTCTGAGATTGAGGCATACCTATGTTGCTTCCACCACTATTTCACTAGCCAACTCCATCCCAGTCGTCTGAAGCGCTAGTTTTTGAATACTCCGAGTTCTATAGCCGCGTGATCCATTGTTTTGCTGCAATCAAATCTTCAGGTGTATTGATCTCTGGAACAGCCGCTTCAGTTCGACAGACTCGAATGCGATATCCATGCTCTAACACCCGAAGTTGCTCTAACGCTTCACAGTGTTCGAGTGGGGTTGGTGTGAGCGTGGCGTATTGAGCCAGGAAGTCTCGTCGGAACGCATAGAGTCCCAAATGATGAAACACTGGAGCCGGAATTGCATTGCGATAGTAGGGAATCGACGATCGCGAAAAATACAGGGCGTTTTGATGTCGATCGCAGATCACTTTGACCACATTCGGATCGCTGTATCCGGTCTCTTGCTCCAACGGACAAGCCAGCGTGGTCATTTCTGGCATTTCTCCATCGAGATAAGGCTGAACGAGTTGGAGCAGCATTTCTGCGGTGACAAACGGCTGATCCCCTTGAACATTCACAACAACTTCCATTTCTGGATACCGCTCCGCGACCTCTGCCACTCGATCGGTTCCCGTAGCATGATCGCTCGAAGTCAGTTCTACTGCGCCATTGAAGGTGTGAACACAATCCGCGATCGCAGAACTATCCGTCGCAACGACCACTTTCGAGAACGCAGAACATTGTTTTGCGGCTTCATACACGCATTGCACCATCGGTCGATCGCCAATTTGCACCAGCGGTTTACCGGGAAATCGCACCGACGCATACCGCGCTGGAATCACTGCCAAGATCTTTACCATTACAAGCCACTCCGTACAATGTCATGCAGTCGAATCAGTCCTAAACAATGCTGCTCCTCATCGACCACGGGCAACACTGCAATTTGAGAGGCGCGGTCTTCCATCAATTGCAGTGCATCGTAAGCGAGCGTTTCTGGAGTGACGACGATTGGATTCGGAGTCATCAATCGTGCAGCAGTCGAAGTGGCTAATTCTGCAAACTCTAGTTTCTGTATCCAGCGCCGTAAATCGCCATCGGTGATCAGTCCCAGCAATTGTCTTTTATCGTTGATGATGCTGACGGTTCCTAATCCACCTTGTGTGATGGCAGCGAGAACTTCAAGCCAAGAGGCATCAGGAGCCAGCGTAGGACTATCGGGATGCAGGAGATCTTTAACCGTCAGAGTCAGACGCTTACCCAGCCGCCCCGCCGGGTGATTAAAGGCGAATTCTTCTGGTGTAATTTGCTTGATCTGCATCAAGCTCATCGCTAACGCATCCCCGATCGCTAATGCCACAGTCGTGCTAGTTGTGGGTGCGAGATTGAGCGGACAGGCTTCTCGATCAACAGACGCATCGAGCGTAACGGTGGCTTGTTGTGCCAAAGATGAATTGAGATTGCCTAAAATCGCGATCGTGGGGACATGGCGATGTTTGAGGTGCGGCATCATCTGGAGGAGTTCATCGGTTTCGCCGCTGTTGCTGAGAATTACGCCGATATCGGTCGCATGAACAATGCCTAAGTCTCCGTGTAGGGCATCACAAGGATGCAGATAGACTGCCATTGTGCCGATACTGTTGAGGGTGGCGGCGATTTTCTGAGCGACGATGCCAGACTTACCGACTCCAGACAGCACGACTTTGCCGCGACAGTTGAGCAAGAGGGTAACGGCTTGTTCGATCGCGTTTGGATCAATCTGTTGAGCGGTTCTAGCGATCGCGTCGGCTTCGAGTTGAAGCAGCGATCGAACTTGTAACCCATACATCGATCCATGAAGCTCCGCGTGAGTCAATGGCATTAAATTGAATCCTCCAAACAACAGGGTAAAAATGGACACAAGTTTTCTATCAAATCTTCTTCTTTGCCACGGTGAGCTGTAGAAGAAGAGGGAGAGGAACTGAGATCAAAGGCGACCATCAAAGCTCAACTCTCAGCAATTCTACGACCAGTAACTAACCTTCGTATTCTGGTATCCATCAGTCAGTCAGGGAGAAATGACAGGGATTTAACGATCGTTCACCTGTAGCAAGTCTGCGTGAATATCCGTGAAATTTGCCGGAAAAGAGAGCACCATTGGTGTAAAGGGATAATCTTGTCAACTTGATGCCAGGACTTGCTCGATCGCGTGAGCAAATTCCTCGATCGGGTCAGGCGGAATCACGCGGCGCACCTTTTCGGATGCGACCTTACCCAATTCGTACCAGGATTCACGCGCGTTCCAAGCCCGTTCGAGGGCTTCATCGAACAATTCAGGCGTAGGCGCTTTTGCGACAAATCCATTCACATTGTCCTCGACCAACTCTGTATTTCCTGCAACATCCGTCACAATACAAGTCCGTCCACACAACATTGCTTCCACAATCACCAGGGGTAATCCTTCATACCGAGACGGCAAAATCAAGCCGTGATGGGTTGCCCAGACCTCTTCGATATTCGGAGTGAATTGAGCAAATTCGATATTGGGTAAATTCCACAGGGTTTTCAGGCGCTTCAGCGTTTCAACGTGATCGCCTGCTCCGATGAGCGAGACCGTAAGCGGGCGATTTTTCCATTTCGGCGATCGCAGCACTTCAAACAAGATATCCTGCCCTTTGCTTACCAGATTAATTCGTCCCACGCAGGCAAGTTTGAAGCCTGCATCGGTCGGAGTCCAGGGCGGAGCCGCATCATACGCTACATTAAACGGATTTCGCACCACTTCCGCTTGTGGTAGCTCAGTCGCAATCTGTTTGACGGTGAGGTCAAGTGTGCGCTGCGAAACGAAATAACAGCGCTGAGTTTGGCGATAAGCGATCGCGAGTCGTTGATTGAGCGCGTCCGGATACCAATACTGTTCAGCACCAGACTGCGCGATCGTCACATAAGGGATCTTTCGTGCAGCACAGGCTTCCATCCAGTACAGTCCATCATTATTACAAGCTTGACTGATGACTGCGAGATCCGGCTGAAAGCGATCGAGCCAGCGATAAAACTGCTTGCCGCGCTGAGCGATGAAGATCAATTTTTCGAGCAGAGTGCGATCGTAGTGGCGATACGTGACTGAACACATCGCCTCAAGCGCCTGAATCGGTTTGGGTTTAGTTGCCCATCCTTTCACATTCACGCCGACCTGATAGCCCGACTGAGCCAGTCGCATTGCGGTCTGTGCCCAAAGTATTTCGCTCCCTCCCCAAGGTGCAGTGCTATTAACGCCAATAAATGCAATTTTCTTCATGGGTCAGACTCATTTGAGGACAAAGCGCTTTTTCTGCTGATTCATCGGTTCTTCGATCCATTTCCAAGCGACGATTGCAATGACGATCGACAGTGCAACATAGACCGGAAAAATAATGCGCGTATTGTGGACTGCCATAATATTTGTTCCCTGCATCAGTTGGTTGTGAAAGAACGGCGGAATCTCATAGTGAAACAGATACACGGCATAGCTAATTTTGCCGCCATACACGAGCCAGTTTTGGTTCAAAATCGCTCCGGTCAATCCATCAAACCCGATCGCAGTTCGCCCAATGAGCCAGGTAAAAAACAACCCTGCTCCAGTTTCATCAAGAATAGAGAAAATCGCAGGATTTCCCCAAAATATTCTTCCAAAAATCAGTATCATCAGCATCGGTGCACCGAGCCACAGCCCGATCGAACAGAGCTTTCTGGCTAGAGCTTGTCCAGACTGTCCCGCTGCCATCAACGCACTCAGCAAGCCTCCCAAACAGAGAGTATCAAAGTGCGTTGGAACTAGCATATTGGCTTGGTGGAAGGTTAAACCATATCCATACAATGCAACTCGGAACAGTGGGGCAAACAGAATCATTGCCACGAATAGAGGAATGAGGGTTTTCTTAGGCAGAAAGATGACTAGCCACGGCAAAAACAAATAAAACTGAGCTTCGATCGCTAACGTCCAAAGATGTGCAAGTGTTCCGAAAGTCTCAGGCTGAACCGCAAATAAAATGTTCTGAGCGTACAAGATAAAGGCAAGAATATTGCCGCGAATGTCAGGGTGAATGATAAAAGCAAGTGCAAGATATAGATAGTAGAGCGGAAACAATCGAAAACATCGCCGGATAAAGAAGTTCTGCATAATCTTCCAGGGGGAAGCTTGTTCTTGGTCGATTTTCTGTCGAGAGGCGATTAGAACACCCGTCACCAGAAACCCACTCAAAACAAAAAAGAGTCGAACTCCTAACCATCCCCAAGGGATTTGAAACCGAATCGGATCGTCAGGTCGCAAAAAGTGCGTAATCATTACCCCGAACATTGCGAACGATCGTAAGCTGTCGAGTTGGGGCATATAGCTCAGAACGGCTGAACGCTTTTCTTTCATGTAGTGATTGTCCTTCAGTGAATTGTGCAATGCTTGTGAACACCCAGCAAATTTGAAGGTCGTCGTCTAACAGGTGCGATTGTTCCTCACTCTGAAGTGAGTTAGCTCGATTAGTTCCCGGTTTCTAGCAGCAATATCATTGTTCTAAGATTTTCCGAACCATCGTAGTAACTCGTTTTTGTGCTTGACCATCACAGTGACCCACGAAATCTTGAATCAATTGAGCTTGTCCTGCTAAAAGCTGTTTTTCTTGCACCTCACTGAATTGATCGAGCATTTCCAAAGTGGTTTGCAGCATCTCAGCGCTGTAACCAGGTAGTGCAGCTTGATATTTCACAAATGGCATCACAGGGTCAGAAGCTGCAAAATGCGCGTGAACCACAATCTTGCCGAAGAACATTGCTTCTAGTCCCACGGTTGAATCTTCTGAAATCACAACCCTTGCAGCAGGAATCAGCGATCGGACTGCATCACTCGAAATCACAACTCGATCGCGGGTGGAATGTTGGTTGATCGTAGATTGATAGAGTTTCACATCATCTAAGGGATGCGGCTTGATCACTAAACGTGCCTTTGGCGATCGCGAGAGTGCCCCTAGCAAAGCATTCAGAATTTCAATGCCTTCTTGAGGATAGCGTGAAGGAAGATAGCATTTTTCGGGCGCATGGGGACGAGTTGCCCAAAGCCAATATGAGCCAGATCGATCAATCTGCGTTGGTGGTGTGAAACAATCATAATCTGGATTACCATTGACCTGGAGTTGAATCGGTTGCCAAGTCGATCGGGTTTGATACCGTTGTAGTCGAGAGGTTCCCCACACACTGATATAGTCCGCGTAGGCTTCCTCTAAACAGTACTGCTCACAGTCCAATCCATGCTGCGTCATAATTGTGGGAATACCCAGTTTGCGTCCAACTAACACGTAGCTTTGAACTGGGAAATGATTATCCGCAAATAATAAAATTGCTTTGGGGCGAAGCATTGAGAGTTCAGCTTCGATCTGTTCCGTTCGGAGCAAAAGTTGAATGATTTGCGATCGCAGTTCGATCACATCCCGCTGAATCAGTTCGATGCCTTGTTGTTTTAACCCAGTCAGGATGCTGTGATGTAATAGTTCAACCTGAGACAGATTTGGACGGTCTGAACTGAGCGGTAAACGAACGGAATGAATGTTTGGAAACTGGCTAAAGTGACTCGCTTGGGGCGTGACAACTGCGACAGATTCAGACAGCGATCGTACAACGGATTGTAAGGTCGGATGCCAACAAGGAACATAGAGATAGTCTTTTGCTGTGAGCGATCGAATATCCTTCCATGCTGAAAATCGGCTCAGCGCTTGTTTTAAACCAAACTTGAGTCGATTCGGGTGGGGTTGAATTGAATTTGCAGGTGGTTTTAATCGTGCTTGCTCGAATGCGAATCGATCGGGATTTTGAGCACGAATCGATCGAGCTACTTTATCCCACAAGCAAAAGCGTGTCAGTTCCGCGTAATCGATTCCAGCAATAACCGGATTGATCGAGGGATCGTTCGACCAGTTGCAGATTGCCTCCCAAGCAAAGCGATCGAGATCTGCAACGGTCGAATCGAGTAAGAATGCGTTCATCAGGTGTGAATACTGGTTTTCTGAACAAGCCGAGAACTAAAGAATCTCACGCGCTCGATTTGATGATTCAACCAGCGCAGGAAATCAAATTTCGTGCCGTCCCAAGTTCGCCAAATCCAGTTCACTGGACGGCGAATGAGCTTCGGCATTTCCCCCAATGCTTTGATTCTCGGTGTAATTCCTTTGCGCTCCAGGGCAATCCCAAGCGTTTCTTTCGGCACAAATCCCGCATCTACTGCTTCCAAGTAAAACCGCTCCCAGAGATTACTAATATCATTGTGATCAAAGCGCCAGGGTTGGTCGGTTAAATCGGTGAAATGTACCAGTTTAGAGGCTCGATCGATGCGATTAAGATGATTCCACTCACAAGGCAGAGAAACGACTTCACAGTTAAAGTACCGTCGAAAATCCTCGCCCAAGTTCATCAAGCTCACCGATGAAAACGCATTTTGACCCATCAGATCGACGAGTTGACTCAGCTTCCAAGGAGTCTTTTCACAATCGATCACCATGACGCTCGATAGGTAGAGAATCTCAGGTGCATTGATCAGCGGCTTCAAGTAATGGTCAATATAGTACTGATGACATTTGACTTCTTTAATCTTGACCGCTGCGAGTGCTTTACCCGCCAAATCATAGTTCCACAGTTCAGAAACATCAGAGATAGCAAGCTGATCCGAATCAAAATATAAAGCTCGACCTTTATGATCGCACCACTCTGGAATCGCCCAGCGTGCGTACGAAAAGGCGGTTGCTTCTGGAATGCGATCGGCAAGACCATCCGGCAGTGCTCTGACTTCACCCGTGTTCAAATTCTTCGCGCTGCCTGTGATGCCATCGATCACGTGAATTTCGAGCGGAGCACGAGTGTACTTTTGCAGCGTATAGCGCATCACCGCTTCTTCGACCGAATTCTTCAGGCTAGATCCGATGAAAATCCGAATTGATTCAACAGAATTCGTTTGCATAGCTCTAGTTATCGATGAACAATTTTTTTCACAAGCGATCGCAGTTTTGCAGTCGGTGAGGGTTTGACTTCGGGAAATTCAAAAATAATGTTGAATAAGCGTCGATAAGCGCCTTCAGGACAGTTTAAAGGCTCGACTCCATGCCAACCGTTTGGCTCATTCTTGAACAAGAAACTGCGATTATCCAGAATGCTCGATGCTTCTACTTTGCCAAAATCCGATACATTCGGATTCAAACCCTCTGTGCGCTTCTCGCTTAACACTAACGTTGCTCCACCCCATTCAGGCTTCCAGGTTTCGCTGGTATTGAAGTAGAGAATGTGTGTGCCGATTTTGTCAGGAGAATCCATGTGCGGCGACACTTCACACCCGTTAAAACCAACGTGCCAAGCATATCGAACCGCGTATTTAGACACACCGAACAAAGATTGGATCAGAGAATGATAGTCTTCATTGGTTTCTAAATCCGTGATGAACTGTTGCCACACCAGCGGAAGCTCATGGTGTCTGACAATTCCTTTATCACTCTTTTCGATGTATTTACCGTGATAGATCGAGCTTCCGTAGGCTAGATAATAGCGATTGTGAGGACGCTGACCATAAGCCCGCTCGATGCCTGAATGCTGCTCGAATAGCTCAAGCGACGGAAAATCCCGATCGAGGGCTGCAAATCCTTCGGGTGTGAGAAAGTTCTCAACATTTTGCCAAGGGTAAGGTTTGCGATCGAGGAATGCTTGTCGATCGAATGAAGTGAGCAGGGCGCGGTTCGTGAATGATTGTAGGGTAACTGGAGATTGCATGGACGCAGTACCAACTAAAACGTTTAATGTGCTTCAGATTGAGTGCTGAACTGAGTCAGGAGGTGAGTTTCCTAAATACTCGATTTAGGTTTCAATACCGCTTTGGCACTTCTTTGGAGATTTGAGACAACAAACAAGACTCGTGAAACCCATCTCTCTTGTTCAAGCTTGAACCTCAACTGAGTTTTCTTGAACCATAGAAGAGGAACTTGAGCGATACTAGAATGCTTTCGTGCTTTCAGGTATGTATTCCAATAAAGTGCCATTAGGCGCTTTCGAGGTCCTTTAAAGTGAAGAATTTTCTTATCCTTCAATTCAGGAACGATTGAATCTAGCGTCGGCTCAGGTGAGAAGTTGTAGACACTACAAGGAATGAGCAGAATTTTAGTATTGTGAACACAGAGGGTGTCAGATTGGCGGTTGAAAAACCGTTCTCGACCAATCACATCCATCAGCGCGTACTGGTCACACCAAAAGATGTCGCTCGTTAGATATCTTTCCTGATAAACCTTTGCGACTTCTTCTAAAAATCCGATCGCGCTCGATTGACCTTGCTGAGAAATGAACATCACTCCCCAATTAATGGGCATATCTTCAAAGTCTCGATAAGTCAACGCAATATCAAAATCCTGTTGAAACAGATCTTCTAGATTTGCATTGATCAAAATATCCGAATCTAAGAAGGTGAGATTTGAGCGGGAGTCATTCGATCGTACATAGCTTATTTGAGTCAACAACCGATTCAGCATCAAAGGAATATTGTCCGTATCTGTCTTCCTTCGATGCACTTCAATATCATGATCCAGATAGTCAAACGGAGACTCTTGATCGGAGAGCATCACTCGTTTACAGTTCGGATGAAAAAGAGACGCAGACTGAAAAACAAGCGATATCAGTTCGCGATAGATATTTCTAGGGGCTGCATTTTGCTTTACAACATTGATCGCGTCGCCTTTCTGCTTCTCTACATGAAAGGTTAAAAAAGTAAACATGATCCTCTCACCTTACTACGTCCGACGATTTACACTTTGCTAATCGAGCGGGTTTTGATCAGTCGTTTGGCTCGATCGACATAGTACTTGATGTACTCTTTTGCCGGAATTTTTTTCGAGATATCTCCGGTTGTCTTAATCAGCTTCGGTAAGCCTCGTTCTTGGCAAAGCTGCTCAAAATCTTCTTCCAGATGAGCGAGACTCAAAAAAGGGCTGAGGCTAATCAAGTTAATGCCGCGCTCTCTAAGGACTGGGCGAAGTTCTGCAAGCCCTTCATAGTACTGTCTAAATCGATCGGCTGGTTTAGCACCCACCCATTGAACGTGCTGTTGATGGGCGTAGAAGTTGCCTCCCAGTGCACAATTGTCACAGCCAATCAAAATAATGTTTTTAGCCCCCAAATTGGCTGCTAAATTCACACCAGCTTGAGAAATTGAAGACCACATATACAAGCGATCGCCCGTTGGCTGACGAACCCAATCGAGGACTCGTCCTGTATCACTCGGTTGCCCAGGTGGTTGTGTGTTCTTACCTCCATAAGATTCAAAAAAGTAAAAATTTTCCTCAGCATGCTTCAGTTGCTCAGGGGAAACTAATGCTTTTGTTTTGTTGTACTTAGTAATCCAAGTAATCTCTGGACGAGGCGTTTCGTCAGGCATAAACTCTGGAATATTGAGATCCGGATGGATCGTAATGCCGTACTGGATCGGCAGATTTTTCCAAGCCATGTTTAAGCCGATCGTGATTTTGTCTTCCAGAAAATCGACTGGAAACACTCTTAAACTTGCTCCGGTTCCAATCACATAGATATCTTGACCAGAATGCAAATTATAGAGTTCCGAAACACATTTCATACGAACCACCAACTTCTAATATTCGACGAATCCCACTAGCTGGGCTGTTTGACAAATTTCCGAGTGAGTTTCTCATAAAAAGAAACAACGCGCAGTAAAGCCTTATTCCGACTGGAGAGGAATTGATGATAAAGGCTAGGTTGCTCTTTATGTGCGAGATACGTTGTCCAGTAGAGATTCATGTACCGCTTACGATCGCCCCGAAAGTGAATGATCTTTCTGTTTCTGAGTTCTGAGGCAACCGAACTCACTTTGTCTGGAGGATGAGGAGCAAAGTTATACACATCACAAGGGAGAAGCAAGACTTTGATCCCCTCCGGCTCTGTGTATATCGTGTCTGACTGACGCTGCCGAAACAGTTCTGTGCCAACTGCATCAATGAGTGCTAGTTGATCACCCCACCAAGTCTCAGTTGAATACTTGGTTCTGCACAGTACATCGACTTTTTCTAGAAATTCAATTGCCTTCTCTTTACTGTTTTTATTGATCAAGACAACACCCGCATTGATTGGCATATTCTCTTTATCAATGTAAGTTAGAGCAACATCAAAATCTTGCTGAAACAAAGCGTCCAGGTTTGAATTCACGATGATGTCTGAATCGATAAAGATCAAATTAGAGTCAAAGTTGTGAGATTTAATGTATTCAACCTGTGCTCTAACCTTACTGGGTGTCACCTTGCTCAAATCAATGTTAGTTCTGAAGAGATGAGCTTGACTTTTCAAGCTTGAAAAGTCTGTCTGCTGATTCGTCAAAACGACCTTTTTGCAGTCTGGGTTGAAAATTGAAGCTGATTTGAACAGGCAATCGATCATTGCAACATAATCATGCTGATCGTTGAACAATCCGTGCGACTTTTTAACGTTGTTGACAGATTTTTCATCCAAATCAACGTGGAAAGTGACAAACGTAATCATAGAGAAACTCCAGCAAATTTTGATGTCTACTCAGAACATCAACTCAGAACTGCAACACATCTTTAACAGCTATAGGTTTTTACTTCAGGCTTGACCACCCACTCACAGTTCGCAAAAACGCAGCCTGTATCTGCTCCCTCAAACATTGCTGCATCGGAACCCAGATCAGTGATGGCGATCGGACAGACATGATCCACCAAGTCAATGATTCTTACTTTTGGAATGCTCAGCAAAACCAAGAAAAGATACCGACCCGGCATGAGAAAAACTTTTGGGATCTTCATGGTGGCAGTAAAACTGCTAGTACCCTTGCAAACATCCCATTGTTCTAAATGAATTCGATTGGTAAACACTCTGCGCTCTAATCGGTCTTTCACCGAGACAGAAAGCATGACATTCTCAACATACTCATTGAAAGCACCGCGTATTCTTAACGTGATTTCATCGGTATGACCAAAATCAGAAGTCGGAACACCCTCTTCGTTGAGGGATTGAATTTCTGAAAGATAGACAGGTTTATCCTTTGTCTTCTCAGGAGAAGCAAAATAGGTACTATCGTTGCCATAGCCCAAGCTCTCCATGTAGTGGGCAATCACGTCTTGAGTCGCACCTTGTTGAACCAATCTTCCTTGCTCCAGCATCAAGGCACGATTACACAGTTGAGCAAGCATTCCCATTTGATGACTAACAAAAAGGATGGTTCTTCCTTCCTCGCCGACCCGCTTCATTTTTCCAAGGCATTTCTCTCGAAACTTCGCATCTCCAACAGCAAGAACTTCATCGACAATCAGCACTTCAGGTTCCAAATGAGCCGCGATCGCAAATGCCAAACGAACATACATCCCCGATGAATAGCGCTTCACAGGGGTATCGAGAAACTTTTCGACTTCCGAAAAATCAACAATTTCGTCAAATTTGCTGCGAATTTCTGCCTTACTCATTCCCAGAATTGCGCCGTTCAAGAAAATGTTTTCTCGCCCCGTCAGCTCCGGATGAAAACCAGTTCCAACTTCCAAAAGGCTGGAAACTCGTCCATTGATCTGAATCTCGCCAGTTGTCGGCTCGACAATGCGGCTCAGCATCTTAAGCAACGTCGATTTGCCTGCTCCATTGCGCCCAATAATGCCAACACGATCGCCTTGGCGAATCTCAAACGAGACATCTTGCAACGACCAAAACTTCTCGCGAGTGGAATTGCTCAGCAATGCTTTCGGACCTGCGGCAAGGATATCGCGCAGCGTATTGTACTGAGTTGCCTCCTGATGCTTGATGATGTACTGTTTCCCTAAATTCTTAACCTGAATTGCGGTATCCAACATGCGTCTACTACTCCAAATCTTCCATCTCTAGCTGTTCGCTTGCTCTAAATTAGGTCAACAAATTTGCGCTCCACTTTACGGAAGTGCCAGATACCTGTTGTCAACAAAAGGGCAACCAGCACCAGAGATAGCAAAAATCCTGGAACATAAAGCTGCGTTTCTTCACTCAAGATCGCCCAGCGGAATCCATCGATCACGCCCACCATCGGATTTAGCGAGTAAAGCAACTTCCACTGCTCAGGGACAATACTACTACTAAATCCAACAGGCGAAGCATACAATCCAAATTGCACAATAAACGGCACAAGATGTTGAAAATCTCGATACTTAACATTCAGCGAGGCTAGCCAAAGTCCTGCTCCCATTGAGGTTGCTAGGGCAACTAAAATGAAGAACGGCAAAAAGAGAACGCGCCAGGTGGGAACATAGGCATACCAAGCCATCAGCCCTAAGAGGATGATCCCAGCAACCATAAAGTCTACCAGGGAAACTGCGATCGCACTAATCGGAATAATGAGTCGAGGAAAATACACTTTAGAAATCAAGTTTGAGTTCCCCACCAAACTGCCGCTGCACGCTGAAAGTGAGCTAGCAAATAGTTGCCAAGGTAACAGCCCGGAGAAAACTAGAATGGGGTAAGGAGCATTGCCAGAAGGCAGTCTTGCTAAATTACCAAAAATAACCGTCAGGATAACCATCGTGACCAGAGGGCGAATCAGTGCCCATGTCATTCCGATAATGGTCTGCTTGTAGCGCACGACGATATCACGCCAAGCCAGGAAGTAGAATAGCTCACGATAGCGCCATAAGTCTTGCCAATACTGGCGTTCTGCACGTCCAGCTTGAATTGTCAGTTGCTTTTTTTGCGGGTGCGTCTGCGTCATTATGATAGTAACGAGGAAGTTCTTGGACGATGAGTTTTATCTATGAGTCAAGGAAACCTGAATAAAGTCTCAGAAGTAGGTTTCATCTTATCGACGGTGCGTTCATCTTTAGTTATCGATCGACTGGAGTTATCGATCGACTGGGGTAAAAAACTGCTGATTTTGGGTGAAGTAGTCGAGCTTTTTACTCGCCGCACTTCTTTGCCATCTTTTAACTTGATAAATGAAGTGGCGAACCACTCCTTTGAATCGCTGTGTGAGTGGAATTGCTCTAGGAATGGCAGCTTCAGGTCTGTCAGCTTCAGCGTTTTCTGCCTTCCATTTGATCAGTGCATAATCACTTTGCTGCGGGATAGATTGGTTGATCGGAACGACTTCAAGGCGTTCTGCTAGGATCATCAGTGAAGTTCGACATCCATTCACTACATACACCCGCGATCGCACTTTAGCGGGATCTGCGACTTCATACCAGCGATTCACGCCCCATTCAAACACGACCATTCGCTTGATCCGAAATCCGTTCTCTTCGGAGAGTACGCGGTAGTAAAGTTCTGGGCTGAATTGATAAAAGCCGTGTCCAGACCAGTTATTAGTAGGGGTTTGAATTAACAAATGTCCGCCGACCTTCACCATCTCCATCGCGTTTTGAATCGCAGTTGGAAAGTTGAAAATGTGTTCTAGCGTTCCGCCGTCATAAACCACATCAAATTTCTGATGCAGATCAGAGGCGATCGCGAAGTTCAAATCATGCAGGACAGTCGCCCCTTCAAAGTCAGATCGATCCATTGAATCTAGCTGAGTTGCTCCCAGTGCATGAAATAGTGGCTCAACAAATCCTTTCGGAGTCAGCGGTGCAGGACGATTCGGTGCGACTCGATTGAGTTGACGTTGCAAGGTTTGACAGTTTTGCTCATCCACATAGAGATTCAACCGCCCCAGGGTGATTGTGCGATCGAAGCACACTCCATCTTCATACGCTGACATCAAAAATCTTGCTGCATTGACATCGATTCCCATTGCTACCTCATGAAGTGAAATTCTCGGATTGCAGGATAGGCGGTCTTTTGAGCAAGCTTTCGTGTGAATTCCCCAACCGAAGGATTGCCATGAGGATGAATCACACCCGTTGCTTGCTGCCACAATTCTGGTGGCGCGATCGAGACTTCGTATTGATTGTTCTCTGAGCGGCGGACATGATACCACTCGCGACTTTGACATTCATCGCACCAAAAGGCTTCTAACCATTCACCACTAAGCAGCACCGTCGTTCGGGTGGCAACGGCAAGCAGCGCATATCGACGAGCTAGACCGCGCTCTTGTAATTGTTCTGCTCGATCAGCATAAATCGGATGCTTTTGACTGACACTGTGCAAATAACAGCCGTGCTTGGGGCAATAGATATTTCGCCGTTTAGAACGTTTCCGGTTTCGGTCACACCTTCTCTGCAATTCGACCTCCCTGAACAAAGGTTACGGCGGAGAGGCTGAGATCTGATTCGACCATCGAAGCCTACTCCAATTAAGCAAACGTTAAGTTTTTTATTCGAGCTATATAGAACTACGAGAGTGAATACGGATATCAGGAAAAAACCAATATTGCATGTATAACTTAATCTTTTCAATTTTTATGTAAAATTACGTCTTTATATTTGCTACATATCTGGTTTTGCACTACTTTTGGGCGCGAATTTCTCAGATTGGATCGATTGAATCTCCTAATTCGTGCAAGTCTCAGTAGAACTGGATTTGTGCTGCTGTGGTTTCCACGATCCGTACGGAGAATTCGTTGAAGTAATTACAGTATTTCTACACAGAAAAATGTCTGAGCTTTAGAGTGAACTGCGATCGCTTAGACTGAATTCAACGCTAAATCAAGCAAAAGAGTAAACATCGGTTGAGGAAATTACTAATCCGTAATTTCGTGGATATACTGATATGATTTGAAGAGCTTTACGTAGTTTCTAGGATACGGAAAAAGTTAACGACAGAAGTTTGTGCTGATGACAACTCAGCAATCTTGCCCGCAGTATGAAGGATAGACCGGGCGATCCGAGAAATTGCGGAAGCGTTGACTCAATTTAGGAACAGCAAAGATGATGCTGAGTACAGAGCCGAAAGGTGCGATTTTATTAGTAGACGATGATGTGAACTTTGTGACTTTGATGCGCGGATACTTGTCGCATCAAGGATATGAAGTGACGACAGCGGAAACGGGATCACAAGCGATCGAACTGTTAGACGATGTGAAACCGGATTTGATTATCTCAGATATTGTGATGCCTGAGATGAATGGGTATAAGTTCGCAGAAGCCGTTCGGAAGTCGCCGGAGATTAACTGGATTCCAATTATTTTCTTATCGGCGCGAGATCAGAGTCAGGATCGGGTGCGCGGTTTGAGTTCGGGTGCGACCGTCTATATGATCAAGCCGTTTGAACTGGCGGAACTGAGTGCCCAGATCGAATCGGCGTTACGATCGTCTCAGTTGATGCAGCAAAATCGAGCGAAACGGGCAGAATCGAGAATTTCTGTACCAGAAGGCGTGAAATTAACCAATACAGAATTGACCGTAGCGCGATTAGTGGCACAGGGCTTGTCGAATTTAGAAATTGCTCAGCGATTGAATGCGAGTAAGCGGACGATCGAGAGTCACATCAGCCACATGTTGAAGAAGACACTGCTAAACAATCGAACCGAACTATCTCGCTGGATCATTGAGAATAATATGGAATGAGTCGAAGGAGTTTGCGAACGGCTCTAAGGCTGAATGATTTTGACTGCGCCCAAATTCGCCAGTAGCACCATTCAATCCATTCGATCGCGCTCAGTTGCTTGCGATATTTTCGCAATAGGTGGCGGACTCGTTGGTCTGAACTTCCATCTGCCATCGCAATATAGGTTTTTGTGCCTTCGATTCTGCGATAGTTGCCCCAGATTTGATCGACATAGTGAATGTGGGCGACTTGAACGACTCGGAGAATGAAATCGAGATCCATCGCGTGATGATCGTCGATCGCATAGTGACCGATTTGATCATGCAGCGATCGATGATAAAAATAAGCGCAAGGATTACAGGGATAGGGATTGATGTTTAGACCCACTACGAGATCGAGCAATCTTAGCTTTGTCGGTTTGTTGAGATCAATGATTTGATTGCGATCGTTCCAGATGCGACAGTTTCCAACTACGAAGCTAGGTTCCGGTAAAGTCTTGAACAGTTCGATCACTTGGTTGAGAACATTCGGTTCGTAGTAGTCATCCACATTGAGAAACGTGATGATATTACCTGATGCCATTTGAATCCCTTTATTCATCGCATCGGACTGACCGCGATCGCGTTCCGAAACCCAGCGGATGTGAGGATGCTTTTGGGCATATTTTTTAACAATGCTTACCGTATCATCGGTTGAAGCACCATCAATGATCAAATGCTCGATCTCGTGACAGGATTGAGCGATCACGGTTTGGAGACAGGATTCAATGAATTTTTCTCCATTAAAAACGGGTGTAACAATGGTCATCATAACGGACGCACAGAACCTGATAGATGATTCATACCACGATGGGATGAAAAATCAAAGTTGTGCGATCGCATCGTGCAAAGTCTGTTCGTGTTCTAATCGAGCTTCGGTAAAGTCTGGATCAAAATAGCGATCGACTAAATCGGCTCCGAAACCAATGAAGCTTAGAACATTGAACAATAGCTTTAACGATAAACAGGCAGAACTTACCGCAAACACGCGCACATCACTGTTTTCAAAAGCTTTGAGAAAGAAAACCTCGAAGGGTAGAAAGAATAAATTCGGATCAGTCAACAGAACAATGTTTTGATAGAGATCAGATAAGTTCTCTTTGAGTCGAGCAATCTTATGAAGGTCATCTCGCGGATGAGGTTTGATCACAAGGACACTATTCGGGGGTATCTCATAGGAAGTTAGAAATTCTCGATAAGCTTGAATCTCAGCATCTTGAGATAGACGCTCTCCTTCTGAGAAGTTAGAAGTGAGCAGAATCGATACTGGCGAATTTGTGGGCACTTCGCTTATTTGAGTTTCATCGACAAAATGAGTGAACTGTTTGAACACCGTGAGGAGATGATCTGGATCGAGTTTTACGATCGACATCGGCGGTGTTTCCCCAAAGATGTCTGGTAACACAAAGTAACCGATCTCAAACGGCATCGAGTACAGTTTCGTTTTTAGCTTTAATCGCTCTCGGATTCGATGCCAAGCTGATCTTGCTTTCCACCAAGTCCAATCGAGCCATTGATCCGGAGTGGGTGGCGGTGTAAATGGACGACGAACAATGGCAGAATCTTCTGAGAAATACAATCCGATCCCGTCACCATAACAGATGCGGGTTGCAGTGAGATAAGCATTGATCAAGAGTTGGTTGGTAAACTGCCAATTGCGACAAAGATACAGTTCATCTGCATGATCAATTCCAATCCATTGATGCACTGTCTGATAAATGCGATCGGGCGGTGTCGAGTCTAATCGATGTCCGATCGCGTCAAGTTGTTCGGGTGTGAGATAGACGATTGATTCCCAAGCACAAATCGATTCCGCCATGCGCTGAATAAATTTAGCAAACTCGTGATGTTGTCGATCGGGTGCATATAGTTCGTAAATCACTAAGTAGTTTTGATAAATGGTAGATTGCGATCGATCTCTGTAAAGCATTGCTGAGAGAGCCGCAATCAGTTGGATACTTCCCTGACAAGTGATAATTCGCCTCATTTTGGTAGCAGTCGGAATAGTTGTTGTTTGTAGATCGGTTGCAATTGATAAGACTGTTGGAGAGTCTGCTGAAGATAGTTTAAAGGTTTATAAACATAGATATTTGACTGGTTTGGAATGATCGGAACCTGTGGCTGAATTACAAGCTGGAATCGAGTTTCAGAGCGAACAAGATGGCTCAGCGCCAAGATATCTCCGATCGTGCCTCCTCCTTGATCAGACACCTCGTTACTAATGACGATCGCGTTTGAAGTTCGATTAATCAATTCAGCAATTGTTTTATCATCACTGATCTGATTCTGAAAGATTTGTGCGGAACAAGACAACACTCCTGCCGTCAAGATTGCTAGTAACACAAACTTCCAGTAAGCTCGATGAGAGCCACTTTGAATTCGAGTTGCTAACCAATGAGCGACCGCAATTTGAATTCCTAAATAGGTTGGCACAAAGTAGCGGCTGTTTGTTGATCGCAGTCCACCTAAAACTAGATCAGGTAGTGCAATACAAAGAACGAGCGGCACGATCAGGAGTAAGACAAAGCTCCAAACTGCTTTTGGCGAGTGTTGTATGAGAGATTTGATTGATAGGAATACTAAAAGTACGCTTGCGCTTGCAAACACGAGATTGAATCTTCCAGTTAAATTCTCTGTTAGAAAAACAAACTGAAAATTAGTTATCCAATCACCGATCAGAGCTTGAATCGGAATCGATCGTGACATCCAAGCATTCATTCTTTGAGCTTGGGATAGATTGAGCGCAACGATGATCAACCAAGGAATTGATAAGCTACATCCCCAGAACAGTGCTCTACGATTTTTGTTTGAATAGAACGCATGGCTAATTACCAAGGGAATCGATAAAAGCATCGTATAGAGTGAAACCGCGATCGACAATCCATAGAGGCTCCAAGCAGCTTTTGTTTGCACTCGAATCGCCCTAAGTAGTGCTGCAAACATGACTAAGAGCGTCACTGTCCAAAAAGCATATTCTCTAACTTCCTGAGCATAGTAAACATGGAACGGAGAAACAGCCAGCAGCAGCATCGCAATCCAAGCCGTCAATGGCTGGGCGAATCGTTCGATACAGAGCCAATAGAGTGCTGGAAAGACACATAGACTAAAGAGAGCAGAGAGCGCTCGGAGTGCAGCCACATCATTTCCGAATGTCTGCATCCAAAATCGCACGATCGCACAATAAAGCGGGACACGATGCGGTTCTTCTACGATCAAAGAGCGAATCATGTCGAGCCAAGTCTTTTCGGGTGTGATTTGTTGAAACTGAAGTAGGTCGGAGCGATCGATCAATTGTCCGTTGAAAAACTGAGTCGTGATTTCCGCGATCGTATGTCCGGATGCTCTTAGCAATGTATAGACTTCATCGTGCCAATAAGGACGTTCTGCAAGTGCAACAAACCGGAAAAAGACTCCGAGCAGCAACACAATCAGAACTAAGAGTTTGAACGCGGAACGATACCAGTATCGGAGTGATTTTGGAATCATGGATGACGGAAGCGAATAGAACGCAGCACCCTGATCGCAGAATGCACGATCGAGAGATGCTTAAACTGTTGTTGTATCACTTTTCCCGAAGAAATTCGATTGACTGCTAAACTTGCCACATCTTTGTTTGTTCTCGTATCTGCTTCAGGCGGCATTTTTTGATAAACAACTCCGTGGTTCTCAAGTGACAGCGGGTACGATTGCCCGAAGAGTGTTACGGATAGCTCGACCGGAAAGCAATGATGTTTTTCTAATTGCTGATTCAATTGCTGAATCGTTATCAATTGAGGTTCAATCACAATCAGAAATCCGAGGGGCGTTAGATAAGAAACACACTGCTCGATCGCTTTATCAACCAAAATGATTTGAAACGTAGAGTCTAGATGAGCTTGGGTATTCGGTTGTACGTAGGTTAAGTGCGATCGCGATAAATCACTCAAATCTGAGACAATCTCAGGCGCGATTTGGTAACACAGAATGTTGAGAGCAGGCTGAAGTCGTTGAAGCTCTTGAATCAATTCGTATAGCTTGATGCGAGTTTGGAGTTTGAAAGAAGATCGCGATCGTCGATCGTGTTCTCCTCGAAATGGAGCTTCAATCTGATTATTGAAAATATAGTGATATAGCTTCTGCTGAATTGATTCGGGTGAATAGCATTCAATAAACCGTTGATGACCTGCCGCAGCAATTTGAGCCGCTTTTTCAGGATGAGCGAGATAGAACTGAATCTTCTCAGTGAGTTCAGCTTCATCGCCATAGCATTCTAGATGAATCCCCTCTTCAAAGAGTTCAAACAATCCAGTTTCGGGACGAATGCGATCGCTCAACAAAAATCCGCCCGCCATCAACACTTCAAACACTCGTCGATTCAAGTCACCATTCAAACTCGTATTAATCACAATCTTAGCTCTGGCATAATCTTGTAGTGAACTGATGTAGTCTTTTGTTTGAATATCAATGTTAGTAAGCTTATCCAAAAGATAGTTCCGGTAACAATGCAGCTCTGATTTTGAACCCCGGAAGATAACATCGGATGTTTTCTCAGAAGCTGTTGGAATGTAAGGATCAAGCACGATCGATGCTGGCAACCAAAACGTATTTTTCAAGCCTGCTTCAGCAAAAAAATGAAGGTGTTGTGTGCTCTGATACGTCCAGTGATAGTCACAGTTAAGCTGCTGACAGTAGCGAATCATCTGAGTCAATCCACCATCGCCCGGATGAAAGGTGTCTCCTAGCTTCATGACGGTTGGACAGTTCAAAGCATGAAGTCCACGCGGCTGAAAGGACATGACTCGCGCCGATAGACTTACTAAATCAGGCTCGAATGGCAGTTGTTGAATCATTTGACGCACATCGAAAGAACTGCTTGGAATTGCGATCGCCCATCCACGTTCGATAGCTTCAATTGGGGGATTTGGACAGGCAATCATGCGAGAACCTGATTGATCAAATCCAGCCAGTGGAACGGGTTTGGGGTGTAAAAACAGTTCCTTGGGAGTTAGCATCACTGACGATGGCGGAGAAAGTAAAGATAGATAGAAACTAACACGATCGCTTTCCGCAGTTTAGAAACATGAGCACAGCGAATAATTGAGAAAAACGTGTCAAATTCTTGCTGAGTGGGATGAGGAATTGATTGGAATTCTCGGTCGGCAAATTGATCCAGGTTTTCTACTTCATTAAATTTAGCTATCCAGAATCGGAATAAGCGATCGATTGCTTGATCGTATTGTTGTAGATAATCTTGCGATCGCGTTTTCGATTTGCCGTAATGCCCATTGTTTCCATGTACTCGATACTTTACTAGGGGCTGATGGAGATAATACTTGTGGGCATTCGCGATCGAAGCTCCATAACATAGACAGTCATCTGCTCGAATTCGCCAATCTTCCAAGTAAGGAATTGGAAAGATTCTTTCTAAAACACGCCGTTTCATTGAAACTGTAGAAGTCCGATGACCGATCCAAGTTCTTCGATAAAGCGTACTAATTTTTGAAAAGCCGAGATCACGAGTACGATCGTAACAAGCTGCAATCCGTTCTTCATTACCAAAAAGTTCTGCACTGGTAAATAAGAAATCGCAGTCCGGGTGATCTTTATAGAATGTTAATGCCGTTTCGAGATAAGCATTTATATACAAGTCATCTGCATCTAGGAAAAAAATAATATCGCCAGTTGAGGCATCGAAACCAGCTTGAAATGCGGAAAGTTGCCCTTCATTTTTGTCTTTTAGAATCAGGTGAACCTGAGCAGATTTAGTTTTTAGGATTTCAGCAGATCGATCGGAAGAACAGTCATCAATGACGATAATTTCATCAGCAGGAATTGTTTGGTGAATTGCACTGTCGATCGCTTCAATTACATAATCTTGATAATTATAGTTATTAATAATAATCGAGGTTTTCATCTTAGCAACTCCTTAAGCCGAGTTCGGAGCGGTTTTTTAGAGAAGTTCCCTTCACGAATGTCAGGGCGAACGTACGATCGAAGAATACTCAATTCAATATCTCTCTCAGTTAAAACTCCTGCCTCTAATGCTTCTCTGAAATATTGAAACCAAAGTTCACCAAATCGATGTTTTCGAGCTTTCCAGGGCTGAGTGTAGAGATTTGTGTAATGGATTAGCTTTGTTTCAGAATTATAGAAGTCGAACTGATTCCAATTTGGGTTGAGTTCAGCGATCGAGAACGAATGATACCGCAAAAATCGATTATTCATTTGATTAAAATCAAAATAATTATAGAAACCTTGCTCGATTTCTGCACAGTATTTTTCTAAATCAAATCGACAGCGATCGCAGTCAATCAGCATCACACTTAATCCCCAAGTATCTTCTGTTTCTCGCTTTGCAATAAAATCATTTTTATGTAATTCAGTTTCAAATAGTTCTGCAATATCAGTCAAGCAAACCATATCAGAATCGAGATAAATTGCCCGTCCTTGATGATCGCAAAGCTGCGGAATTAAGTAGCGATATAAACTGAATTCAGTAACATTCTGATATTTGACTTTAAGCGACATGGGCGCAAGAAGTGGTGCTTCGTTGTTTCGCTCGATCGCATTATGAGTTCCATTAAGCACGTAAATGTCCAATTCGCGTTGAGTATGTTTTTGCAGCGAATAGATCAAAACTTTTCGCTCGACTAAGCTGGCTTCTCCTGAACCAATGAAAACTCGAATCGGCTGACTCATTTTGAACCTGCCACAATTTTCCATGCTTTACGAATTTGATCCACGTCTAAAACTGCTAATGTGTCTCGCGCAGTTGAAATGAATTGATAGCCAAAACTTGCAAGATGCTGACGGCAAGCAGCCTGATCTAATTCGCTGAGATGTTTATGCTCGTAAAGTACGATCGTAGGATTAAATTTCTTGAAATCAATCATTTTAATAATTTCAAAATCATATCCTTCTGTGTCAATATGAATAACATTAATACTATCAATACTATGTTTCCGACAAAGCTGATCGAATGTTAAACAGGCGACATCAGTTGTGATTAATCTCTCTTGCAAATCAGGAATCCATTGTTCGTGTTTTAAGATTGTTTCTAGAGAGAATGATCCAAGTTGGCTATACCATTCAGGCGCATTTTCATCTTGCTTTAGATAGTAAAATCGCTCTGTGCTATTTTCCTTCGCTATGGCACTGTTCTCTAATGAAATATTTGAAAAATCTCGAAAGTTCTGCTTCAATCTCTTAAATACATAATGGACGGGTTCAACCTTAAGCCCAGCCCAGTTCCATCTGAAAATATATTCGTAGATCGGATCACCATTTATCCCGTCATTCGAGCCAATTTGTATAAAAAATGGCTGATATCTCAGCGAATAAGTGTAAAAAATGCAATCAATTGGATCTTGGAATGCGAAATATCTTAGAAATGGCGATCGCACAATTTTCCAAGGACATTTCTCTCTCAGAATTTGACGAATTCCCATACGCTATAAACTCCGCCACTCTGCTTTAGTCAAAAGCTTACATTTCTTCGGTAATCCCATCTGTCCAGTTCCAAAGAAATCTCCACCTTCAACAACGATCGATACAGCATCTTGAATATAATCCAGCACCTCAGATTCTCGATAAGCGAAATAGATGGGTAAGCGATAAGTTCCATTTGCTAGAGGTAGGTTGTTCAATCTGCATCGAACTACACCAGCATCCGAATTTAATGTGACATTACTATCAGTGAAATTTGTTCTTAGCAGTAAGATGGTTTGTCCTTGATCATCTAAAACTGCAAAACTTACGATTACATTGTCTAATGGTTTTCCTGAGTCATTCACATACCCAAATTCAAAATCATAATCAAGCCCAGACTTTAATGTTTCAACTTCTCTTTCTGCGGTGTCTAAAACTCGAAAACTTGAAACTTTCACTCTTCCAGATCCCGTTCGATCGCGTCGTTCCAGCAGCGGAATCTCGCTCATTAACTGATAAGAATGTTCTGAATAAACCTCGATCGCTTGTTGCACCTCTCCGTTAAACGCAACGCTACCCGACTCTAAGACAATTCCTCGATCGCATAACGCCCGAATCGTCTGCATATTGTGACTCACAAACAAAACCGTTCGCCCTTCTTTCCCGACATCCTCCATTTTGTTCAAGCACTTCTTCTGAAACTGCACATCCCCTACCGCTAAGACTTCATCGACAATCAAAATCTCCGGCTCTAGATGTGCTGCCACCGCGAACGCCAACCGAACATACATTCCTGATGAATAGCGCTTCACAGGCGTATCGAGAAACCGTTCCACCTCTGCAAATTCAACAATCTCATCGAATTTTCGCGTAATCTCCGATCGATTCATGCCCAAAATTGCGCCATTGAGATAGATATTCTCGCGCCCCGATAGTTCCGGGTGAAATCCTGTTCCGACTTCTAACAAACTCGCAACTCGCCCCCAAACTTCGACCCTGCCGCGAGTCGGTTCAGTAATCCGACTCAGAATTTTCAGCAACGTTGACTTCCCCGCTCCGTTGCGCCCAATAATGCCAACTCGCTCGCCTTGATCGATCGTAAAACTCACCCCATCTAGCGCCCAAAACGCTTCCGATCTCACTCTCGGTTTTCGCTTCACGATCGACTTTGCCGTATCGACGATCGCATCTCTGAGCGTCACCGTATTCCGATGAGGCAGATGCGAGACTTGGTAGCACTTTCCCAGATTTTCAACGCGCAGCATTGACATCGATCTCACCTAGATAATGTCTGCAAACGTTCTTTCAACGCCACGAAAATAATAAATCCCCGTCCATACAAACAGCAATATGATCACCAATGCTAAAACGAATCCTGGTAAATATAGCGCTCGATCGTCATCGAGAATTGCCCAGCGAAATCCATCGATCACACCCACCATCGGATTAAGCGAATACAACAATCGCCATCGTTCAGGAATAATCTCAATGCTATAGCCAACCGGAGAGACATACTGTCCAAGCTGAATCACAAACGGAATCACTTGAGCAACATCGCGAAATCGGACATAAATCGAAGCAAACCACAATCCGAATCCAAATGCTGCCATTGCTGCCATCAACGTGAAAAACGGTAAAGTAATAATCCGCCACGATGGAACATACTGATACCAAATCATCAACGCTAGCAACAACAGTCCAGAGACAAGAAAGTCTACGAAATTTACCACGATCGCGCTCGTCGGAACAATCAGTCGCGGGAAATAAATTTTAGAAATCAAATTTGCATTGCTCACCAGACTATTACTGGTTTGAGCCAACGAACTCGCGAAAAACTGCCAAGGTAACAACGCTGCCAATACCAAAATCGGATACGGTGCGCCGCCTTGTGTGGGCAAGTTTGCCAGATTGCTAAAAATCACCGTGAACACAATCATCGTGAGAAATGGTCGAATGATTGCCCAGGCGATCCCGATCGCGGTTTGCTTATACCGCACCAAAATATCGCGCCAAGACAAAAAGTAGAACAATTCGCGATACTGCCACAAATCCCGCCAGTATTGTTGTTCTGTCCGTCCCGGTTCAATCACAAATCTGGGTTTTGGCGATCGCTGCATTCCCGGTCTTCCTCAATTCCCCATTCAAACGCTATCGTAAAAGAATGCAGATTCGACGATTTCAACGCTTAATAAGCAACGCGACTCAATTTTTATCGATTTTTCGCTACTGTGGACGCGCGATCGAACTGGTTTGGACAACTAACCGCAGATTAACGATCGTTCTCGCATTGTTCACATTGATCGGGGGACTTGTCCCTGCCGCGATCGCGTATGTTGGCAAGCTGATCGTCGATGCGGTCGTTTTGGCATCGAGAACAGGGTTAGAAAGCGATCGCTGGATGGCACTGACTTATCTCGGTTTTGAAGCGCTCATGGTCGCGATTCAGTCTGGTAGTAAACAAGGACTCGCGTTAGTACAATCATTGCTGAGAGTGTTGCTCGGTCAAAAAGTGAATGAGCTAATCCTTGAAAAGGCGTTAACGCTGAATTTAACTCACTTTGAGGATTCAGAATTCTATGACAAAATGACTCGCGCCAGACGAGAAGCTTCGAGCCGTCCACTGAGTTTAGTCGGTCGTACGTTTGGCATTGTGCAAGATTCACTCACCCTGATTACCTACGGCGGATTGTTGATCCGATTCTCCGTTTGGGCGGTTGTGATGTTGATGGTTGCCGCCATTCCCGCTTTTATTGCAGAAACGCGCTTTGCGGGTGAAGCATTCCGATTGTTCCGCTGGCGCACTCCTGAAACTCGTGAACAGAACTATCTCGAATGGTTGATTGCAAACGAATCGCCTGCAATGGAAATTCGTCTGTATCAATTGGGCGGATTGTTGCTCGATCGATATCGTGCGATCTTTCACCGCTTATATTCCGAAGACCGAGACCTCACCGTTCGGCGCGGCATCTGGAGCTATCTGCTCGGACTCGTTAGCTCTGCGGCATTCTATGGCGCATACGTTTGGATTGTCTGGGAAACGATCGCAGGTCGAATCTCACTCGGTGAACTGACCATGTATCTCATTGTCTTTCGTCAAGGTCAAGGCGCTTTTGCTTCGATTCTCAGTTCGATCGGGGGAATGTACGAAGATTCGCTCTATCTCTCGAATCTTTACGAATACTTAGGTCAAGAAATTCCGCGATCGCAGGGAAGCGCAACTCGTGGAACTTTACCCGGTGATGGATTGCGCTTTGAAGATGTGACTTTTTACTATCCCGAATCTGACAAACCTGCTTTGAATCAGGTTACGTTCCATCTGAAGCCTGGGGAAAAATTAGCGATCGTGGGCGAAAACGGTTCTGGCAAAACCACTCTGATCAAGCTTTTAACACGACTCTACACCCCAACAGGCGGACGTATTCTTTTAGATGGTTTAGACCTCCAAGCCTGGGACATCGAAGTCTTACAGCGGCGAATTGGAGTAATCTTCCAGAACTTTATGCGCTATCAATTCAGCGTTGGGGAAAATGTTGGGGTCGGTGATGTTTTGAATTTAGACGATCGCGATCAATGGATTACCGCATCCGATAAAGGCAACGCGCTTTCATTCATTAAAGAACTTCCAGAGACCTTCGATACGCGCCTAGGAAGATGGTTTAAAACTGGACGAGAGCTATCGGGCGGACAATGGCAGCGAATTGCTTTATCGCGTGCTTTTATGCGAACTAGCGCAGATATTCTGGTCTTAGATGAACCAACTTCTGCGATGGATGCAGAATCCGAGGTGCAAATCTTCGATCGCTTCCGCGAAATGACCCCGAAGCAGATGGCAATTCTCATCTCACACCGCTTCTCGACGGTTCGCATGGCAGATCGAATTCTCGTGATGTCCGCAGGCGAAGTGGTGGAACAAGGAAGCCACGAACAATTAGTGACCCTGAAGGGACGATACGCGCATCTATTCGCGATTCAAGCCGCAGGGTATCAATAATTTAAGCGAGACGCGATCGCAGTTGTTCAATCTGTTCTAAGGTCAATCCTGTAATTTCAGCAATCACATCCAGAGGCATCTGCTTGAGTAGCATATTAGTTGCAACTCGTTCGATCGCATCTTGTCGTCCCTTTTGTCGTCCTTCCTGTAAGATTTCCTGGTAAATCACAGACTCCCGCATCATTCCCTCCCGGAAAATCCGTCGAATTTCATTCTTATCAAATGGCATTCAGCAGCGAAAATAATCGGCGTGTTCAACGATAAAGCCAAACGCGCAGCAATGACAATAACTGCTCTGTATCTACGGGTTTCGTGATGTAATCGGATGCACCTGCTTCGATACATTTTTCTCGATCGCCCTGCATCGCTTTCGCAGTGAGAGCAATGATCGGCAGCGATCGGAACTGTTGCTGCTGTCGAATCGATCGCGTGGTCTCATAACCATCCATTTCCGGCATCATAATGTCCATCAAAACGACATTGATGTCTGGATTCGCTTGTAAGGTTTCAATACCTTCTCGCCCGTTTTCAGCGTAAAGTACTTCCATTTGCTGACGTTCGAGTAAGCTGGTCAATGCAAAAATATTTCGTACATCATCATCGACAATCAACACTTTCTTATTCGCCAACACCGAATCGACTTGATGCAAGTCTTCGAGCATTTGGCGCTTTGGTTTGGGTAAATTTGCCTGAATTCGATGGAGAAACAATGCAGTTTCATCGAGTAAGCGTTCTGGCGATCGCACATCTTTGATAATGATCGTTTCCGCAAGTCGCTTCAGTTGTGTTTCTTCTTGCCGTGTAAGTTCTTTTCCGGTGTAGATGATGATCGGGATCTTCGATAAAGCTTCGTCTTGTTTGATTTGCTCGATCAGTTCAAAGCCGCTCATATCAGGCAATCCGAGATCCATCACGATACAGTCAATTTGCTGTGCTTGTAACTTTTCTAACGCATCTTTCGCGGTATAAGCTGCAATACTATTCACATCACCATTTCCGATCAAATCAATGATGCTTTGAGCTTGTATACGATCGTCTTCGATCACTAGTAGACTCTTGACTCGTCGATCGATAAAGCTCTGAATCTCTCCAAACAACTGAGTCAGATCCTCAGATGACACAGGTTTTTGCAGATATGCGATCGCGCCGAGTTGCAATCCTCGCTGCTTCTGATCATCGCTTGATAAGATATGAACCGGAATGTGTCGCAGTTCTGGATCGTGTTTTAAGCGATCGAGCACTGTCCACCCATCCAAATCGGGCAAATGCAAATCGAGCAGAATGGCACGCGGTTTAAATTGTTGAGCGAGTGCAAGCCCAGATTGACTTCTCAAAGCTGCAAGTACTTTAAAGCCTTGCTGTCGGGCAATATCGGTGAGAACTCTAACAAAATTTGCATCGTCTTCGATGATCAACAGAACGCGGTCGCCGGGTTGAATCGAACTGCGATCGTCTGAAACTTCAGGAACTAAAGTTGGAAGTGTGAACGGGCGGGAAACTGGAGCAGAACTTGTCGTGACAGGTGAGACTGCTTCAGGCTCAGAAGCTGCGATTTGAGGAAGATACAACGTGAAAGTACTTCCTCGATCAACTTCGCTAGTCACCTCAATGAAGCCACCTAACCGACGGGCTAACTCTCGACTAATCGACAGCCCCAAACCTGTTCCGCCATATTTTCGGCTCGTTGTGCCATCGACTTGCTGGAACGCTTCAAAGATTAATTGCTGTTTCTCAGACGGGATACCAATTCCTGTATCTTTCACCGCGAAGAATATCTTTTGATCCTGAGTTGATCCGATCTGAACGGTTACATTTCCTTGCTCTGTGAACTTGAACGCATTTGCAAGTAAGTTCTTGAGAATTTGCTGAAGTCGTTTACTATCGGTTGAAATGACTTCTGGAGTTTGGGGAGCACGATCAATTAAGAACTCTAATTCTTTACTATTTGCAATCTGTCGGAATGTTCGATCGAGACTCATCTGAAGTTCTGTGAGATTGACTGGCTCGATGTCGATCGCAATCGTTCCCGATTCAATCTTGGCAAGATCCAGAATGTCATTGATCAAATTGAGCAAGTCATTTCCAGAAGAATAGATTGTTCTACTATATTCAACTTGCTTGTCTGTTAAATTCTGTTCGCCATTGTCACTGAGAATCTTTGCCAAAATCAGCAAACTATTGAGCGGTGTTCTCAACTCATGTGACATATTCGCGAGAAACTCAGATTTGTAGCGCGATGAGACTTCTAGCTGTTCTGCTTTTTCTTGCAATGCCAGCATTGCTTGATCAATCTCACCATTCTTCTGTTCAACTTCACGTTTTTGTGCAGCTAACAGTTCAGCTTTCTCTTCTAACTCTTCATTTAGTTGTTGTAGTTCTTCGTTCGAGACTTTCAGTTCTTCTTGCTGTTCTTGCAAACGAAGCTCTGATTCTTCTAAAGCGCGGGCTTGTTCTTGTAGCTGTCGATTGCTGCGATAAAGCTCTTCTTGCTGACTTTGTAGCTCTTCTGCCAGTGCTTGAGATTCTTCGAGTAACTGTTGTGTTTTTGCATCAGATGCGATCGCTTTCAATACGACCCCAATTGTCTGTGTCAATCGGTCTAACAACGTTAACTGAACCTCACTAAACGTCTGAAATGATGCGAGTTCAATCACCGAAACAACTTCATTTTCAAACAACACAGGCAAAACGATCACATTCACCGGAGCCGCTTCCCCTAAGCCCGATCGAATCCGAATGTAATCACTCGGAACATGGGTTAATAAAATTCGCTGCTTTTCTAATGCACATTGTCCGACCAGTCCTTCACCTAGATGAAACTGATTTGAAAGCTGTTTGCGCTCCTGAAACGCATAGCTACTTAAGAGCTTTAGCACAGGGGGCGATTGTTCCGCATCCAGCACATAGAATGCACCATGCTGTGCACCGACCAGTGGAGCAAGATACGACAACATTGATCGCGATACTCTTTCTAAACTGCGCTCTCCTTGAATCAGATGACTAAATTCAGCAATATTTGACTGCAACCAGGTTTGTCGATCGCTCTTTTCCAAACTTTCGCGTAGATTTTGCACCATTTGATTAAACGATCGCGTCAGAATTCCGACTTCATCTTGTCGATCAAGCACTGGCAATTGGGCTGATAAATCTCCGTCTGCAATCCGTTCTGCGGTTTGTGACACCGTATCCAGCGGTTTAGAGATGTGACGATTCAGCAAAAATCCTAAAACAGCTAGTAAGGCAAATCCGAGCGGGATTCCATACAAAAGACTATTAAGCGTATTCTGTCCAGCGAGATTTGCAGCCGTCGATCGCTGATCGAGCAAGGTCTGTTCCCGCCCTTTCATCTCATTGATGATCCCCTCAATCTGTTTCATAATCGGGATCGCATTCGGAATCGAATTTGTTTGAATCGATGCCTGAAATCCTTGAGTCTGTCTTACCTTCAGCCGTTGTTCCATAATCGACATGCGTTGCTCGATTAACGGCTTCAGTCGTTCAAGGCTGCGCTGTTGAGCTGGATTGTCTGAGAGGAGTTCTTGAACCGAGGCAATTCTTTGGTTAAGCGTCGATCGAGCCGTATTGTAAGGCGCTAAAGACTGAAGGTCGGGTCTGAGGAGATACCCGCGTTGAGCGCTCTCTGCGTCTGTAATAACAGAATAAACTCTATCTAGCTCATTGAGAACGCGGTAGGTATGCGCGACTGAATCAGAAGCGTCAATCAGTTGTCTCGTTCCTCGATACGAAATCGTTCCGATCGCTGCAAAGATCGCTAATCCAATTCCAAAGGTCGCACCGATCTTTGTGCCAATTTGTAAGCGTTTTAACATCTTTTAGTCGCAGTATCGATCGGGCATCCAGCATCAGATTGTGTAATGCGTCACACGATCGATACATCTAGCTACAGATAGAGGAGACCTATTCGGGCTTGAATTCTAGCGCGACTCCATTCATGCAGTATCTCAATCCCGTCGGGCGCGGACCATCTTCAAAGACATGTCCTAAATGTCCGCCACATTTTGCACAGTGAACTTCTACGCGAGTCATAAAAAGCGATCGATCTACACTGGTTTCGACTGCTTCTTCTAGCGGTGCATAAAAGCTGGGCCATCCGGTTCCACTGTTGAATTTAGTCTCGGATGAAAACAAGGGAGTTCCACAACCTGCACAAGTGAAAGTTCCTTTGCTGTATTCCTTGTCAAGCGGGCTTGTTCCTGCGCGTTCTGTCCCATGTTGGCGTAACACTCGAAACTGGTCAGGGGTAAGTGTTTCCTTCCACTCGTCTTCGCTTTTAGCAATCTCAAATTGATTGTTTTGAGTGTTCATCGTGGCAATGTTTTTTCGATTGTTTCTGTCTTAATTTTAGCAAATCTGTTCTGAATTTCCCTCGCAAGCCAGAAGCAAACCGAAGGACGATCGCGCTCTTTATGAAGAGATTTACTTCAAGTGTCGTTATGCTCAAAAGACTTCTAGGATTGCTCGGTGTGTTGCTATTGGGTTTCGGATTCCCTGCAAATGCGGCTCCATTTGGTGCAGGGGATAACTTTGTGACGGCTGCGATCGATAAAGTTGAATCGGCTGTGGTTCAGGTGAATGTCTCTCGCAATTTGGGCGGAGAAGTACCGGGAGCGTTGAGACCGTTTTTAGGCAATCCTCAAATTGGCGGATCGTCAAGAGTTCTACGGGGATTAGGTTCGGGCTTCGTGATCGATAAGAACGGTAAGATTTTGACGAATTCGCATGTCGTCGATAATGCGGATACGGTAACGGTTTCGTTTCAAGATGGACGAGTGTTAGAAGGAAAAGTCTTAGGGAAAGATCCGGTGACCGATGTAGCTGTAATTCAGGTGCAGGCGGACAACTTACCGATTGTAGCACTTGGAAATTCTGATGATGTGCGACAAGGACAATGGGCGATCGCGATCGGAAATCCGCTAGGTTTACAAGAAACTGTAACCGTTGGCGTAATTAGTGGCACAGAGCGATCGAGCGTGGATATTGGCGTACCGGATAAGCGGGTCGGATTCATTCAAACCGATGCGGCGATTAATCCTGGCAATTCAGGCGGACCTTTATTAAATGCAAACGGTGACGTGATCGGAATCAATACTGCGATTATTCAAGGAACGCAAGGATTAGGATTTGCAATTCCGATTAACACGGCTCAAAAGGTTGCTCAGCAATTGATTGCAACGGGAACAGTCAAACATCCGTATATTGGCGTTCAGTTAGTGGCGCTTGATCCGAATGTGAAAGAGTATGTTAATCGTGCTCCGAATAGCCGCATGAAAGTCGAAGACGATCGCGGAATTCTAGTGGTCGGAGTCGGTCGCGGAACTCCTGCCGCGAAGGCAGGTTTGAGACCTGGAGATATTATTGAATCGATTAATGATCAGCCGATTCAGAACGTGAAAACGATTCAGCAATTGGTCGATGAAGCCGGGGTTGAAGGTCGATTAAATTTGAATGTGAAACGCAGCGATCGTACGGTTGCGTTAACAATTTCGCCAGAACAATTGCCTGCGGTTGAAACTCAATCCTAAAAAAAGTGGGGTAGACCTTTTGTCTGCCCCCTTGCATTTCTACCTTAATTCCGCTGCCGCCTGCGCGATCGCGCCTAATTGCAATCCCGGCGGGTACGCCCCTTCTTCCTTAATCTGTTTAATCGCCGCGTCTGAAATTCTTAAATTCATCTTCAACGCGATCGCTTTGACAATATCTCCACGATCAATCACACCCGCAACCGCTCCCGCTGGCGATAACACGGTGACTTGCGGCAAATTCTGATTTTCCAGCATTTGAATCACCTCAACGATCGAGGTTGCCTCTTGTACAGTTGCCACTTCTGTCAACGGATGCACAATCTCTAAAAGCGTTTTCGTTTCCCATTCACTGCGCTCAATTTGCTGAAGGTCATCAACGTTCACCACTCCCCGATACCGTCCATTCGAGGCAGCGTAGTAGATTGGGGCACGCACATCACTAATCAAATAATCATCCGCAAACTTCCGCAGCGGCATTCCTGCATCTAATACGCGAAACTCACGAGTCATTGCATCTTCAGCCTTGACCTTCAGCATCGCTTCTTGCAATTCGGTAATGCGATCGTAAGCTCCCGCATTCTGTACCACGAACCATCCGATCAAAGCTCCCCACAGTCCGCCCCCATACGGGAGACCGAGCGATCGCGTTACGCCAAATACATCTGCCATTCCCCAGAAGATCGCAACCGTTCCCAAGAATCGTCCGACTTTCGCCGCTGTCCGAATCCCTTTAATCTGGCTTCCTGTGAGTTTCCACACGATCGCTTTCAAGACCTGTCCGCCATCGAGTGGCAATCCAGGGATCATGTTAAACAACGTCAAAATTAAGTTAATCGCTGCCAGATCTCGCACCAGGACATTGAATGGCATTTCTGTGTCTGGTGTAAAAATCGTGATCACACTGAGCAAGAGAAAGATCGCAAAGCTAACGGCTGGACCTGCGATCGCAACTTGAAAGGCTTTTCCGGGAGTCTTCGGCTCTTGAGCGATCGCGGCAATTCCACCAAAGAAGAACAGCGTAATCGACTGCACTCGAATGCCTTGAACTTTTGCCACCAGACTATGCCCCAATTCATGAAGCAGCACCGAGGCAAAGAGCGCGAGCGCCATCGCGAATCCTGTTCCCCAGGCAACGGGCGTTCCCCAATCGGGATAGCGAATCTGCCACCGGAGCGCATTGCTCAGAGTGACAATCACAAGGATAAAAAACCAGGACGGGTCAATAAGCAACGGAATGCCAAAGAGTGACCCAACTCGCCAACCGGATTGCATGAATGGTATTTCCAAAAGCATCTACATTAAGCATAAGAGATGACAAGAATGTAGTGCGGGTGAAATAACCCAACCTCGCAAAAGTTTAGATTTTGTTCATTAGCTCTCAGAGGCTTTCGAGAGTTCTTCAGTACGCGGAACCGTGACCGGATGCGTATCCGTTGTAACCAGAATCGTACTGGGCGATCGTAAAGAAACCAAAATACTCTTAATCACAACTGCGATCGGAACCGCAACGACGACCCCAAGCAATCCGCCAACCCGCGCCCCCATCAAAATCGAGATAAACACCCAAACCGGATTCAATCCCGTAAAGCTTCCCAAGACACGCGGCATGATCAAGTTCTCGATAATCTGCTGCACGATCAACGACGCGATTAAGACTTCCACACCTAGCCCAATATCGCGCAATGCTACCAGCAACGAGACGACCGCAATTCCAACTGAACCACCGAACGGAATCAGCGCCATTGTCCCGATCGTTAATCCAAACAGCAATCCGAACGGAACGCGCAACGTCAGAAAAATTACCGTCAAAACGAATCCCATCGAAGTCGATGAAATCAATTGACTGAAAAAGAAATTCTGAAAGCTGAGGCGCAATGTCTCGGTGAACGAATCTCGAATGCGAGTGGGCAACCATTCAACCAAACTGTCCCACAGTCGATCGCAATGTTGCAGCAAATAAAATGTGAGTACCAGCGTCAATAGAAAATCAAGCAAACTGGTAACAGTGATAACCGCTAACCCAAGAATATCTCCGGCTAATCGCTGCAATTGATTCTTTAACGGAACGGTGATTTGATCTGCCAATACATCAAGACTGATCGGAAATCCAGCTTTCTCGATCTGATCATTGAGTAAAATCAATTGTCGCTGTCCTGAATCGATCCAGTCGGGCAATCGAATCACGAGTTGCTGAGCTTGCTGGAGCGCTAACGGAACGAGTGTTACCCCGATCGCTAATAAGACTGAAACCGTGAATAGAAACACGATAATCGCGGCTCGTCCTCTCGTCGTTCCGTGTTGCTGCATGTAGCTGACTGGATAATTCAGCAAGAAAGTCAGCAACGATGCGCCAACGACGATCGCTAAGAGGGAATGAAAGTAGCTAAAAATTGATGAAAACGCCCAAGCATTCAATACCACAAGCGGCACGAATGTGGCAACAAGAATCGCTTTTGACACGGGAGACAGGGACTCCCACCAAATCCACAGCTTATTGCGATGAGGCATGATGCAACAACTAACGACAGAAATTCACGAGATCGTTTTGGGCAGTCTCTAGTTATTATTATCGCGCTTTGGTTTCAGTTCATCTTCCTTTCGCCGTGATTCCTTGTGTTTATGAATGACTTCGATCGCTTAGAACCAGATGCAATCCGACATCTGCGGCTATTTTTCTACCTGTTGCCCATTTTTGGTTTTTTCCCGGCAGTTTGGACGCTCTACCGTCGATCGGGCGGTCGGCAAGAACGTGCTCTGAGTCGATTTGTGGTGAAATTTACAATGGGCTGGTTGATGCTCTACGGTTTGATGGGTGCGAGTGCGTTCACGTCTGAATCCGCTCAGTTGCCGTTATTACTCACCGCAAGTTTTATGACTTCGGGTTATTTTGTGCTGAATTTGTATCTAATGGTGCGGTTATGGCAGCGAAAAGCGATCGCACTTCCGCTTATCGGGAAAGTCGGTCGATTGCTCTAAGAATGTGATCAAGTTCGATCGTGGGCGAATTTTGGGACATGGCTTCAATCGCAGAAATTCGAGCAATTTCCTGAATTTCGCCGCCCGTTAGCGTGTATTTTTTGGCGAGTGTTTTCCATTCGATTTTGGCGATCGGCGTTTCTTTCGGAAAAGCTTGTTGCCAAAGTTGAATTCGTGCAGTTGTATCGGGTTTGGGAAATTCGATCGTGAAATCAATTCGTGAGCTTAAAACGCTCGGAATCGCCAATCGATGCCGCACACTAAAACAAGTTAATCCGTTTCGAGCTTCGATTAACTCAATCACTTTTGCGATCGGAGCAGATCGCGTTAACCATCGTTCCGCTGATTTGATGAGTAACAGCGGTTGATTGATTAACTCTTCGCTTGGCTCATCGACGATCGCTAAATCAATCTCAGTGAGCGGCAGTCCTAATTTTTGTGAGATCGATTGAATCGCGATCGTTTTCCCCGTTCCACTCGCACCAATCAGTAAAGCTGTAATTCCGTTCGATCGTCCAAATCCCCAATCTTGCAACTGAGATGCGAATCGAATTTGGTCGTAAATCTCCTCTAATTGCGCTTGAACGGCTTTTGGTAGCACTAAATTGACCGATTGCCTTTTCGATTGTGTCATCGCCACTTCAAGCGGCATCTCTGGCGAAACTAACTCTTCTAATGCGGCTAAATCTGCGGGTTCGCTCAGAAGGTAATTGATGCAATCATCTGAAAGTTTCAACGATCGAGATAAAAACATCGATCGATCATTCTCTTCAACTTCGATCAATCCTGATTTCATCAATCGACTCGAATCGATTAAGCTCGATCGTACCGTCCGCCACTCCGCATCATTTCGACACAGCAACCGTAAAACTAAATCGATCGTGGGTCGTTCGGAAACATCTTGACCGCTCTGCAAATATCCGAACAGTTGAGCATAACGGCGATGAACTTCGGGTGCGAGTGCGATCAGGATAATATTTTTTTCAAATGTCGTGAGGTTTAAGCGATCGCACAATAACGGTAATGCGAGTCCAATTCCCCGTTGCCGACTCACTTGAATTCGTGCATCTAACTGCTGTTGATAACTCGGAGATGCTTTCGGTGGCTTGACTGGAGAATCAAACGCGATCGAGTCCTCCAAACTAATTACGCCTTTCCACCAATGACTCGTTGCATGATCGGCTTTCGTTTGCGCCACTCGTTCAATCGCCTTCGTGTCTTTACGCTGTTTCGCCACAGCATTCAACAACAACCGCTCCAACCAGTTAAATTCAACTTTAAGATACGTCCAATTATCAAGAAAGGGTTCCGCAGGCATGTCTCACCGAATCGATCGCAAGTTAGAGCATGGTACTCTACTTCAGTCGATTCAGAAATTCAATTGGTAATCCATCTGCATCGGCAATAAACGCCACTTCATAGACGCGATCGCCAATCATCTGCTGCGTCGGCTCTAGTAACACCGTCAACGCTTGATCTTGCTCTCCTAACTTCGTCTTCAGCGACTCGATCCACTGCGGTAATTCTTCGGTCAATTCGCTGACATCAAACGACAGATGATAATACCCGGTATAGTGCTCATCGTTGAACGCATCTGGAGCAGGTTTCGGTTCAGGAATTTGCAGCAGTTCAATCCGACCGCCCAAGCCTTCCATCCAGCACGCCAGCGTATAGCCTGTTTGGAAGCGTTCGCACACCTGAAAGCCAAGCTGTTCGTAAAATGCGATCGCTCTAAAAATATCAGCCGTCCGAATCGAAACGTGGTGCATAAGAAATGCGACACTAATGAGTTTTCACACTCCGTTTCGCTCCCGCCCGTGAATGAATTCCGGGCTAATAGAACGAAGTCCCTTCAGGACTATCAGAGCGTCAATTTTCCAGTCTCTTTAGTAGACTTTCTTCCGTTAGCCCGGATTCTCAATCACGGGCGGTTTGAAATCGAAGCGAACAATCTCGATTCAACTCCAATTATTCAAACAATCGAAAATACGGATACCTCACAGGCGCACCCGGTTCTTTTTCCAAATCAAAATTAATCACATCCCAGCAGGGATCGTCTTTTGGATCAGGACTAAACTCAACCGGAAGCCCATAAAGTCTCGGCTTCGGAGAGTCTGACTGTCCGCGCCAAGGAGTACTCCGCTCCAAATACGTGCTAATCAATTCCTTGTACCGCTGAGCAATAATCACACGAGTCGCACGATAACCCTGAGTATAGAGTCGATCGAGCGCTTCATGAATCTCGAATCGAATTCCGTCGGGATGCGTGTGTTGGCGATACCATTCATCGTTCCAGAGTCGCCAATGGCGGGCAGATTGGAGATGAATCAACTCGCCCGTTTTCGGATTTGCCTCGAATGCACCGTGTCGCGGACACAAATAAGTATCAGTCAGTGTTAATGCCGGAATTGTTTGCCGACAGTGGGGACACTGAATTTCGGGACCAAAAATCGGATACTGAAAACTGGGATTAATCATGAAGTACGGGCACTCAAATCATTCAATGTGAAGCGCGATCGTGAAATTATTATAACGGTCTCTCTTTGCGCGTCTCTAGAATCATTATCACCGTGAATCCTTCTGATTTTCCATCCTTTACGCCAACTTATTGGAATCCGCCCGATTTGTCGATCGCTGCTTTCGTCGCTCCAAACGCTACTGTGCTTGGAAATGTCGAAGTCGCATCGGGTGTGAGCATTTGGTATAACGCAGTCGTTCGGGCAGATGTAGAACGAATCATTCTCGGAGCCAGCACGAATATTCAAGATGGAGCCATTCTCCACGGCGATCCCGGACAACCGACAATTCTTGAAGAATTCGTTACAGTTGGACATCGAGCCGTGATTCATAGCGCTCATATTGAACGCGGCTGTTTGATTGGAATCGGTGCGATCGTACTCGATGGTGTTCGGGTCGGAGCCGGGAGCATCATCGGGGCGGGAGCGGTCGTAACCAAAAATATTCCACCGCGATCGCTCGTCGTTGGCGTTCCGGGCAAACCGATTCGTGAACTCTCGGACGCTGAAGTCGAACATTTGATCGAGCACGCTCAACATTACGAAAAATTAGCACTCGTTCACGCGAATCAAGGAACTGATTTGGGCTTTCATGTACAAATGTGAACTCCCTGAGAGAAGGACTTTGAAACCCACCCAAAATACGGTACAAATTTAAATAATTGAAACGTCTGATTAAACGAGAGAAGTGGTATGGATTTTGACTTTCGCGTCCTAATTGTGTTATTTCCGATCATTTTGGCGGGTGGTTGGGCTGTTTCCCGTATTCTTCCTTACGCATTACAGCAAGTAAAAGGCTTCTTGGCGAAGTAACTGCCGATTTAAGTCTGAATGCTTGAGCCGACTTTTCTAGTAATAGAGGAGTCGGTTTTGTTTTCTTGATAAGCTTATCGATCGACAAGTGATTCTTAGGTGAGACCAATGCTCGACGAACAGGCAAAAAAAGCAATGTTGCTCAAGATCCCTCATGGTTTATACATTTGCGGGGTGAAAGATGGCGAAGATGTAAACGGCTTTACTGCGAGTTGGGTGATGCAAGGATCGTTTAAACCGCCGATCTTGGTGAATTGCGTCAAAGCCGATTCTGGCTCGAATCAGATGATCCGCAAAAGTGGCGTGTTTGCCATCAGTTTCCTCGAAGCTGGACAGAAAGATCTCGCGCAGAAGTTTTTCAAACCTCAACGTCGCGTGGGAAATAAGTTTGAGGATGTAGAATTCTACCTCGGTGAAACGGGATGCCCGATTATTTCCGATGCACTAGGTTATGTCGAATGTCAGGTCGTTGGAACCGTCGATCATGGCGATCACACTGTTTTTGTCGGTGAAGTGATCGCGGCTGGAGTCCATCGTGAAGGCGATCCGCTGCGACTTGAAAGTACAGGTTGGCAATACGGCGGTTAATCCCGAAATCGAAGGCGTGGGGCTTGAAGCTGATTTTGAAGCAATCCCGGACTATTTATGAATCGCGCAATTTTGAGCTTGGCTGTCGCAATGTTTTCGTTCGTACCTGTGATTCCTGCGCTTGCTCAAGCCCCTCGATCGATGAATTCAACTGAGTTTCCCACTCAAGGTACAACAATCCAATCGTTGGTTCCGAAAGGCTGGAAAGTCGAATCTACAACACAAGGAGATTTGAATGGAGACCGTAGATCAGATGCGGTTCTGAGATTGATCAAAACTTCCGGAGAAGATGGAGATCGCGCTCTTCTCGTTCTACAGCAGCAATCCAATGGTCAATGGCGGCGAATCGGTTTCGCGCCTCATCTATTATTGTGTGCAACTTGTGGCGGGATGTTGGGATCGATCGAGATCAAAATTGAGAAAGGCGTAATTCTAGTGGATCAATTGCGCGGATCTCGTGAGGCGGTTAATACCTTGCACCGTTTTTGGATCGATAAAGCTTCTAATCGATTGGTGCTGATTGGAATGGATATGGACGTATACGATCGAGCAAACGGAGATCGAACCCGTGAAAGCAGCAATTTTCTAACAGGTCAAAAGATTACCGAGAAATATCGGGCAAATCGGCAGGGAGATGGACTTGAGTTAGTTTCTCGTCAGCGATCGACAATCTCAAAAACAACTCGCGCCATTGAAACCGTCAATATTGATGAAACCAGGCTCTAAGTCCAATCGTCGTCATCGTCCCAAACATCAGCGGCAGGAGTTTTCTGGGTTTGGGGCGGTTTTACTTCTTGTTTCTTCGGGGGTTCCTCTTCCCAATCGTCCCACGGGGCAGGCTCAGACACCGGAGAAACATAAGGCTCGGTTTCATCGGATGCAATGTCTTCGACAAATTCGTAAGCTTGCTCGGTAATCGATCGAGCTTTTTCCTTCAATCGACGCGCTTTTTCACGGGCAACTTCAGCCAGCGATCGAACTTCTTGCCGAACCTGAACCTTCTCATCGCTCAGCAGATCTTTCACTTTCGAGAATCGTTCCTGCACTCCTCCCCGATACACCGCAAACGATTCGACCGATTCTTTCGGAACCATTGCCCGCCGACTTCCGTATCTCAGAATGTAATTCGGTGGCAACAGATAAACACTGCCTACAATTCCGCCCCAACCATCTGAGACGTACAAATAGTGCTGAATTTCGCCCGTCTCTAAATCGAATAAATAATCGACAATTTTTCCAACTTGATCGCCAGAATCCGTCCAAACTTCGCAGCCGACTAACGTTTCAAGCTGTTTTACTTTTTCGGCATCGGTTTCCACTGGCTCTGAATTGACTAAAACGCCATCGCTTCCGATCGCTTCAAGCTGCTCCAAATTAAACGCCGTTTTCTTTTTGCCAAGCCAGCCCGACTTACAGATAAAGCCCAACACCCGATGCACTTTCGGGTACATCCATAAAACTTCTACCTGTCCCACTTCTTGCATCGAACTCTGGTCGAGGACAGTCTGATTTAAAAGCTCACTCTGCTTGACGATTTCTGACATAACATCACAAACGCTTTCCTTCTCTTCAGTGTATCTTGCACCCGCAGAAAATGTGACTTGACACTGATATGACTTGACACTCCTGCAATTCATTCTGCATACTAGTTAACTGGCTCATGCTCGGATCAGGTATGAACTGCGATCCGGAATCGCGACCTGTACGGCAACTATTCAGGAATAACTCATGGCTTACGCAATTATCGAGATCGCAGGGCAGCAGATTCGGGTCGAACCGAGTCGCTTTTATGATGTCAATCGCCTTGTCGGAGAAGAAAACTCACAGCTTGAAATCGATCGTGTCTTGTTCGTCAATAACGACGGCGATGTCAGCATTGGTGCGCCTGTTGTCGAAGGAGCAACCGTTCAAGCAACCGTTCTGCGCCATCTGCGTGGAAGAAAGGTTCTCGTCTACAAGATGAAACCGAAAAAGAAAACCCGCAAAAAGCGCGGTCATCGTCAAGAACTCACCCGAATCATGATCGATTCGATCAGCGTGGGTGGAACCGCAATTGCGACCAAAGACGCAGCGCAAGGTTAATCTAGAAACTAGAGAACGCAATTTCAGAGGGAATTATGGCTCATAAGAAAGGGACAGGTAGTACCCGTAACGGACGCGATTCTAATGCTCAGCGATTGGGCGTGAAGCGTTTCGGTGGTCAAGCAGTCAAAGCAGGCAACATCTTAGTCCGTCAACGCGGTACTAAGTTTCACCCTGGAAACAATGTCGGACGCGGCAGTGATGATACGCTGTTTGCTCTAGTTACGGGTGAAGTGAAGTTTGAGCGGATGGGCAAGAGCCGTCAAAAGGTGAGCGTCTATCCCGCTGTAGAAGCTTAAGTTAAATTTGAATTGATCGTGAGCCGTCCAGCATTGGACGGCTTTTTTATGGGTTGATGATTATTAGAGTAGGTTCACCCCAGATTCAATGATTCGCGTTCCTACCGATCGCGTTCCTACTCATCCTGGTGAGATGCTGCAAGAAGAGTTTCTCTTGCCTGCGAATCTAACAATCGAGGAACTTAGTGCAGCAATTTATGTTTCCGAGGCAGAGCTTCAGGCACTCGTGCAACAACAGCAATCGCTTACACCGAGTCTCGCTTTGAGACTCGCTAAATATTTTGGAACCTCTGTTGACTTTTGGATGAATTTTCAACTGCGATGGGATGTCTACAGCGTTCTTAATTCAGAAGCGGGAATTTTATCGAACATTCAGCCTCGTTCTGCCTGATGTGCAATAAAAAGCTGCTCTAAAACTGAGCAGCTTTCAGGTCTAGACGGTGGCAGTGACGGCGGGAGCGGCGATGATGTAGAGATCGATCGTTTCTTCCGCAGGCTGTTTCACATCGACTCGTACACCGGGACCAAAAAACGTTGTCATTTTCTCGATCTTGCTTTGCCAAGTTTCAAGCGTGATAAACGGTGAATCGAATTCGAGAATCATGGCGTAAGCTCCATCGATGTTCTCTTCGCGAATCCCGATTATCGTCGGTCGATCGTCATCAGTCGGAGCCAATCCTAAGAATTTCAATGCACTATCTAAATGTGCTTCTTGCCCATAGCGATACCGAGTCAGGTCATCAAAGATCTGCTTCTGAGTGTCAGTCGCTTGAGTCGTTTTTAGCGATTCAACTTCTGGAGTCGTCGGAATCGTCAGCGGCACTGGGCGCAATTCCGTAATCCTCAAAGCGATGCCACCCAGAATGAGCGGAATTCCATAAAAGAAACCGATCATATTCAGAGCCGCATAATTAAGCACGTAGGCTGTGAATCCGATAATCGTGATGATGATTCCTCCACCCAGGCACAACGCACCTAAAGGAGGCAATCGACGAAGGAGCGATGACATAGGCTGACTCTTCTCAAAGTTTGTTAAATTTTATTATCGCTGATGCGGGTGGCGCTCTTCACACAGTTTTACGCAAGTTGGTTGCTGAATCTTTTACGCTGGAAACAGTATTCAAATCGAAGTTTCAATATGACTCGTGCAGTAATCAAGTTTTCGTCTGAAGATTGTGGAATTTGTCATAAGATGGCGTTCTACGATCAGAAAGTGGCTGAGGAATTGGGCTTGCAGTTCGTTGATGTAAAAATGCAGGACACCGCGACTTACCGCAAATACCGCAAAATTTTGTTAACTCAGTATCCGGACAAAGCCGAAATGGGATGGCCCACTTACATCATTTGTGATTCGCCGGAAGAGGATTTCAAAATCTTGGGCGAAGTGAAAGGCGGACATCCGAAAGGGGAATTTCGGAGTCGCTTACAAGCGGTATTAGCTGAATCGAATTAATTTGAGCGGGCGCGGCTTTGATCCTAGAAGTCGCGCCGTTTTAACGCACGATCGCTAAAGCACTCTCAACCGTCGAAGGCAATCGTCTCAAAATCTTGCCTTTCACCATATCGACCGCAACCAGAACGACTCGACCACTGACGTACACTACAGAATTATCAAGCGATCGAATCTCGTATTCGACTGGGAGTTTCACACCCTCGATCGACATTAATCGCGTTTTGACGATCGCTTTCATGCCCATGCGTAACGGTTGGTGATACCGAATCGACAAATCAATCACAGGCAAATTACAACCCATTTCCACAAGTTGGGCGAAATCGATCCCGCGTGACTGGAGAAATTCGATTCGGGCTTCTTCGAGCCAAGCAATATAGGCTCCATGCCATACTACGCCTGCATAATCCGTATGGTGCGCGTAAACGGTGATCGGATAGTCGAACCAATCGGGCGCGATCGTAGACGGGACAAGGTTAGAGGTCGGTAACTGAGGAGACTGAGACACGATCGTTGCTTCACAAACCATAATGAACACAGGGTCGCCCCAAAGCCTAGACTTGATCCAGACCGAGAAAATACGCTCGATCTTGAGACCACCCTGTTTTAAAGTCTACGCAGAAACGAGGCGATGCGATGATAGAAAAAATTTTATTAGCCGATTCTGGAACGGGGCGTTCCGAAGATATGTTGAACGCGCTTTTGGCAATTCCGTCGGTTCAGCGATCGATGGTGACGGTGCTGCATGTCGTTCCGCCACAAACCAGTTCCGATGCGATGACGGAAAAGTGGGAAGAAGGCGGAAAAGTTCTGGCAAAAGCGGCTCAATCTCTCAAATTAGAGCCGAGTCACGTTTCGGCAATGTTGCGTCAAGGTGATCCGAAAACGGAAGTACTGAAGGCAGCGGATGAGGTGAATGCGGATTTGATCATTATGGGATCGCGTGGGTTGAAGCGATTGGTCTCGATTTTAGAGAATTCGGTGAGTCAGTACGTGTTTCAGCTTTCATCGCGTCCGATGCTGCTGGTGAAAGATGATATCTTTGTACGGGCGATTAATCGGGTGACAGTCGCGATCGATAAGTCTGATGCCTCGAAACAAGCATTGAATCTAGCGCTCTTTTTGCTGCGAGATATTAAGGGCGGTCAGTTGACACTGGTGAATGTAGACGGTGATCCGAAAGCCACAGAAAAAATGGGTGCGGAAGCTGAGAAAGTTCCGGTGTTTGCGGACGCGATCGCGAAAGCGAAACAGTATGGCATCAGTTATCGAGCGATCGTCACGACCGGAAAACCGGGTCAGGCAATTTGTCAGGTTGCAGATGACACCAAAACGGATTTATTAGTGTTGGGATCGCCGGATCGAAGACCGTCGATCGCGAAAGGATTACCGGATCTCGATCGATTGTTGGGCACGTCATTATCGGATTATGTGCGCGTTTATGCGAACTGTCCGGTGTTGTTGACGCGGACAACTGGCTAGATTGTCAATTGGTAGAGGCGATCTATTCATCGCCTCTACGACTCTAATCCTCGATCGCTTCCCCACCCACAACGACATCGCGAATTCTCAAACTCGGTCCGCCACATCCGACCGCCAACCCGCTTTGTCCACCTTTGCCGCATCCTCCCGATTCATCCCAGAAGAAATCATCCCCGATCGCTTCTATATCCGCTAACGTTTTGAACGCATTTCCCGATAAGGTCACATCCCGTACAGGTTCTGCGACTTCACCGTTCCGAATCATCCAAGCTTCACCAGCGGTAAACGTGAACATTTCCCCATTCGTCATGCCACCGATCCAATTCCGGGCATACACGCCCTCTTTAATATCCTGGAACAGATCCTTCACAGGTGTTTTACCGCGCTCGATCCAGGTATTCGTCATTCGCACGATCGGTGGATAGTGATAGTTCAAACACCGAGCATTCCCAGTCGGTGCTTCTTCTAATTTGCCTGCGGTTTCACGAGAATGTAAGCGACCGACGAGAACTCCATCTTTGATTAATTGCGTCGTGGTTGCTGGAACGCCTTCGTCATCGTAGAAATAACTGCCTCGATGACCCTCGATCGCGGCTCCATCATAAATCTGCAATTCCGGCGATCCAAACCGTCGTCCGATACTCATTACCTCCAAAATATCAGGATTCTCATACGCCATATCCGCCTCGGATAAATGCCCGAATGCCTCATGTACAAATAAGCCTGACAGAATTGGATCGATCACAACCGTGTAGGTATTTCCTTTTACAGATGGAAGCGCAAGAGAATTTACTGCCCGTTGTGCTGCCTCTTGCACTTGTCGATCGAGTCCCAGTAGATCCTCGTAAGCTTTCCGTGATCCCACGGTTTCACGCCCAGTTTGAACCGTTTCGCCATCTCGTGCTGTCGCCGCAAATCGCATTTCTAAATCGACCCAAGACTGCTCGATCATTGTGCCGTCCGAAGTTGCCAGAATAATTCGTTGATTACTATCACCATATCGAACGGAAATTGTCGCAATTCGAGGATCAACGCTGCGAAGAATCTCGCCGTAGTGCTGACAGAGAGCTTTCTTTTGAGCAAGGGGAATCTGGCGCGGATCGCTTCCAGTGAGTAAGAGCGATCGCTGATCTTGAACGGGAGCCACCGGAGCCAAAACCGTTTCATCGGTTCCAACTAATCGAGCCGCTGCGATCGCATCCTCGACTCGTGCTTTCAAACTGGATAACTGATTGAAGCTCGAAAAGCCCCACCCGCCTTTATAGCAAGCTCGGACTTGTCCCCCGATCGAAATCCCTTCGCTCAACGTCTCGATCTTGTGACCCCGCAGCAAAATATCAGTGCCTTCAGCCGCTTCTAGCCGTATCGCTAAGTAATCAACACGATGGCGGTATTGGGTAATCAGATCAGAAATTAGGGTTTTGGCTTCAGATAATGCTGGATTCATAAATGCTTTCAAGATCGCTGTTTCTTATTGTGCGCTCGATCGACACTCCCTGCAAAAAAGGAGCCGCAATTGCGACCCCTTTGGAATATTCATTTTTCTAACAGTTTATTCTTTTGAATTGCGGAGACGAATTAACTGGCGGCGCATTTGGGGAGAGGCAGTAAATTCGGAAATTTCTTCCGCTTTCACTGTTGACTCGACGGGTTCTAAAAACTCATCTGCACCACAAGAATAGGCATCGAGCAATAATTCCAGGAGTTGTTCTGGATTGCTGAGTGCACCTTTCTCTTCGATCAGCCTGAATTTCAGGCGAACCTCACACTCGTAAACTCCGACTTCGGGAGTTGTGACTTTGTATTCTAAAGGATCGTAATTCATCTACGCAAGCAGTCCCATAACGACGCGACTAATGGATTGGGTTTCAGACTGGACTTGACGACGGCACAACGCCAAGAAATTTATCGCATAACATTCGATGCACCTTGAACCGTTTCAGCGCAGGTTGCTCGAAAGAGCGATCGAGGCAGGGTCAGAGAAGCTCTCGTTTTCTGCTCGAACCTAACACTTTTAGGAAACAAGTCAGATCAGCTAAATCGCTGAATCAAATACACAAATCTCGCAGCATTGTTATGAATTCAGGCAAAGGTTTTTTGCGGTTCACAACTCGCGCTTAAGCTCATTTATAAGGGAGTGATTTCGGAATTAGTACCGTAATAACACCAGTTTTTGAAATACTTTGACTAGAAAAGCCGAGCGCTACGAAGGCGAAGTTTTAAATGCAATCTTCAAGTCGAATTTATATGTGATGACTTGATGAAGTATTCTTTGAAATGAGTACCGATAATTGAGTTTTACGCAATAGCTCATTGATTTTGTAATCTGCAACACTTTACGTAGAAGCTATACGGAAGAGCATGATCAGGATTCAAACGCCGAGGTCCTACCTGAATTAAATTGCAAAATTCTCGACTTGAGCAGCTTTTATCGAAAACTGATAACGTTTGATAATTCGATTTAATTGCTGCTATGAGAAAAGATGTTTCAGTACTTCTTATTCTTATGTGTAACTTTTTTAACAAATACAATTACTGAGGTATCTAAATTAGTGAGATTAGTGAGTGTTTAGATCATCTCCGTATTTGGATCTCGCGTAGGAACAGTTTAAAGATTCTATGTAGTGAGAAGACTGTTACAACGATCGACAAAAAACGGTTTGAAATCACGATCGGGACATCAAAACTCGAATTTATCGTGCGCTTCTCATTTTCCAAAATTCATCTTCCGTACAACTACTGAACTCTCAGTCATTGCCTCAAAGACTAAGAGCGGAACACTGGCAACGTGAAGTGAAAACAACTCCCTTGATTCGCGCCTTCATCCACCCAAATCTGCCCGTAGTGCGCTCGTACGATTCGTTGACAGAGCGATAAACCGATGCCGTAACCTTCCTGAGCCGCGTCACGCTGTAATCGGTAATGATCCTCGAAAATACGATCGCGATTCTCCAGCGGAATGCCCGGACCATCATCACAAATGCTCACTTGAACCTTCTGCGTGGTTCGATGCAGAATCGAAACCTGAATCTTTCCACCAGTTGGCGTGTACTTGATTGCGTTATCCAAAATATTGACGATGACTTGCCGGACTCGTTCAGCATCGGCATACACGATCGGTAAATCTGAAGGAATGTCGGTTTCTAGTCGCTGCTGTTTTGCCTGAATACGATCGCTCAAATCAGCGATGACATCTTGACAGAGCGCACCTAACTCTAATTTCTCAGGGTGGATATGCAGTTCAGCACTGGTTCCTCTCGCAGCTTGAAGAATATCAGTGATCATGCGATCGATGGTGCGAATCTGAGTTCGACCATGTTTGAGCAGATTTGCCGTCATTTGTGGAGTCAGGCGCGAGGGCTGTCCATCTGCCTGTTTGTGAGCGATTTCTAAAGTCTCGATCGCGATCGATGCGGCGGTTAGAGGATTGCGAAGATCGTGCGCCAGCATCGAAATAATTTGATCTTTAAAGTGCAGTTGCGCTTTCAGGTTTTCATTCTCGCGCTTGAGACGGAAAATTTCGTCGCTCAGCTTGATCACTTCGGCTGAATGCCCAATCGAAGAAACGTTATTTTCTAGAGATTGTGAAGTATCGGTGATGATTTCTTCGACCGACCGCTGCCAACGAGACCACCAATTTTTCAGTTGAACAATCAGATCGCTTCCGGTTAAAATCTGGCGCGGTTCTGGATGAAGCTTAATCAGCGTTGGGGTAGCAATTAATCGATAATGCTCAGCAAGATACGGCTGTTCACCGACATCGATCACTTCGAGTTCAAACGGGCATTCGGCACTGCGATCTTTTAAGAAATCGCGAATTTGGCGGATTTGTTCTCGCGACGCAGGGCGCTGATCAACGAACAGCAAAATCTGGAGTGGCACTTTGGTGTCTGGGGTGGGATTGGGGTGTGCCTGCATCGTCATGGATTAGCACTCTCAGAACTGGCGCGAAAAAAGCGATCGTAGAAATGGGAAATTCCGCGTTGCATAAAGACTAGATGCAAAACATCGATCAAAATGCAAGTTGCTTCTTATATAGATTACCGTATCCCTTGCATTGTGTAATGCGATCGCGCGGATTTGCACGGCGGTCTCCCCACGAAGTTCCCGATTCCCTGTAAAGTGATGTTAATAGACTTTGATAATTTTCTAATAATTCCTAAGAACCCGTGCAAGAAGACTTTCGATTAATCGTTGATCTGGTTTCGGTATTGGCAGCAGCGGCGGCGGGTGGATTGTTTGCCGCTCTGTTGAAACAGCCCGTGTTATTGGGCTATTTGGTAGCCGGGGTGATTGTCGGACCAACGGGTCTGGGGTTAATTAAAGAATTAGTGCAGGTGGAAACGCTGGCACAGTTTGGAGTCGCATTTCTGCTGTTTGCGCTGGGAGTTGAATTCTCATTTTCCGAACTGAAGAAAGTTAAGGTGATTAGTCTCGGTGGCGGTGGATTGCAAATCGCCCTGACGATTCTGGTGACGACCTTAGTAGCGCTGACGATGGGCTGGGTGCATTCTCCAAGTCAAGGCGTTTTTCTGGGCGCAATTTTGTCTTTGTCTTCGACTGCGGTGGTGCTCAAATGCTTGATGGAGCGCAACGAGACGGGAACTCCTCACGGGCAAGTGATGCTCGGAATTCTGGTTGTTCAGGATTTGGCATTGGGTCTGATGTTGGCGGTTTTGCCTGCGCTAGATAAGCCCGTTGAAGAAGTGGGACTCGCGATCGGTTGGGCGTTGATTCAAACCGGATTGTTCGCACTCGGAGCCATTGCTGCTGGAATTTGGATCATTCCGCGATTGCTGAGATTGCTGGCGAAAACTGAGAGCCGGGAATTATTTCTGCTGGGTGTGGTGGCGCTGTGTTTGGGAATTGCGCTACTGACCGAGCATTTAGGATTGTCGATCGAGATGGGCGCGTTCGTGGCAGGGTTGATGATCTCAGAAGCGGAATATGCTGATCAAACTCTGACCTATGTTGAACCGTTGCGCGATATTTTTGCATCGTTGTTCTTTGCCTCGATCGGGATGTTGATTGATCCCGTCTTTCTCTGGAACAATCTCGAATTGATTCTCGGTTTAGTAACGCTTGTATTTATTGGGAAGTTTTTGATTGTTACGCCGCTCGTTCGGATCTTCCGTTACCCACTGAAAACGGCTCTGATTGCAGGATTGGGACTGGCACAAATTGGAGAATTTTCGTTTGTCTTAGCGAGTGAAGGACAGACATTAGGAATCGTTTCGCGGCAAGTTTATCTCTTAATTCTTGGAACAACAGCAGTTACTTTAGTTCTGACTCCGTTTGTGTTGCGACTGGTTCCAAAGCTGTTTGCTTGGGGTGAATCGATTCCGTGGTTGGCGAAATATTTAGATCAATCCGATGAGCCGTTAGCGGTTTCGGACGATTTGCCGATTCAGGATCATGTGATTGTGTGTGGATATGGTCAGATTGGGCGGAATATTGTGCGGTTGTTGCGCGATCGTAATTATCCTGTCCTTGTGATTGACCAATCTGAAACGCAAATTCAGAAAGTTCGAGAAGCGGGAATTCCTTATATTTACGGCAATGCAGCGAGTTCTTATGTCCTAGAAAAAGCCGGAGTTGCACAGGCGCAAGGAATGGCGATCGCGCTTCCGGATGCGATGAGTACCAGGTTGTGTGTCAAGCGATCGCTCGAAATTGCTCCAGATCTCGATCTCGTTGTGAGAGCAAACAAAGACAAAGACATTGAACTGCTCTATCAATTAGGAGCGCGGGAAGTCGTACAACCAGAGTTTGAAACGAGCTTAGAACTATCAGCGCATTTGATGGCAGGGATGGGATTACCAACTCCAGCCGTTCAGCGTGAAGTTCAGCTAATTCGCAATTCGCACTATCTGGAAATGCGACCGGATCAACCGTCTGAGCAGATTTCGCGGGATTTGAAAGCGGCTGCAAATGAGATGAATAGTCGGTGGTATGCGATACCCGAAGAATCACCGCTGTTGGCAATGTCGATCGAAGAAACTGATATTCGTCGCTTAACTGGCGTAACTGTGATGGCAATTCGTCGCGCAGGTGGAAGCGAGATTGATTATCCAGATAATCAGACAACATTAGAACAGGGCGATCGCTTACTGATCGTGGGTGAACCCGATGAGATTGCTGCGTTTAATCAATTGGCAAAAGGAGAAGCTGCGGTTCCATCCACGAAATCTTGTTGCCAATGGCTGCAAGTGCCGTCGAACAATCCTTTGATTGGTAAAACTCTAGCAGAATTGGATTTACAGCAGCGGTATAACATTTCGGTGCAAACGATTCGACGCGATAGTAAGCTGATTCGATTCCCGCAAGAAGATTTGGAGATTCAGGCAGGGGATCGATTGTTGTTATGTGGTGGATTTCACGCACTGGTTTTGGCTCAAGCGTCGATCGTTCCGAAATCAGAGTTAATTAGCGCCAATGGATCATCAGAGATTATTGAACCAAGCTAATTCACATTCAGAACCGCTTTACCGATGAATTGTCGATCTGTTAATTGTTGTGCAATCACTGCAATCTCTGTCCAAGATGCAATTCGATCGATATGCGGTTTCAGTTGTTGATTTGCTAAAAGTTGAACGAGTTTTGTGAGTCCAATTGCAGCAGGTTCGCGTTTCAATTCGTGGAACAAAATAAAGCCATACAAACTTGCGCCGCCTGTTCCGTAAAAGGTTTTTGCATCAAAGGTGACTGTTCCATCTGCGGTTGTTCCGTAAGTCACACAGATGCCATCTTTAGCGATCGCGCTAATTGCATTCGATAACAATGTTCCGCCTGTCGAATCGAGAATCACATCGTACGGGCTAAATTCTTTGAGCGATTCACCCATGATCGTTTGATGTGCGCCTGCTTCTTTAATGAAGTTAATCCAATCAGAGCGGCGTAACTGTGCGGTCACGATCGCGCCTGCTTGTCGAGCGAGTTGAACTGCAAAATATCCGACTCCGCCGGATGCTCCGGTGACTAATACAGATTTGCCCAGTAACGATCCGCCTTTTGCGAGTCCGTACAGTGCAGTGAGTCCAGCGACCGGAAGCGTGGAGGCATCGGCGAATGAGACTGAATCGGGGAGAGGTGCGATCGCATCCGTGGGAACAGCAACATATTCTGCCCAAGCTCCTGATAATACGAATCCGACGACACGAGTGCCAGCGGGATAGCCGGAATCATCTGCCGCAGGAGTCTCGATCGTGCCTGCTAAATCCCAGCCGGGTCGCCATCCCGCCGCAGCCGTTTGAGCACGTCTGACTTCGCCACGATTAAGGGAAATTGCAGCAACTCGGATTAATGCTTCTGAGGGGAGAAGGGAAGGTCGATCGACTTCTTGAAGTATTAATCGCCCTGCAACGGATGGATCAACGACAACTGCTCGCATATCAAATCTGTTGATTCTGTCTTCAAAATCATATCAATTCAATTAACGCAAGGATCGTGCGTTTACCCGATGCCGTAGAGACGACCCGGCGGGTCGTCTCTACAACCAATTACAACGACGGTGAAATATTAGAACTGGTAACGGATTCGGGCTTGAATTGAATGATCGCTGACATCTCGTTTGCCAAGAATCGTTTCGTAGCCGACTCCGATCGACAAATTATTCACGAATTGCGTTTGAACCCCTGCACTTAATCGAATGAAATCTCGATCGGGTGAATCGGTGCGAGTGCGGTTCGGAATTCCAGGTTGGTTCACCAGTTCTGTAACAATCTCACGACTGCTATTCGCGAATTCGTGCTCATAGTTTGCAGCCAGGTAAGGTGTGATCGTTGCAGAAGGGGAACGGAAATCATAAGACACCTGTGCACCGACATTCAGAATCACTGAATCTGCTTCTTGATCTGCAACATTCAGATTTAAGAGGCTCCCATCGCGTTCTGTGTAGCCATCGATGTTCACTTTGGTGTATCGAACTCCGAGCATCGGACCAAATGACAGTTGATCTTGTCCAAGGTTGTATCCGGTGTTCAGTCGAACTGAGAACTGATTCCCATCGGTGCTTGCTCTTGCCGATCGAAATCCAGTTACCCGAATGTTTCTTTCGATATCGAAGTTGTTCCAACCATAGTTAATCACAGCATCGGCATACAAACGATCGCGGTCATAACTTCCATAAGCCGAGAGAGAATAGCTATCGATCGAGACATTTCCGCGATCGTTGTTCAAATCTGTATTGTTATTGAAATAGTTAAACGCTAATCCCAGAGCGAGATCGTCAGTCACGCGATAATCTGCACCGAGCGTGAATCCTTTGGTATCGAAATCGTAACCAGAAGTGCGATCGCTTTCATCCCGATTTCCAAAGTTGAAGTCGCCATTCACAAATACACCCAATCGTTGATTCGGATTTGGGTTTCGCAAGGTTACTAATCGACCATTCAAATCTGTCGTTGGACGACGTGCCACACCGAGCGCGATTTCGGTTTGAGGCACGATTGTTTGAGGAGCCGTTAAGATGTTAAATGCAAACTCCGAGATGATTTGGTGCGCTCTAGCAGTTGGGTGAAGCGCATCCCAATACAAGAATTGATCGCAGTTTGCACCCGTACCAATACAAGGCGTTGTGACATTCGTGAAGCCAAATCGAGCCGGATCGGTGGTCACTTCATTGACTAAACCAGCGACATCGATCGGAATAATCGAGACATTCGGCTGACTTTGTGCGAGGGCTTGAAGTGAAGTTCTCAAGCCTTGATTATGTGCGGCTGAGAGTTGCGTCAGTCCTGCACTTTGAACCGGATTACCGATCGTTCCTGGAATCTTACCTAAATCGGGCAAATTCACGACAACGAGTCTTTCTGCACCTGCCGCAGTCAATCGCTGCAAAATGCTAGAGATATTGCCGACTGGAATCGCAGGGTTAGTAATGCCGCCACCCAGATAGTCGTTTGCACCCGCCCAGATGACAAAAGCGCGATTAGGACTCACACTCGGCGAATTTTGTAAGAAAGCATTGACCTGAGTGGTGACACCCGGAAACAGCGGCGATGGAATCGGTAAGGTGTTTGCTGTTCCGCTCGTGGCTCCCCCGAAGGCAAAGTTAACCGTGGTTGTCGTCAAATTGAGCCGAGTCGTGAGGTCTTCGATCCAGACAGGACCATTTGTGAAGCGACCGTTCACATAAGGTGGACTCGGTGGAATTAAACCCCCTGTGGTTCTGAACGCATTGCCGTTATCGGAAAGGCTATCTCCAAAAATCGTGAAACCTTCGATCGATTGCGCCGATGCGGAAACAGGCAGAAAACTTGCAGCGATCGCAAACAAACCTGTAAAAAATTTGCGCTTCATCGTATTTTTTAATGCTCCATCACACTTAGTTTTACAGTTTAGAGCAGACAAGCTGTGATTTTCCTAGTTAGTAAATATTATTTGTAGTTGAGCAAGTCGCGGCAAAATGGAAAGAGCGATCGTTGGAGAGCAATTCGGATGACTCAAGCGAAGATCAAGTTTTCGAGTTTTGAAGAATATTTGGCTTACGATGACGGAACAGATCGGATTTACGAATTGCGGAACGGGGAGTTAGTCGAGTTGCCACCTGAATCAGGACGAAATTTTCAAATTGCCAATTTTCTGTTTGCCCAGCTATTTCCTCTGATTGGATACCGTAGACTCAGAGGGCATGGATTAGAATTACAAGTCCGAGGAGAACCGCAGAATCGCTTTCCTGATTTCACGGTGCTGCGAGAAGAACATGTCGAACAGTTACAGCAACGGAATACGATTTTGCTCTCAATGGCTCCACCGTTGTTAGTCGTTGAAATTGTGAGTCCTGGAGAAACGAGTCGATCGAGAGATTATATCGAGAAGCGTGAACAGTACGAGAATCGCGGCATTCCAGAATACTGGATCATCGATCCTCAAACTCAGATCGTGACTGTATTGGAGTTAGACGGAACAATCTATCGAGAAGTTGGAACGTTTCAAGGTGAACAAACGATTCTGTCTCCGAATTTTCAGGCGTTGAATCTAACTGCAACACAAATCTTTTCAGCTTAAAATCGCTGTCTGAGAATGAATTCAGCGATCGCTAAATCGACAGGTGTCGTAACTTTCAAATTCGTTTCTTCGCCTTCTACAATCTGTACTTCTAATCCGCATTGTTCAAACAACGCTGCATCGTCAGTCACTTCCCATCCGTTTTGTCGTCCCTCCGCATGACATTCTTTCAGCAGCGGAACTGAGAAGCCTTGAGGCGTTTGGGCTGCCCAAAGTTGCGATCGATCTGGTGTACTTTCAATCACACCTGTCGCATTCACAACCTTGATCGTATCTTTCACAGGAATTGCAGCAATAAAACCATCACAGGATTGGAGCGCATGAGAACAGCGATCGAACAATTCAGGAGTTGCTAAACATCGCGCTCCATCGTGAATCAGAACATGCTCCGCATCGGATGGAAGTGCCTGAAGTCCGTTGTAGACCGATTCTTGACGAGTTGCACCGCCTTGAATGAAATGAACAGGCTTGGTGAGATTGAGCGAGTGCACGATCGCTTTGAAGTCCTCCCAATCGATCGATTGTCCCATGATGCCGATCCATTCGATGGTTTGTGAGGCTTCTGCGGCGAGGAGTGTCCAAGCAAGCAATGGTTTTCCGAGTAAATCGAGCAAGAGTTTATTGCGATCGCTGCCCATTCGCCGTCCAGAACCCGCCGCAGGAATTAGTAAATACACAAGCCATCTCAATAACACTTCGGCTTTAAAGTGTATCAGCGACAGCCTAAACTTTGACGAGTTTGCACGTTCGTGAGCGTGTTCGTACCACTCGCAATTTGGCAGAGTTGTGGCACGATCGCGCTATCTAACTGTGCACCTGTAAAATCAGCGTTAGTAATCGTGGTGCGCGTAAAGGTTGCTCCTCGTAGATCGGCACTGTTCAAGACTGCATTCGTCAAATCGGTAGTATCAAACTGTGCACCTGCAAGTTGAGCGCGATCGAGGCGAGCATTTCTGAAATAAACACTGATTAATCGCTGATTTGCCATATTTGCACCCGTTAAATCGGCTCCACCAAAGAAAGTCGTTCCGAGTGTGGCTCCTTGGAAATCAGCTCCAGGAAGTCGAGACGAACCAAAATCAGTGTTTAACAGATAAGCATTAGTGAAATTTGCGCGATCGAGAATCGCACGACTCAACGAAGCTCGACTCACATCCGCATTGGTGAAATTTGCTCCGGTGAAGTTGCTGATTCGTCGATCGCTGGTTCGTGCATCTAAAACCAGTTCTCCAGCCTGAATGCCACTCAGATTAGCACCTGTGAGATTCGCGTTACTAAAATCACTGCCGAACAGCGAAGAATTGATCAATCTTGCACTGCTCAAATCCGAATTCGCCAAACTGATATTGGTTAAATTACAGCCGAGACATTCTTTGGTCGATCGAACTTCCTGGACTGGATCGGTTTGGGCTTGAACTGAAAGCGCAGAGAACACAACTCCGGTCAGCGTCGCGAGAGTTATCAAAGTCTTCATACCTATCAGCAGTGTTAGAACTGTTTTGATTCTAGACTAAGGCCACGAAGATTCCTGCATCGGGATCACCATCACTTCAGGAATCACCGTTTCAGGGGGCTGAGTCAGAATGTACCGAATTGTATCTGCAACATTTTTCGGGTCTTGCAGCTTATCCAATGGTGTATCGGGAAAGCGCTCAAGAATAAATGGCGTTTGCATTCCACCTGCGATCACAGCCGTGACTTTCACCCGTTCAGGACGAGCTTCGACATGAAGTGCATGACTAAATCCAACTAATCCCCATTTGCTTGCATGATACGCGGTGGCGTTTGCCCAAGTGCGTTTTGATGCGGTCGAAGCAATGTTCACAATATGACCAGAGTGGCGTTGCTTCATGTGGGGAAGAACAGCTTTCGAGAGGATGAATGGAGCGCGGAGGTTTACAGCCATAATTCGATCCCAGTCTTTGATGTCGAGTTCTTCGATCGAGACTGTGACATCAATTCCCGCATTGTTGATCAGAATGTCCAAGTGTTCATAGTCTTCGATGACTTTCGCAATGCTGGCTTGAATTTGGGCTTCATTGGTGACATCTAATCTCAGGGCTGCGGCTTTTCCACCTTCTGAGCTAATTTCTGAGGCAACTTTTTCAGCGAGTTCTTCGCGAACGTCTGCGACGATGACGGTTACGCCTGAGTTTGCAAGAACCCGACAGATTGCTTCGCCTAATCCTTGTGCACCACCAGTGACGAATGCAACTTTTCCAGTTAGATCGCTCATTGTATTGCTCCTAATAATTTACTGTTAATGGAAGTTCCGAAGCGGCATTGCGATTCTGTAGTCTCAATCGTTGTCGCTTCGGTTGCTGTTCATGATTCACAACCCATGCTTCAACTAATTCACACAGCAGATGAATCACAATAATTTGCACTTCCTGAATATGTTGTGGATCACTTGCCGGAACCACGATCGATAAATCACACAGTGATCGCGCATGTCCCCCATCTCCGCCCAGAATTCCAATACTCGGAATTCCCAATCGTTGAGCCGTTTCAAACGCTTCGAGAATATTTCTCGATCGACCACTGGTACTAATTCCAATCACGAGATCATTCGGTTGTGCAAATGCCTCAATCTGGCGGGAAAAAACGTGATCGTATCCGACATCATTTGACCAAGCGGTTAACAATGCAGTATCCGCCGAGAGCGCGATCGCGGGAAGTGCTCGACGATTCGGAATTTTGAACCGTCCTACAAATTCTGCTGCACAATGTTGAGCATCCGCCGCACTGCCACCATTCCCACAAATCAGCACTTTACCGTTTTGCAGGAAGCAGTTTGTGATCAAGGTTGCAGCTTGTGTGAGTTCAGTTTGTAGACTGCGATGGGCGGATTGAATGGCGGTGATCACGGATGTGAATCCTCGATCGATAACCGCAGTCGAATCTAATGCACCGGATTGATCAATCAGAATCGATTGATATAACGTTGCCATCGAGTCCGCGACACTCTGCCAAGTAAAGTGATCGTTTGCACGTCGAATCGCTTGCTTACTCAGCTTTTCCATCAATATGGGATGAGCATATAAGTGAGAGAGACGATCCGCGATCGCATCCGGCTGATTCGGTGGTACAAGATAGCCCGTTTCACCATCTGCAACCGAGAATTTAACTCCGCCTACATTTGAACCGATCACTGGAGTTCCGCAAGCCATCGATTCGAGTGGTGTAATTCCAAAAGGTTCGTACCACGGCGCTGTGATAAATACATCTGCTGCACTGTAGTAGTACCGTAGCACTTCGCGACCTTTACGACCGACGAAATGAACACGATCGACGACTCCCAATTCAGTTGCGATCGCAGTTAATCGATCGACTTCTTTCGCAATTCGTGGATCACTATCATTCAGTTCACCGCCAACAATAATCAACTTTGCGGAGGTAGTTTGGCAGAATTTTGCGAAACCTGCGATCGCGGTATCGACTCCTTTCCGTGGAACCATACGACCGAGTTGGAGCACAATGCGATCATCTGGATTTAACCCGATCGCAACTCTCGCCAATGCTTTATCTAAACACCAGAATTCAGACGGATCAAAGCCACAAGGAATGATCGTAATCTTATGTGGATCAGCATTGTAGAGTTGAACTAAATCCGTCTCATCCTGGGGACATTCAGCAACAATGCGATCGGCTTCTCGGACTAATCGTTCTTCAATATCAAAGCGTTCATCTGGAAACTCATCATTGCCGCCTTGATGAAATCGCCGCACTTTTCCCAACGCATGAAACGTAATCACGAAAGGAATTTGCAACACCCGCTTTAGCTCAGCGGCAACGAGTCCAGACATCCAGAAATTTGCATGAACTAAATCATAGTGCGTGTGCTGACAGAATCGCAGCATATACGCGGTGAATTCCTGCATGTGAGGTAGTAAATCCTCTTTGCGAATTTCAACCGGATCGCCTGCTGGAACATGAATCAACCGAACGCCTTCGCTCCAATCGGCAATCTCTGGAAGCAAAGCGCGATCGCGTCTTGTAAAGATATCCACCTGATACCCACGTTTCGCTAAATGCTTTGCTAACTGACCGACATAGACATTTTGACCGCCACTATCCACGCCGCCTAAGATTCCAAACGGCGAAGCATGTTCACTAATCAAAGCAATTCGTTTCATACGACAGAAAGAGTAGGTTTACGATCGACAACTCGTGCAAATGCCTGATTCCAATCGCGCACAAATCGATTGATATTGAATCGTTCTTCAGCGACTTTCCGCGCGCCCTGACTTAATCGCTGTGCTTCTTCCGGGTATTGTTGTAATTGCTGCATCACTTCAATTAAGCGATCGATGTTCGTATCGACGTAGCCAGAAACGCCATTCTCAATCACCGTCGCCATTTCAGTTGTCGCAAGCCCAACGATTGGCATTCCGATCATCATGGCTTCGCACACCGATAAGCCTAAACTGGTATAGCGAATTGGATTGAAGAAGAATCGATAGTGTGAGGTAAATTCGGCTAACTGCTCATGTCGGATTTCGCCTTTTCCACCGAGCTTTTCCGCCTGCATTCCGACTAGCTCTAATGACACTTGGTCGCGAACACGATCGAACACATCTGCTCCTAATCGCCGCCCTCTCGATTGCAATCCATTCACGACGACAATTCCTTTCTCTAGCTCACCTTGATATCGAACATGCTCCGGAACCATTACACCATGTTCAATCACACAGGTTGGAGTCTTGCCACTGTTCCACATCAAATCATTGAAATGCGTGACATGAACTAAGAGAACATTCGGATCATTCACAATGTGACAAGTATCCGTCGGAGATTCACGGGGCGGATCATGTTCAAGATACAGTCTGGGTAACTGTCGCTGCTGATCAGAGAGTATTTCATACTGATCTTCGAGGTAGTTCTTGCGCGACTGAAATAGAATGCAATCGAACTCTAAATTTCGTACTTCTTCTGCTGGAACATCCTGTACATTGTCACCCCAAGCAAAGCTACCTAACTTGCCACCGTATCCTTCTGGAAATCCAGGCTTAACAGGCAGAAAGAATTGGTGCGGAGACTGCACTAGATAATACAAATAGCTCCCGTGGACATGCCAGGTGAGAATCCGAAGAGGTTTCATAGCCAAAAATCCGAATAGTGCGATCGCTTAATTGCTCAACGTAAAACAAACATACTGAACTGATTGTTCACGATTATGCAAAACTTAACGAGAGAATACATTGGGCATTTGCACAAGATGTCCAGAATTTGAACGCTCAGGGATTGTGCAACCGCCCAACTTAGAATCATTTCCTTGATGAGAATTGACAAGGGAGCGCAATAGTAACGCCAATCGAATCTGAATCGCATCATCAAATAGACGGGGATTTAGTCCCGTTAACGATGTAATCTTGTCTAAACGATAACTTAGAGTATTCCTATGGATAGATAAACGGCTTGCTGTAGAAGACGGATAGCAGTTCTCAGCAAAGAAAATTTTGAGAGTCTCGATCAATTCTGGCTCTTGATCTAACGGACTCAATAAATGCTTTGCAAGATCAATTTTTGTGCTTTCGTCCGAAATGCCAACGAACGCGGCGACTCCTAAATCGTCTAAGCAATACACTTGATTCTCACCAGAAAAATGATGACCGAGTGATAATGCTGCTCTGGCATCTTGATATGATCGCGCTAATCCCTGAATTCCCGGATGATATCGACCAATTCCGATACTCAAATCGGTTTGAGTTTGCGATCGCAATTGATCTAACAATGCAGTACTCGCTCGTTTCAATGCTGCTAAATTCGCCCAAGAAGGATTTCCTGCCGGATCTTTTTGATCAGCCCAAGCTTCCAAATCCTGGGTACTACTCGCTTTGAGCACTGCAATCTCACTCCCACCGATATAAGCGCAGATCGTATCATTGGGTAGATGAAAGAACTTTACAATGCTACCAATAATCATCTGAATGCTTCTCTGAGTTTGAGCATCTAACATCTCAAACGGCTTCGTTGGGCAAGACAACAAATAATGAGCCGCATCAATCAAAATCACAGCGCGTGGACGAGTGAAATCTAAACCAAGAATCTGAGCTTCTCTCAACACTTCTGATTCATCTCGATTCGGAAAACGTAAGAGGTCATGAATGAACTTATTTTTGAGTTCAGGTTGTACAGGTTGATGTGCGATCGACAATGCCTGACTCACAATCAATTCCACTAAAACCTGAGCCAGCCGCGACGAAATCTCATCAGATTCCAACTGATTTAGAATGACCTCACCCCGCTGCTGTCCAACTTGAAATGGAAGCCGCAGATTCGAGAGTGTATTAAAACATTGATCAATCTGGTTAACTTCCGTACTTGCAACAATGATTTCTCGATCGTCCACCACAAAAACTTGTGCATTGAGCACTTCTTGAATGCGTTGAACAATCCCTTTTGCAACTCGCCTAAATCGACTTAGCGCTACTCCTTCTCGTATCACGCCGCCTCCTCAACTCGCTCCAGCAATTCCTCAACACTTGCTTCACACACCGACAACACTCCGCCCCCAAACTCGCAAGACACTCCTAACCGCACCGGAATTTCCGCCAGATAACACGCATACGCAATCGGATACGGCGATCGAAACTCATCCGGTAAGATGATCGCCATATCAAACCGTTCCGTCTTCAAGAGCGCGATCAAGCTCAACACTCGCTCTGGAACATCTGATAAACCTGTTTCAGCGATCGCACAATGCACCAAAACTTGATTAACATCGCGAATCGACAAAGCAGCCTGACTTAATGAAGCTGCACATAACACTTCAATTTGAGCTGTTGGAAAGCGCGATCGTATTTGTTCGATTCTCAGTCGTAAACTTGCGGCATTGTTCCCCGGTTGAATCACCAATACCTTTTGCTCATGCCACATAAAGCGACTCCTGCTGCAACACGGATTCAATCTGCTCTAAAACATCGCTGACTGATGCAGGCGGAACAATCGATCGATGTCTCTGTTTGTCTAGAGGCGACCATCGCTGCGGATCAGAACCACTAAAAATCACTACACTTGGAACTTTCAAAGCAGCGGCTACATGAGAAATTCCCGTGTCGTTACATACAAGCAATTTGCACCCTTCTAACAATGCCGCTAAAGTGCCTAAGCTAGTTCGTCCTGCTAAGTTAATGGTCGGAGCTTTGATCAATCTTGCGATCGATTCAGTTAATCCCCGTTCTGCACAGGTTCCAGTCAAAACAATTTGCCATCCTTGCTGACTTAGATGGTCTCCAATCTCAGCAAATTGATCGCTCGACCAACACCGAGACGGAACACTCGCACCCGCATGAATACACACATATCGCTGCAATCCATGAAGCTGAGACAATGCTTGAAATTCTTGTCGATCACGGATTTCGATCGGAAATTCCATCGCTGCATCCGAAGCTGGAATCCCGACAAACTCTAACAGTCTGAGATACCGCAAAATCTCATGCTCTGTCTCGATGAATGGCAAGAATGAATCTGGATCAGAACAAGGCTGACCCGTTTGAAAAAAGCCGATCGTTCGAGTTGCACCTAATTCTAGTGTGAGCGGATTCGTTACGATACCGCTTCCGTGCATTTGAATCGCAAGATCGAAGTAGCGTGATCGCAGTTGTGCAAAAAATTCCGGTAGTGCTTCTAGATTTGCAGGTTGTTCCGGTAGACCTGGATAACCTGGCAGCACAACAAACTCATCGATGTATTGTTCAAATCGCGTCACTAAGCCCTGTGAATTAGGCAAGCCGATAAAAGTAACCTTTGCTTGAGGAAAAGCCACTCTTAAAGCGCGTAGAGCTGGAATAGCGCACAGGAAGTCACCCAAACCTGGTAAAGCTCGGACGATCGCAATTTTCTCTAAGTTTGAAATCGCCCCACTCACGCTTTTTCTACCGTTCACATCATGAAGCAGCGTAGAGGTTTTAATTGATGCCGTCGTCCACACAAAGACAGACGTAACGAAAAGCACGATCGCACTTTCGGTAGATGTCCACAAAAAAAGCGGGTCAGACTCCCGCTAATCCTAAGAGCGTTAAAAGTTCAAACTCGCTAAGAGCCGAACATTGCCTCAATGACTTGAGCAATCTCGATCGACGGTCTTCCCACTTGCGATAACAGCGATCGCAGTTCTGATTTAATCCGCGAATTCTTCGGATCTTGCTGGGCTGACTCGATCAGTGTTGCGATCGCGTCGTACCAGATGCCGGATGCCGCAAAACTGGAAGCACGATCGACACCTGTTTGTGTATGGGTTTGTTGTTGTAAGTTAGCATTCTCAATCCGTTCCACAAAGCTGCGGGCGATGACTTCTTTCGAGGCTCCACTATTACAGGCAAGAAGGACTGTCCAACGGTAACGGGTTCCTGCTTTGAGGGTAAATTCGGAAGGAAGTGCAACGCGAGTAATCCCTGCACGATCGATGTCCAGCGTTTTTGTGAAAACAGGTTCCGCTCGGTTCGGGTCGGACAGAATGAACAAAGCTTTGGTGGGTTGGTCGGTCTCAGTATGCCAAAAAAAGGTTGGATTAGCGGCAGTTGTGAATAAGCCTTGATTCGTTTGAGGAACCAATAAGGTTAAAGTCGCGGGTTTTGCAGTCTGAGTCGCATCACAGCGAGCCACTGCACTTCCACGTCTCCCGCCCGATAATGTGCTGCGAGCGCTTCCCAGTCTAGGATTGGGTCGCCAGCGAACACGCTGCTGAGATGGGTTGGCAGAAACGGCAGATCCGAATTCGATCGATTGTTCACCGACATGACCCACCGTTACGAAACTGAGTGTCGCGATCGCAAGTGAAGCAGAAAGCAATTTAGACATGGTGCAACTCTGAGTATCAAGAAAAACAATCACCCCGAAATTAACTAGAGCAATGCTAGTCAGAATGGGGGCGACTGTAAGAGGGTTATTTGAGGGGGTAATCGATGCTTCAGGGGGGATTCAGGAAGCTGCTGTATTAAGCAATACTTTAATCTACACAGGAATAAACTCAAATCCGGAGAGAAATCGAGGGCTTCTACCAAGGATTTCCTACCAGCGCGAAGGCTGACCAGTAAAAGGGATGGTCGAACGATCGCACTTCCGAATGCTGCTGTAGTGCGGGCGGTAAGGGAACCCGAATTGTACTGGTTACAAGTGTTCCATTTTCAATGCGTACCGTACCCTTACGGAGGGCAACTTGGGCACGTCTGAGCGCTTCTGCACGAGTCGGCGATTTTTGCAGTTGGATATAAAACTCGCTCATCAGCGCTAACGTTCCAACATCCGAAACTTCCCACAAGCTTCCCATCACAGAATGAACGCCCGAAGCTGCTGCCAGCCCAGTAAATCCAAGTTCAGCATCGACACTATCGATCGCAGTATCACAAGCACTCAATACTAAAAGGTGCAAGGCTGGATTCGACCAAGTGATCGATGACATTTCACGCAGATTAATTCGACGATTCCACAATTGAATATAAGAGCGATCTGGCTCTCCTGGATTGAATTCCGCATGAGTTGCTAAATGCACAATTCCAGCTTGTGTGCGTTGTCTTTCTTGTAACAGTCGCTCTAGAGTAAAGTCTTGATTCAGAAAGCGATTTCCTGTCCAAAACTGTTCACTGATCAGTTGCAATTCGGTTGGAACGGCAGGAAGTGGGTCATGTTCGCGGAAATAATCGGCTCCCATTGCTAACACAGATTGTTCAGTAAGTGTGTAGATCGCACGATTAATCAAAGTCACACTCGGAATCATTGAAACTGTATAGCGATCGATCACGAATCCACGATCGTCTGCCATTGCCGCGATCGGTGAAGTTCTCAAACCTTCATCTAAACAGTAGATTAATCCTTGAATTCCTTCTTGCTGTAAGGCTGACTCTAAAGGTTGAACAAGCCACTGATAAAGCTGTTTCGAGAGTGCAAGATACCCTTCATCCTCCACGTCAGAAACCGCGAGCCGAAAGAGTTTGGCTTGTTGTGTCACCTGAGCGCGAGTTGCTGTCGTCGAGTAGCGAATCGCTCGCCCAGTCGGAGTGACTAGAATCAGCTCTAAACGATCCGTGGTTTGTTTCAATTGCGATCGCAATAATGTTGTAATCGGATCAATCCGATCCGTTAAAACTTCTCCGGATTGAGGTGCAGGAGTAATCGCACTCGGCACAAAGACTGCATAAATAATTCCCGATCGCACGCCTTTCATCTGTTGTGCTCTCGCCAGAGTCTCTTGAATATCTTGCATGGTCGCGACTTTGGGCAACTCAAATCCATAATACTCAGCGTACTCATTCGACAGCGATCGCTCTAATTCAAGTACGGCTGAAACAGGCTGTTGAGTCTCAGTGGTCGGTTCAGGAGGCGATTTTGTCGGTGGATCAAGTAGAGGTGTAGATGGATTACTCCCTGAATCAATCGGAGCAGGTGGAACGGTTGGCGGAATTGGCTCAGGAGGAATCGGAATCGGAGTAGACTCGAATGCACCAATATCGATCGTATTATCCTGAATCCGAGTGCGACCCGCTTGATCGAGACTAGAAACATTAAGATTATTTCCTCGATTAATTGCAGGACTATTCGGTAATAGTGCATGAGTCTCAGTCAGACCACCATTATTTGCAAGCGGTGCAAGATTTGGCGAAACGGGATTCGATCGAGTTCCGACCAAGGTACTAACCGTAAATCCAGTACTACCATCGCTGATGCCAATCAGATTGTTACCGAGATCATCGAATAGACCTGCGACATCGGAATTAGTGCTATTTGCAACGATTGTATTTGTTAATCGAACGGTACTCGCCGCATTGAAAACTCCATCTGAATTATTCGCGATCGTTGTACTTTGAAGCTCTGTTGCTCCACTTCCGGCAAAGATCCCACCGCCTTGAGTGGCAGTATTACCAGAAAATGTCGAAGTCGATAGAGCGCTCGTTGCAGTACTAAAAAGACCGCCGCCCTGATTTGCTGCATTGTTTGAAAGCGTTGTTCCCGAAACAGTCAATTGCCCAGTATTTGCAACACCTCCACCGTTTGAGATTGCTGTATTATTTGCGATCGTCGTTCCTGTAATTGTTGCCGAACCAGCGTCGCCTGCTGAACCTGGATCAATAAAAAATCCGCCCCCGTTCACGGCAGAATTTCCAATCAAACGACTATTCACTAAGCTCACATTCCCGATCGTATAAATGCCGCCTCCATTCCCACTCGCACTTACATTGTTTTGAATGATAGTATTCTCAATTTTGCCTTCTGCACTGATGTAAAGTGCTCCAGCATCACCCGTCGAACGATTATTAAGAATTTGGCTGTTCGTAATTGTTAAAACTGAACCTCGATCGCTCAAAATTGCTCCACTTTCACCATCAGCAATATTCTGTTCAATCAATGTTCGATCGATGGTGATTGTATTTGGCAAAAAACTATCGATCGCGCCTCCGGTCTGCGATCGATTTCCTAGAAAATGGCTAGTTGAAATGTTGAGAATGCTTGCTGCACCAGAAGTATTAATTGCGCCTCCACCTGAATTTGGATCACCGAGAGCAGAATTTTCTTGAAACAAGCTTCCTGTAATGGTTGTCGTCCCGGCATTATGAATTGCACCACCGACTGTAAAGGCTTGATTTTGAAAAAATCGAGTACTCTGAACGATTAAACGAGTTTCAGGCGATAAACTAATTGCTCCGCCTCGATAAGACGTATTCTGAGCAAAATTCACATTCGAGATCGACACTTGAGGCGTGGGATTTGATTGTGTAAAACTTGCGATCGCGCCTCCCGCATTTCCCACAATAGGGTCTGTTGAGTTCTCGATAAAATTTCCCCCCTCGATCGCTAAAGTACCCGTATTACTAATCGCTCCTCCAAATCGATTGTGTGAATGATTTCTGGCGAATTCAGTTGCAGCAATGGTTAGCGTTCCATCGTTTGCGATCGCGCCTCCATTAAAATTTGCAATGTTATTGTTGAATGCCCCTTGGAAGAGCGAGATAGTTCCATTGCTAAAAATCGCCCCGCCATCTGTATTGGAAACGTTATCAGAGAAGTTGCTGTTCACGATCGAGACAGCACCTAGATTCTCATAGTTGGTTAATCCAGCCCCTTCTTCTGGGGTGAGATTTCGCGCGATCGTGCTGTCTTGAATTGTGACATCTCCCGATCGAAATAGGGTCATTCCTCCTCCATATCTCGCCTGATTATCAGTGACCTCAGTTCTAATCAGCGTTAACCGTCCTCCATCTGTATTCTCAATTCCGCCTCCGCCTTCAATGGCAGTATTGTTTCGGATTGAACTATCGATTAGTACCGTATCTGTGTTCACAGTGCTCGATAGTCCGCCGCCATATTGAGCGCTGTTGTTATAGACATTCAGCCAAGTTGCATTCAATCTTGCGCCCGAAAAAGAAGAAATACCACCACCATCTAAATCAGCAACACTATCTCTAATATCAACCGCACGTAACACTGTGTTTCCTAAATTGAGAATTCCGCCTCCTGACTCGCCTACAGGTGCTCGACCATTCGCGATCGTCAAATTATCGACGGTGAGCAGTGCCCCTGGATTTATCTCAATCACTCGTGCTGCATTGTCTCCAGACAGAATAGTGCTAGCTGGAGAACTTCCCCGAATGGTTAGATTTCGATTTGTTGAAACTATCAACGGTGTTCCTGTGCTGGTGTAAGTTCCAGCCCCTAAGTTAATATCAACAGGTCCGCTTCCGGTTCCGATTGCATCGATCGCTTTTTGAATCGAGAGCGCGGAAAGGGTTGTTAACGGTGCAACCTGATTTAAGTTAAAGACTAAGAAATTGTTTCCACTCAGATTGATTTGAGCATCGTTCGCCCTTAACAACTGTCTTGCTGTCAACGTTAAAGACGCTTCTGATCCGGTTTGAGTGATGGAACTGAGCAGAGTAATATCACCACTGCCCCCAGAACCATTCGCAGTCGTGAGCGTGACGCTTGTGTTGTTGTTGAGAGCCGCTTCGATCGTGGCAGGATCGATCGTTGCTCCTCCGGTTGGCGGATCAAATACTCCACCTGATAGCGTTCCCGTTCCGCCTACAACGATCGTGATATCCGATGGATCAAGTAGCCAGGTTCCACCAATTGCACTAACTCTAGCCTGAGAGACATCTAAAGTTTGCTTTCCAGACGTTTCAACAAATCCATTGTTGGCAGTAATCGACCCATGAAAGCGAGTTGCCTGATCTGACCAGAGAATGATAGTTTTGCCGTCGATCTGAGTGCCACTGTTCCCGAAAAGAAATTGCGATCGCGGAAATTCTCCTAATCCTTGTCGATCGCCCCCAATCCGAATCGATCCGCCGCGAATTGCAGCATCCATCAATCCAATGCGATCGCCCACGATTTGCACATTTGATCCTGAAACAGTGCCACTGACGATCGCAGTTCCCGCTTGCGTTAAAGTCGGAATTCCATCTTTGATCACGGCTTGTGTCGCGTTCTGCAATTCCCCACCCGTCAGCAATTCCGGCAATGATCTTGTAATATCACCCGAATTCGGAATTTCTAAACTGAGTAAGCTGCCTTCAGGAGTGATGCGAATTGATCGACCATCGGGAACAGCCGCGATCGAAACCGTCTGCCCGCTCAATGTCCCGGTATTTAGAACCGTTCCACCAAACAGCGACACAGATTGCCCTGCCGTTAAGTTTCCTGCATTAAAAATTCCACTCGATGTACCAAACTCAAAATTCGACGGAGTTCCGATCAGGCTCGCATAATCGTTTGTGCCAATAGCATTAAACACTCCAGAGCCGATACCAATCCGATTTGCGGTCGTCGCCGTAAACGATCCAGGAATATCTAATCGAGCCGTCGCCCCAAACAGAATTCCCGCTGGATTCATCAGCATGAGATTAGCGTTTCCGTTCACTTGAATCAGACCATTAATTCTCGATGCCTCGCCGCTGACTACCCGACCGAGAATATTCTGAATCGTGGGATTTGCGAAAAAAGTTGCCGTCTGATCCACATCGAGATTAAAGCGATCGAAACTGTGAAATAAATTAGTCCCCGCCTCGATTCCGCCTCGAATCTGAATTTGTTGTCCACGTGGAAGCGCGATCGTACGACTTTCAGTCGCAGGCACAATCTCGGCAAAACCGGGAGCAGGCGCGAGAAAAAATAGAGCAGCAATTTTAGCAACAGATTTCATAAGAGCATTCAACCGATCGGGCTTCGCTTTATTAATCGACACACCCTCGATAAATCAAACGATTCTGACTCCGCAAAATGGGGATAACTAGAAAGGAAAACCCGCTTTCGTTGCGCCGAATCCTCAAATCGCCTGCTGATATGGCTTCTAAGGTTCTGTCCCACCTAAAAATCCTGGGACAAAAATGGCTATTCCAATACCGAGGAGCGCTCTTGTCGGGCATCACGACCGCAGGCTGCATCGTGGCGATTCGCAGTATCGGATTGTTGCAAATTCTTGAACTCTCAGCCTTCGATCGCTTCATTCAACAACGCCCCACCGAACCGCGTGACGATCGCATTGTGCTCGTAGGTTTTACTGAATCTGATCTACAAAAGCTCAACACCTCCCAAATTTCCGATCATGCGGTTGCCACGGTTCTAGAGCAAATTCGGGCACAAAAGCCGCGTGTCATTGGGCTAGATCTATATCGAAATTTAGCAACCGAACCGGGACACGATCGCATTCGTCACCTATTCAAAACGACTCCGAATCTGATCGGGATCGAGAAAGTGATCGAAGATGCACAAGGAGATGCAGTTCCAGGAAATTCAGTGTTATCGGAAGCTGGACGAATCGGAGCAAGTGACATCATCGCTGACATTGATGGACGAGTGCGACGGGCGTTTCTCTTTCCATCCGCTGATCCGCCGATCGAGAGTTTCAGTCTCCGAATTGCGATCGAATATCTCGCCGCTCAAGGCATTTCACCGAATCCAAACGCTTCCGTTCTTCAGCTTGATAATGTCAAGTTTTCGCCTATCACCTCGAATGCGGGCGGTTATCTTAACGCCGATGCAGGCGGCTATCAAATCTTGCTTAATCCTCGTGGTGGCAAAGGAAAATTTCGGATGATCTCTGCTTGGGATGTGATGCAAGGGAACATTCCGCCCGCCGTATTTCGCGATCGCATTGTTTTGATCGGAGATGTGTCCGCTGGAGCCTCCGATTTATTTTTCACCTCATATAGCAGTGCCTCTGGTTCCAGTCCTCAACCGATGTCCGGTGTTGAACTTCACGCCAATATCACAAGCCAAATTATCAGCGCAGTCCTCGATCGACGAGTCTTAATCCAAACGCTACCAGAATGGGCAGAATGGGGCTTCATTCTTGGTTTAACCAGTATCAGCACTTGGTTTAGTATCAGACGAGGTTCGTTCTTTCACAAGATGGGCTGGACGATCTGTTTAATTCTCGGCTCAGTCGCGATTAGCTATGGATTGTTCTGGATGGGTTGGTGGGTTCCGATTGTGCCTGCTGGAGTCGGAATTGCTTTAGCTGCCATGTTAGGAATGACGATCGAAGCTCAACGGTTAAACGTTTTATCAATGCAGGATAGTTTGACGCAGCTAGCAAATCGACGATCGTTTGATGAAGCACTCGCCCGCGAATGGGAACGGGCTTGGCGATCGCAAACTCCGATTGGTGTGATTCTCTGTGATGTGGACTATTTCAAGCGCTACAACGATACTTATGGTCACGCGGCGGGGGATGACTGCTTGCGAAAAGTCGGAGCGGCGATTCGTCGATCGGTAAAGCGATCCATTGATGTGACGGCTCGATATGGCGGCGAAGAATTTATTGTACTGTTGCCCCACACCAGCGTCAAAGGAGCGCTGATTGTCGCAGAACGGATTCGATCGGAAGTGGAAGCAATGCAGCTTCAACACAGCGGCTCACAAATTTCGCGCTTTGTTACTCTAAGTCTAGGAGTTTCGAGCGTCGTGCCATCTTCAAGCATCACTCCAACCGATTGGATTGAAATTGCAGACATGGGACTGTATGAAGCCAAACAGGCAGGACGAAATTGTGTGGTTGTCAAAGAGTTTCTTTTCGATGTTTGATGGTTCAGATGACTCTACACACGAACAATGGCACAAATCAAAATTTACGGTTTGAAACAATCGCTTGAGCCAATCAAATCACAGCTTTCTGATGCAATTCACGGCTGTATTATTGATGCGTTTCAATACCCTGCTGATAAACGATTCCATCGATTTTTTCCACTGGATCAGTCTAATTTTTATTTTCCGCATGATCGCAGCGATCGCTATACAATCTTGGAAATCAGCCTATTTGAAGGTCGCAGCATCGAGGCGAAAAAGCACTTGATTCGACTGTTATTCGATCGCTTGCAGACTCTAGACATTTCACCACAAGACCTTGAAATCACGCTTTTTGAAACTCCAAAATATAATTGGGGCTTTCGGGGATTACCCGGAGATGAACACCAATTGAACTACAAAGTCGATATATGAGTTATTGTCCCGCCATCAGTTGTTGAATTTCTGCGGAAAGCTTCGCTTAGCCGAAGGCAGCGACAATCCTGTAATTCGAGCCACAGTTTCGATCGCGACATTTTCCCGCATCATTTTCAGCGCCAACTCTCGCCGCTCTTCTTGTCGTCCTTCTTGCCGAATCTCTTCGCGCATTATTTGCTCGATCAATGTAATGTACCGCATTTGTCGTTCTCGCTCGTATTGTTCTAGTTCTACTCGAAACGTTTGCTTTAACTCTTCTGGTAGCTCCATCAACCAGTCAAGAAACCGGAATAGATTTAGTCTATCTTGGCGTTCATATCCGCGCTCGTATAATCGACGAGTGAGCACAAACTTCCATTCTTTATTCTGCATCTCGAACAATTTGCTGTAGCTCCTGATCAAGAAAGTTGTAGCCTCGTTCCCAATCGATGTCTTGATGAATTGTTGGAAAAAAGAACAGTAAACACTTTTGAAAATAGGTTTCTAAAATGTCTTTCCAAGGGCTATCGTATTCATCCCGCTGCTCAGTCATTCCAGTGCCTCTTTAACATTTTGTTGAGGCTCTGGCGCGCTTTCCCAAACACTAAGAATCACTGCATTTGCAACATTGCTAATGATGTTCATCACGGTTTTGAAGCCATCGGTTAAGCGATCGACTCCTGCCACGATCGCGACTCCTTCCACAGGCAATCCTGAAGCAGTCAGTACCGTTGTCATCATGATAATCCCGGCTCCTGGAACACCCGGAGTGCTGAAGGAAACCAAGAACGTGCTAAGTACGATCGCAAGTAATAACGAAGGCGTTAACGGAATTCCAAACATCTGAGCAATAAAGACTGCATTGAATCCTTGCAAAATTGCTGACCCATCTCGCTTGAGTGCCGTTCCTAATGGAATTGCAAAGCTGGCAATATCTTCTCTCAGTCCGTACACTTCCTGAACATCTTTGAGCACAATTGGAAGTGCAGCATTAGAACTTGCAGTTCCAAAAGCTAGAGATAAAGCTGGAATCAGACTTTGAAGTAGTTTAATCGGTTTTGCTCTGAGTAGTGCGAGAACTAATATATAGAACAAAACCATGATTGCTGATGAAATCAATAATGAAAACACATAAGCAAATAGTTTGACAATTAACTGAAGTCCCTCAGTTGCAATCACTGAACTAACGAGGGCAAAAACTCCGATCGGAGCCACATAAAGCACGATCGATAAAACTTTTTCACTAATCACATAACAACTTTCAACAAAGCGAACAAAGCTTGATGCCTTTTCCCCGACTAACTGAATCGCTACTCCAATCAAGGCAGATGAAAAAATAACTTGGAGTAAATTACCTGTGCTGAGTGCTTCGATCGGATTTGTCGGAATCAAACTCACGAGCCAATCAATCAGCGATTGTTGTTCAGAGATCGTATTGATTTGAACAGTACTTGAACTTGACACCCCAACACCAGGCTGAACCACGATCGCCATCACCAATCCCAACGCGACCGCAATCCCGCTCGTAATGCAATAGCTCAAAATCAACTTCACCGCATAACGTCCGACCTGTGCCGCATTCTGGATTCGAGTTAACCCTAAAATCAGCGAAGAAAAGACGATCGGGACAACGACAAACTGAATCAGTCGCAAAAATGCCGTTCCAGCGGGGGTCAAAAGATAGCGATCGAGTGGAACAATGACGGTCGGAAAGAAATCATGCAGCACTGACCCAAACCCAATTCCCACCGCCATCGCGACTAATACCAGCGTCGATAAGTTCATACCTTGCGTCATTAAGCATCACGCTTCAATGTAGCATCCCCGATCGCTGGAATTTGTTCATCCGTTTACGCCGCTCAAGTTCTACCAGCCGTCTGATTCTTCGCCGCGCCACACTTCTAGATTGAGTTCATCTAAATAACTCAATGCCGCCTCAATATTGGTGCTGCTGCCTTTGAGATCAAGGTCAAACCATCCATCGCCGTTGGCATTCGCGCCTAAGATTGCTGCCACAATGTTCACGATCAGGCGATAGTGCGAAACGAGATGAGAAATCACAGGTTCTTGATGGTAATGCTTGGGAATCCGGAGCCGAATGCGTTGCTCTGTGGTACGTTCATCGATCTGAGTTGCGGTAGACGATTGCATCTCTTCTTCTCCCAATATTTAATCTACAAAAAACCGATTGGATAACCGTAAATTGATTCTACCTGATTTAGGCTCGATCGAGAAGAGTAGTAGAAATACGGATTTTATTTGTATTTTCTGCGAATAGAGTAATCTTTGTCCGTAATGTCAAGTAGCGTTATGCCCCTTTTATCTGAGCAAGGTAATAGCAGTGGGAAAGCGTTTTTGAATGCTTGACAGTTTTTTATGACCGATATTTATACTGACTCATACTCAAGTCGAACTGGTGCAACGATGGTTACTAGCCCTATTGTCGAACTCTCTGCACGATCGCTATCTCGGATTTGGGCGAGTCGCTATCTACCGAACTTATCTTGTTTCGTTTCAGAACAGTCAGAGTCGTCGGTTGCACATTTATTAGAATATTCTTCAGATTTTGGGCGACAGAAAACGGCTGACCGAACTCGACGGCATTTGCGAATCTGCTGTGAGTTGGCTGGATTAGAAGTGAATCAACTCTTCTCAGGCTCCTCAAATTTGGTCAATCTGGCGAAGGTGAGACGGTTAGCAAAATCAGTCGAAGCAGTCTATGAAAAAGTTTTACAGTTCTATGAGCAACAATCGAAGATTAAGCAGAATGTTGCAGATAGCTTAAATCCGATTAGCGGTTGGATTCCTGAGATCGAAGCGTTATCGATCGAGCTTCAACCCATTCTTTATCAGATGCAGCAAGAGCATTTAGCCGATGAAGATCCCCGTACGCTCGGCTTTGTCACGACTCAATTTCATTTCAGCACCCAGATGATTTTGAAACGGTTGAGTCCGATCGAGAAAGCACTGCTTGGTTCTTATTTTCAGCTTGCAGAGGAACAAGTTTGCATTCCGTGGCAAGAAGTGTGTGAACTGGCAAAACGCTACGATCGAGCTTCATACGAAGTGTTACTCATCGAGCATCTTTTACCAGAAAGTGATGCGATCGCTCATACCGTTTGCGAGAGAGCACGTCAACAATTCCCACAGTTTAGAAGTCGGCGCGGCAGTTGGGACAATCTGCAAATCACAGCTTCGATGATGCGCGATTTAAATATGTTCCAGGGCTACCTATGGCTCTGTGTATTGCAGCAAGATCTAACGCCGATCACAGTTCGATTGCTGCCGCTGTGTTTAATGGTATTTCCGAGCGTGAATGTATCTTGGGAGTTCATTGAGCAAACGATTCGATTGCTTGTGGAAGAAATACGATCGCGCTTGACCCTGCATCAATGGTCGATCGTTCAACCTTATGCAATGGGTTTGATTGATATTTTCGCAGTTCAACAACAAAAATCGGGGCGACCTGCAATCGTTCAGGTCGTCCCGATTGTAATAGATAGATGATGTATTATTCAGTGATTGAGTTATCAAGCCCGATCGCGTTTTCTGGCGGTTGAGCAGCGATCTCCAGCAATCCAGGCGGATCGATAAATCCAAAGTAGAAGGATACAATCGACATCAATCCGTACAGAACTGTATTGCTACCAAACAGCGGCATGAAGCCGAAAAAGGTATTGGTCGGTTCTAAAGTTCCGAGAAATCCTAACACTGCGAAGAATTGGAACAATCCGCGACCATAGAAGCGAGCACCACCAAGCCCGATCGAGCTAACTAAACCTAAGATTCCAACAATTGCATAGACTGTGTTTAATACTGGAGTCGTCGGAAATAAGCCGAACAGATAACCAAGTTTAATACCGAGACCGTTATGAATCTCGACTGCGTTCACTGGGTGTTGAAGTTGGGGAATAAAGCCTAGAATTGACAGGGTTAAAAAGAAAATACCTGTAACAAAAGCGTAAAGTTGTCCGCGTTTCATGACGTTTCTACCTACTAAAGAATCACAAGATTTGTGAACTAAATATTGAATTTAATTAACAGTAAACACATGCGATCGAACTTCCATCACGATTAAGAAAGAGTCTTGAAAATTCTCTTTACCAGATCTGACGATTTCCTTAAGACCTTTGGGGTATTTCGGAAGTCTGTAAGAGAATTTCAAGAGAACTAGAGATATCTTCACCGAAGCTCTAGCTGGTACTCTCTCTGCCACTGAATAGGGTAATGATAATGACTAGATACGGACTGCCTGCGAAGCAAGGTTTGTATGATCCGCAGTTCGAGCATGATGCCTGTGGGGTCGGGTTTATTGTGCAGATGAAAGGAAAAACGTCTCACACGATCGTGCAACAAGCGCTAACAATTTTGGCGAACTTGGAGCATCGAGGCGCTTGTGGTGCAGAAACAAATACAGGAGATGGAGCAGGCATCTTAATGCAGGTTCCGCATCGATTCTTCCAAAAAGTTGCAACAGAGTTAAACATTGCGCTACCGGATGCAGGACAGTACGGGGTTGCAATGATTTATTCGTCGCCCGATCGTGCTTCTCGTGAGGCTGGACGGCGCGAATTCGAGAAGATTGTGGCAGAAGAGGGACAAACGGTTCTCGGTTGGCGTGATGTTCCCACGAACAATTCGACATTGGGCGAAACGGCGAAATCAAGCGAACCTTTCATGCAGCAAGCGATTATTAGTCGCTCTGCGGATTTGGTCGATGATTTGGCGTTCGAGCGGAAGCTGTATATTATTCGGAAGCGATCGCATAGTGCGATTCGTTCGACTGGGATTGATTCGTTTTGGTATCCCGCCAGCATTTCTTGTCGCACGATCGTTTACAAAGGCATGTTGATGCCGCTACAGGTGGGAGAATATTATCCCGACTTGAGCGATCCCGATTTAGAAAGTGCTTTAGGTCTGGTGCATTCTCGTTTTAGTACAAACACCTTTCCGAGTTGGGAGCGATCGCATCCTTACCGCTACATTGCTCACAACGGCGAAATCAATACATTGCGCGGCAACATCAACTGGATGAATGCTCGCCAATCGTTGTTTGAATCTGATTTATTTGGCGACGATTTAAGAAAAGCTCAACCTGTCATTAATATCGATGGCAGTGATTCCACCATTTTTGATAATGCTTTAGAACTGTTGACGTTATCGGGTCGATCGCTGCCTCATGCAGTGATGATGATGATCCCCGAACCTTGGACAGCACACGAATCGATGACCCCAGAGCGTAAGGCATTTTACAAGTATCATTCTTGTTTGATGGAGCCTTGGGATGGTCCAGCCTCGATCGCATTTACCAACGGTCGAATGATGGGTGCGGTGCTCGATCGTAATGGTTTACGTCCATCCCGGTACTATGTCACGAAAGATGATTTTGTGATCATGGCATCAGAGGCAGGTGTGTTACCTGTTGCGCCTGAGAATGTTGCGCTCAAAGGACGCTTAGAACCAGGAAAAATGTTCTTGGTGGATATGGAACAGGGTCGAATCGTCTCGGATGAAGAGATCAAAGACGAGATTAGTATGGCTGAACCGTATCAGGAATGGCTCGATCGAAACATGGTTGGATTAGCAGACTTCAAAGATGCACCAGAACAACCTCAGTCTGATCTCCAAACGGTTCTACAAAGACAACTCGCATTCGGCTACACCTTTGAAGAGTTGCGATTGCTAATTACTCCGATGGCAAAAGATGGAGTAGAAGCGACCGGAGCAATGGGAGCCGATACGCCGTTAGCCGTGTTATCCGATCGACCAAAACTGCTCTATGACTATTTCAAGCAGTTGTTTGCACAGGTGACAAATCCACCGATCGATTCAATCCGCGAAGAAATTATTACCTCAGCAGAAACAACGATCGGATCAGAGCGAAACTTGCTCAAACCTGAACCCGAAAGCTGTCATTTAATCGAGCTAAAAACGCCGATTCTCAGCAACGAAGAACTCGCAAAACTGAAGTACATCAATGAACAAGGCTTTAAGTCGATCGTATTACCGATTGTGTTTGATCCGAAGTCTGGTGTTACTGGATTGGAACAATCGATCGACACGCTCTGCCAGCAAGCCGATCAAGCGATCGAATCGGGTGTGAATATTCTAATTTTGAGCGATCGTAGTGTGAATGCTCAAAATGCTCCGATTCCCGCGTTACTCGCTGTCTCAGGCTTGCATCATCATCTAATCCGAGCAGGCACAAGAACGCGAGTCGGTTTAGTGCTCGAATCCGGTGAACCGCGTGAAGTTCACCACTTTGCAATGTTAATTGGTTATGGATGCGGTGCAATCAATCCGTATCTTGCCTTTGAAACAATGGAGTCGATGATCGCTCAAGGCTCTGTAGTTGGTGTGGATTACAAAACTGCTTGTAAGAACTACATCAAAGCTGTGACCAAAGGCGTGATCAAAGTCGCGTCTAAGATTGGAATTTCCACGATTCAGAGCTATCGAGGAGCGCAGATCTTTGAAGCGATCGGGCTAAACCATTCAGTGGTCGATCGCTATTTCACTTGGACTGCTTCCCGTGTCGAAGGAGCCGATCTAGAAGTGATCACCAAAGAAGCTTTGTTACGCCATCATCATGCGTTTCCCGATCGCCAAACGAACGGACACACGCTCGATGTCGGTGGCGAATATCAATGGCGCAAAGAAGGTGAAGCACATCTATTCAGCCCACAAACGATCCACACCCTTCAAAGAGCCGTCCGCGAAGGAAACTATGATCTGTTCAAACAATATGCTGCTTTAGTCAATGAGCAAAATCAGCAGCACTTTACGTTGCGCGGATTGTTGCAGTTTAAGACCCGGCAACCGATTCCGATCGAAGAAGTCGAGCCGATTGAAGCGATTATGCGTCGGTTCAAAACAGGTGCAATGAGCTATGGATCGATTTCTAAAGAAGCACATGAAGCTTTAGCGATCGCAATGAACCGCATCGGTGGTAAATCCAATACCGGAGAAGGCGGCGAAGATCCCGATCGCTACACTTGGACAAACGAGCAAGGCGATTCTAAGAATAGTGCAATCAAGCAAGTTGCTTCAGGTCGATTTGGTGTGACTAGCTTGTATCTATCGCAAGCCAAAGAACTTCAGATCAAAATGGCTCAAGGTGCAAAACCGGGAGAAGGCGGACAATTGCCCGGTCGCAAGGTTTATCCCTGGATTGCAAAAGTCCGACATTCAACACCGGGAGTTGGACTCATTTCGCCACCGCCGCACCATGACATTTATTCGATCGAAGATCTCGCTGAACTCATCCACGACCTGAAGAATGCTAATCGCGCGGCTCGAATCAGCGTCAAATTAGTATCAGAAGTTGGGGTCGGAACGATCGCGGCGGGAGTTGCGAAAGCTCATGCGGATGTCGTGTTAATCTCTGGCTACGATGGCGGAACGGGAGCATCCCCGCAGACCTCGATCAAACATGCGGGATTACCTTGGGAATTGGGACTCGCTGAGACGCATCAGACCTTGGTGTTGAACAATCTGCGATCGCGAATCGTGGTCGAAACTGATGGTCAAATGAAAACCGGACGCGATGTCGTGATGGCTGCCTTACTTGGTGCAGAGGAGTTCGGATTCGCAACCGCGCCTCTAGTCACACTCGGCTGTATCATGATGCGCGTTTGTCATCTCAATACCTGTCCCGTGGGAATTGCGACTCAAGATCCACACCTGCGCGAAAGCTTTACAGGCGATCCACAGAACACCGTGAACTTTATGAGATTTATTGCTCAAGAAGTTCGGGAATTGATGGCGCAGCTTGGATTCCGCAGCTTAAATGAAATGGTTGGACGCACCGATGTGTTAGAGCCGAAACAAGCGATCGACCATTGGAAAGCGAAAGGTCTAGACTTCTCTAAAATTCTCTATCAACCGGATGTTGATCCGTCTGTTGGTTTGTACTGTCAAATTTCACAAGACCACGGCTTAGACAAATCGCTTGATTTGTCTGTGCTTTTGGAAGTCTGTAAAGATGCGATCGAACACGGTAAGCCTGTGAAAGCAACTCTACCAATTCAAAATACCAATCGCGTCGTCGGAACGATTCTCGGCAACGAAATCACCAAACGCCACTGGAACGGACTTCCTGAAGATACAGTTCAACTCCATTTCCAAGGAAGTGCCGGACAAAGCTTCGGGGCATTCGTACCAAAGGGAGTAACACTTGAACTCGAAGGTGATGCTAATGACTATGTTGGTAAAGGATTGAGCGGTGGCAAGATCATTGTCTATCCGCATAAGGATTCGACCTTCACTGCTTCAGAAAACATCATTGTCGGTAATGTTGCCTTTTATGGTGCAACGAAGGGTGAAGCTTATATCAGCGGGATTGCAGGTGAGCGATTCTGTGTTCGCAACTCTGGAGTCAACACCGTTGTCGAAGGAGTTGGTGATCACGGCTGTGAATACATGACAGGTGGATCAGTTGTGGTGCTGGGAAGAACCGGGCGAAACTTCGCAGCGGGAATGAGCGGCGGAACTGCTTATATCTATGACGAGGCAGGTGATTTCGCGACTCGTTGTAATACTCAGATGGTTGCGATCGAAGCCTTTGACGATCCGGAAGACGTTGCGATCGTGCGTCAAATGATCCAGAATCACGCGAATTTGACTCACAGTAAGAAAGCGAAAGAGCTTCTAGAACAGTGGGACGAAGTGCGATCGCATTTTGTCAAAGTCATGCCAAAAGACTATAAGCGAGTATTGCAAGCTCTGAAACGGGCGGAACAATCCGGCTTAAGTGGCGATGATGCACTGTCGGCTGCATTTGAAGAAAACGTGCGAGACGTTGCTCGTGTCGGTGGCAGCTAACTAATTAGTTCAACGGTGGAGCGGGCATTTTGCTCAGTCTTTTTGCCTGCTCCACAATTCTTTTCTTGTCCTCATTACATCTTGCTTTTGCATCATGGGAAAACCAACTGGATTTATTGAATTTCTCCGCGAACTGCCGTCTGAACTTGCACCACTCGATCGCATTCGTAACTGGGATGAATTCCATCTGCCAATGCCCGAAGAGAATCTCCGCACTCAGGGCGCTCGCTGTATGGATTGCGGCATCCCGTTCTGTCACACCGGAACCTTGATTAGCGGGATGGCAAGCGGTTGCCCGATTAACAATTTGATTCCTGAATGGAACGATTTGATTTATCGGGGACTGTGGAAAGAAGCGCTCGATCGCTTACACAAAACAAACAATTTTCCTGAATTTACCGGGCGAGTCTGTCCTGCTCCCTGTGAAGGCGCTTGCGTGTTGGGCATTCACAATCCGCCTGTGACGATCAAGAACATTGAATACTCGATCGTGGATAAAGGCTGGCAAGAAGGCTGGATCACACCCGAACCACCAGAAAAACGAACTGGGAAGAAAATCGCGATCGTGGGTTCGGGTCCTGCTGGATTGTGTGCAGCGGCTCAATTGAATAAGGCTGGACATTGGGTCACAGTTTACGAACGCGCCGATCGTCCGGGTGGATTGCTGATGTATGGCATTCCTAACATGAAGCTCGACAAAGAAAAAGTCGTGATGCGGCGCTTGAATGTGCTCGAAACTGAGGGCGTAAAATTCGTTTGCAACACTGAAATTGGTCGGGATATTTCTGCTGAGGACTTGCTGAAAAATCATGATGCGGTGGTGCTGTGTACGGGAGCAACCAAGCCGCGAGATTTGTCGATCGAAGGTCGTGAACTCAAAGGTATCCATTTTGCAATGGATTTCCTCACTGCAAATACTAAATCCGTGTTAGATCACACAAATCCCGAACTTTCTGCTGAAGGAAAAGATGTTGTAATCATCGGAGGTGGTGACACTGGAACTGACTGTGTAGGAACTTCAATTCGACATGGTTGTAATAGTGTTGTGCAGTTAGAAATTCTGCCTGAACCTCCCGCAGAACGGGCTGCAAACAATCCTTGGCCCGAATATCCCAAAGTTTACAAAATGGACTATGGACAAGAAGAAGCTGCTGCTAAATTCGGTGCTGATCCACGAGCTTATCTCAGAACAGCAACGAAATTTGAAGGCGACGAAGACGGCAATGTGACTGCCATTCATACGGTCGAAGTTCAGTGGGAACGCAACGAGCAAGGACAATTCATTCCGAAGCACGTTCCTGGAACAGAGAAAGTCATTCCCGCTCAATTAGTTCTGTTAGCAATGGGCTTTTTAGGTCCTGAGCAACCGTTACTAGACGCGATGGGACTCGATCGAGATGCCCGCAGCAACATCAAATCTGAATACGGCAAATACACGACCAGCATTCCGGGTGTATTTGCAGCGGGGGATTGCCGACGCGGACAAAGCTTAGTCGTCTGGGCATTCAATGAAGGTCGAGAAGCTGCACGAGAATGCGATCGCTATCTGATGGGCGAAACCGATTTGCCTTAAGTAAAAAGCCAGAAGCATGTCTCACTTCTGGCTAATCTACCTGAGAGTATCTTGTGGGGTAGCCATCTTGACTGCCCCTGATTTATTGAGGCGCGATCGACAAAGTATAAGGCGCTCTTGTCCTTCCACGATCGCCCACAAATACCGAGTAATTTCCTTTTGTCCAGCGTCCCGGAATTTCGACTTTACCGTTCGATAATCGATCGGCTTGAACACAGAATGTTTGTCCACCCCCAGTAATCAACAGTGTCGGTTCTCCGCTGCCTTGTAGCGTGAATTTCAAGTTACTATCAGCGGTTAATTGCACCGTATGATTCGGACGATCGGCAATAAAGCCTGCACAACTTGTATCTTTTTTCTCACCACCCGATGTACCGTTGAGCGTAATCGGTTGAGTATTGGGCGTGATCGACACCACTTGGCTCAGTGCCATACTCGACATCGCGACCACGGCTGCGATCGCAGTGGGAAAAATCGACCAACGTAGAGAAGCTTGCATAGTGTTCACTCCTGGGGACTCATAGCTATATTCAGTATGACCAGTCACGATCGGACTGTCCGCGATACTGTTCCTGTTCTGTAAGTGGCACGGGCATCATTAGAGACTACAATCTTTCTCGTTGAATTGAATGCCAAATCTATGCCCCTGATCAAAGTGCAAACGTCGATCGAGAATCCTGATTCTACCGAAGTGAATACCCTGCTCAAACAACTTTCTGCGACTCTCGCCAAACATACTCGCAAACCAGAATCTTATGTAATGACTGCTCTAGAATCTGGAGTGCCGATGACGTTTGGCGGAACCACTGATCCAACTTGCTACATCGAGATCAAAAGCGTTGGATCAATGACTCCAGACCAAACAAAATCAATGAGTCAGGACTTTTGTCAGCAGATTGAGCAGTCTTTGAAAGTTCCAGTCGATCGTATCTATATCGAGTTTGCAGATGCAAAGGGCTATATGTGGGGCTGGAATGGTGCAACGTTTGGTTAACGGAAGAACGGGCTGAAAAAGACTGAACCTCGATCGTAAATAGAGATCCGCCCGAAGCCGAGAAACTGACCATAAGCAGGTTCACCTTGCGGAAATGCAGTCACTCCGAAGAGATACACGCCACCAAAAGCGGGATTTTGATAGGGTGAAAGCGCGATCGTGACTCGCTTCCCTGGTGAAACAGGCGGATTGAAATTTATTGTAATTGCTCTAGTTTTGTCGTCTTGAGTAACATCGCCAAGACCAATCCGAGTATTCGATCGCTTCCCGCCATCAAACGCTTCGGTTTCTCGAAGATTGAAGCGAACGCGATCCGCTCCTTCATTTTGTGCGATCGTCACTCGCTGTAACGGCTCCCCTGCGGTGTCTGGAACATCCAGAGTGAAATAATACGTTGCGCTCCAAGCATACACATAGTTCTGAGTTGTGGAAGCTTCGACCAATCGGGGCGGGGACACAAAATAAGTTGTGCCACGAACTTGAACGGCTTGCGCTGGAATCATAGAGCTAGAGAAAATTGAGCCGGAAGCGATGACGATCGGAACAACTAGATTACGAAGAAAGCGTCTCATAAAAGGGCTTTAGAGCGATATCTTCAGTGTAATTGATTCTTTTTGGAGTCAAATTCTTAACCTGATTAAGAGAAGATTAACTTGTATTAACTTCGGTCTTTAACTATTAAAACTGCTCCCCAACTCCGCCAAGAATGCTAAGTTAATAACAGACACGGAAGAGATATCTCCTCAATCTCCACACCACTCGCTTTGAGATCCGTGTCATCCGCTCAAAGCCTCTGCAACTCAATTAGTTCCACGATTTCGATACGTTGCTGATTAATTTCGTACTGTTTGATTTCAAGGAGGAATTCTATCTCTTCAATTCCAGAGTTGCAGGATTTCAGTCCACCTCGATTCACATTACTTTCGTTCTAATAAAGGGTCTAGTTCATTTCGCTAGACCCTTTATTTTGATCTGAATCATTGCTAAGTTTTTTATCCCAGTTCCACGACTCCAGGAGAGATTTGTTAGTCTGAATTTAGAACACTTCAAGCATAGGTCTAGATGATGGCTATCGCTTCAAAAGCCAATCTTAAATCTGTTAATTGGCACAAGACTTTTATTCTCGTTCTAGCATTCTGGATCAGCAGTAGCGTATTGCTTGATTTTGTCGTCATGCCCAGTCTTTTTGCGGCTGGAATGATGACACAGCCCGGATTTGCATCGGCTGGTTATGGAATTTTCTGGGTCTTTAATCGCTTAGAATTGCTGTGTGCTGCTTTCGTTTTAACAGCGATTCTAGTTCGTCAACAGTTCGAGAAAACCCCGATTTCGCTGAGTCTTGCAGGATTTCTTTTTGCAATTACGATCGCACTAACTTACTTCCTTTCTCCGCAAATGAGTGCGATCGGTTTAAACCTCAATCTCTTTGAACCCGCCCAGACTCCTGCTGGAATGAATCAACTCCACATCACCTACTGGATTCTTGAAGCAGCGAAGCTCTTTGCAGGTGGATGGCTGATCAAACGCGAATTTTAACAAAGTTTGGATGCGGTGAACTCCATTAAGAAAGCCTCCGATTACGGGGGCTTTTTTCTATTCAACCGTTTCTTCTTTTTCGCCAAACCAAAGTAATCGAACGCCAAGAATTGCAAACCCGATCGCAGCAATAATCTTTGTCCATTTCGTCGGCAACAATTGCGCCGTTCCTTCTCCCAAGACAACGCCGATCAAACTGGCAAGAATCAGCGCCGCAACGGTTCCAAGGAAAATCGCTTTCGTAGATTTTCGACCATCGCTGCTCAGTGCGATCGCGGCAAGCTGACTTTTATCCCCCAATTCCGCTAAAAACACCGTCGCGAAACTAATACCCAAGAGTTGCCAGTCCATCGTTTACATCCCCACCACGTCTAGAACTAACAGAACTGACACCAGAAGCAAAATTCCGCCCGTCGCCTTCTCCAACGTCTTCGGGGAAACGTTCTGACACAACCAGCGTCCAATCAAAACCCCAACCAAACTCGTCGCCACCAGCGCCGAAGCCGCACCCGCGAACACAATCCAAGGCGCATGCGACTGAGCACTCATTAACAGAGTCGCGATCTGGGTTTTGTCTCCGAGTTCTGCAAGAAAAATAGTGATAAACGTCGAGCCAAACACGCTCAGGAAGTTCGATTTCGCCTTCGCGGGCTGGGTCTGTTCGAGAATCAGCAATTCCTGAGTTTCAGTGACGGGTAGGTTGGTGGAAGACATGAACTTATTTTCATTTTCTTTTCATTATCTAGCACTATACCTGGAATTTGAGATTTTCGCTAGACACCAATTTCCCGCTCGAACTTTAATAGTTCCAAACTACGATCGCCATACACCGCCTCAATTTGTTCACGGCAACAGTCGATCGCGAAATCATTCACCTCTTCGGGTTCCACTCCAAACATTTCCTCAAACGTTTCCGGTGTCACCCGACAGAATCGAGGACGATTTTCATAAATCGTGCATTCCCGCGTCATTTTATTGAAATTCACGCACCAGCCATCTTCGCCCACCATGCTCAAGTAAAGGTGAAGTTCTTCGGGGTTGAGATAATCTTCTAAATCCGGTCGATCGCTCGGATCGAGATTGCAGCAAGCCCCACAATATTTCACACAGCGCCAAGTTGCCATAACCGCAGCTCAAAAAAGAACCTCTCCATCTTCTCGCTTTAAATTGGGTATTGCAACTTTTAGGAACTTATGGTTATACTAGACGAGTTGGTAAAAAACGACGCGGGGTAGAGCAGTCTGGTAGCTCGTCGGGCTCATAACCCGAAGGTCCATGGTTCAAATCCATGCCCCGCCACCAAATGAGAGGCTCCAGTGTAAAGCTGGAGCTTTTTTGCATTCTGGGCATTCTAGAGCTAATCGATCATCTTATGGAAGACAGAAATGGCGGGATCTAGGAACGAAGCAAAACGCAACTTACTGAATGCTTTAAGAGACTTGGCATTTGAAGGCAATTTTCAAGACTGGATCATCGTGATGCTCGTTCTAGCAGTTCCGCTTGTAGCAGCGTTTGGTATCGCCAATCTGATTGGTTCAGTTATCGCAAACTTTATCGCACCCATCATCTTTACACCGATTCTGAACGGCATTGGTATCAATAGTATGCAAAGTTTAGTCATCGGAGGTCTTCGGGTCGGTGCATTTATCTACGATCTTGTTGACTTTGTTTTTGTGGTGCTAATTTTATTTGTGATGACCCAATTTTTGCGAAGAATGATTTAAAGAACATTCATCACAGCGAGAAGCCCCGATTCTTCAATCAGGAATTGGGGCTTATAAGTTTTTAGGGTTACGATCGCTAATTTTCCAAATCGCCCCCGATACCAAATTCGTCAAGACATGCGCCACGATCGGCACAAGCAAATTTCCCGTCCAAACCGCGCTCATTCCCAGCGCAATTCCAACGATCGATGCCCACACGACATAAGACCATTGTTTCAGATTGCTCATATGCAGCACTCCGAAACAGAGGCTAGAAATCACGACACCGACAAAATCTAATCCCACTTCCGGCAGCATTACCCCCCGAAACAGTAGCTCTTCACTCATACCGGGTAACAGTCCAAGCCAGAGAATATCAGGAAGTAACAACGGTTTCAGCACCATTGCAAGATATTGATCGGCGCTTCTGCGATACTCGCCCCAAATGCGGTAAACGATCGCACTAGCAATCGAAATTCCGACTCCCAAACCGATCCCCTGAAGCACCGCAGGAACCGAGAACCGCACCGCCAACAATGGAACGGAACTAAAATGTAACCAGACTTTAGAAACTACTAATAAAACAACGGCAGTCACACCCATCGCGATCAGAACTTGGATACGGGTGAGTGGCTGCATTTCTGGAGTATCAGGAATCTGTTCTGCCACAAGAGTTTATCTAAATCTAGCTCTGAATAAGAGGCTCATAGTATAACTCAAGACTCAGAAAGGAAACCACGTCATCAAGTTCCTAAAAGTTGAGACTGAATCGAAACAATCTCCGCACTCAAAGCCGCAGCATTGATCCCCGCTCGATCGCAAATCAAAACCCCGATCGCTTCGAGATAAGACTTTACGATCGTCGATCGAATTCCCAATGCTTCTGATGGCACTTGTATTTTTGTGTGATTCTCTTCGACTGCAATAATCCGTGTCTTCGTTTGGCTCAGACTCAAAGTCGCACTTCCCCCACAAGCCGAAACAGGGATCACTAAAGCATCAACCTCATCTGCCCAAATCGCATGAGGATTCGGAAACTCAGTCAATCGAGGCGCACGACTCAGACCGACTAAGACACAAGGAAGAAACGTATATCCAAGTTCTTCGGCAGCAGATCGAGGAGATAAATTCGGGTCAAGCGGCAAAGGGGACAAAGCTGGAGCATGAGCACAAGGAACTCGAAATGTTCGGACAATTAAATGACTGATCACAGCTTCCGCACCTGCTAAGTGATCAACACCTTGCCCGTGTCTGTAGTTCTGTAAAGCTTCACTTTCTGGATCATCAGGAAATCGAGCGATGACTGCGATCGCATCCGCTCCCGCATGATGAATCAGTTTATCAGCGGCTCTCAGCAAACTATCGGGATACTCGATCGTGCCCCAAGTCGCGCCTGACTTCGCCGTTTTCAGAGTCACATTCAAGGGCTGATCCGTCACAATGTAGTCAGTTAGGTTCAATCCCAAAGTTGCTCTAGCAGCGTCCGCGACTTGTAGATGTCTCAGTTGTAGATCGGGTTCAATTCCACGATCGAGAATCAATCCAATTCGATTCGATCGCTCTGGCAACAATCCCCAATGTCCCGCAGCAAACTGATCTAATCCATAGCCTTCTACATAGAGTGCGTTCGGAATATTCCAATAAAGCTGTGCACCGTTGAGAACATTGGGGTGCGTGATTAATCGATCGGCAACTTGAGCGATCGCACGCGCCACCGGAAGTGCATCACCCGCATAACCTCCGATCGCGGCTCCAATTCCAGTCGGAACAATCAATCCAACCGTATAGGGTCTAGTCACGAGTCACCACCGCTTCGATTTCAACGGTTTCTGAAGTGACTCGCGTAATTGCCCAGCGTAATGGCTCTCCGAATGCGCGTAATTCTTGGTCGATCGCTTGATGGAGTTCTCGAACTGAAGCTTGGAATGGAATTGCGATCGTAATAAAATCCGTGGTCATCCTTGCTTTCCGAATTGTTGCTTGTAAACTTCTTCTTCTTTCTCGGTCACAAGTTTGATGTTCGATTTCGGATAAGACACACAGAGAAGTGCATATCCTTGAGCTTGAAGTTCTGGACTCACTCCCATTCCATCCGCTTGATCGACGCTTCCTTCTGTAATCAATGCCGCACAAGTTGTACAGACACCCGCCGTACAAGAAACGGGCAAATCTAATCCTTGCTCCTCGTTTGCAACTTCAAGAATCGTTTGATTTTCGGGGACTTCGATCGTATGAGTTTGTCCCTGATGCAGAATTTCAACGGTGTATGTGTTAGCCATATCAATGCGTGTGGTCTGATCAAAGATCCTCATTATACGGCGTTCAGTTAACGCTTCGAGCAATCCGGGCATTCTATCGAAGTGTGAAATGGACGGAAGACGATGCGCGATTCAATAGCCCTAACTCGGTTGACTATACCGATGAGTGTGATTCATCGGTTTGAACAAGACCCCAACGCAGTTCGCATTCAAAAGCTTCTGATTTATGTGTGTAAAAACCGTTGGGAAAGTGATAGCACTCGATTGAATTCAGCAAGTTGGCGATCGCTTATCGAAGAAGTTCAAGCGCAATATCCCACGATCGAACAATTGAGATCGCGCTTAACTCACCAAATCGGTACGCTGAATAAATCGGCTGAATATGCGCTAATCGGACAGATCATTTTGTCAGTTTTAGAACGGGTTTATGCTCAGGATGCGACAACAGTTGTCACCGCTCCAAAATCTTCAAAACTCGATCAAGATGTCAATGTAAGCCGAATTAAAAAGCTTCTGATTTATACCTGTCGAAAATATTGGGAAGCAAATTCTTATGTGATTGAGCAGATTTCAACTTCGGAGTTGCTGGATGAATTGATGGAGAAATATCCAACTCTAGAAGGAGTGCGATCGGGCTTGAACAAAATTGTTAAAACACTGAATAAACCTGTAGAATACTCGCTCGTTGCTGAGATCATCTTGCGCGAAGTTGAATCGCTTTACGGCGAAGAGAGTTCTAATCCAGTGATTGAATCGATCGAACAAATCAATTTGTTTGATGTTCGGCAGGAAATTCTTAAGTATGCGAACCCTCTGAAAGCAAAGATTTTATTGTTCTCATCCGTTTATTATCAATTCAATTTTTGCTCACAAGACTGGTCAAATTTGAAACTTTATAGTTTAGATGGTTTGCTACGAACGGTTTTAACTCAAGTGGAAACGATCGAGCAATTTGAACAACTTCTGAACGAGAAAGCAAGTTGTTTAAAAGAGCCAGAGACTTATTTAGAAATCGTGCCGCTCTTCATGCGATCGCTCAAATCAAACTACAACGCTCTCCGCCAAAACCTCCTAACTTCTTTGAGAACAAGTAGCGCTGCCGATCGAACTTTAGCAAGCTCAACAAAACCCGCTTTATAAGAAGATAACCGAACTATGAATGCTCAAGAATTGCTACAACGATACAACGCAGGTCATTTAGATTTCGTTGGCAAAAACTTGGGAGGAATTGATTTAACTAATGCAGATTTAATTGGTTTGAATTTGTCTCAAGCTGATTTGAATCACGCAACCCTTACCTTTGCTTATCTCAATCGTGCAAATCTCACCCAAGTCAATTTTGCTTATGCAAATTTGAGTGGAGCAAACCTCAGTCAATCGAATCTAGCCAACGCAAACTTACGTGACACAGATTTGCATGGAGCAATTCTGTGTGGCGCAGATTTACGAGGAGCGGATCTATCTTTAGCAATGATTCTAGATGCGAATTTGAGCGGAGCAGACCTGCGAAACGCAAATTTCAGCGGCGCAGATTTGCGAGGAACCAATTTGCGAGGCGCGAATTTCCGAGAAGAGAAACGGGGTTATGAAGGCGCGATTTTGCGAGGAGCGGATCTACGTGGAGTAGACTTGCGAGGCGCGAATTTAACGGGAGCGGACTTAACACGATCGAATCTCGCTGGAGCTAATTTAAGCGAAGCAAATCTCCGAGAAACCAAACTTACTCAGGCGAATCTCAGTGAAGCAATTTTGACCGGAACGTTTCTCACCGATGCCGATCTGACTGAGGCAAACTTGAGTCACACGACTTTGAGCGATGCGAAATTAAATCGATCAATTCTGATTCACGCCAATCTCCAATCCGCGAATCTGACTGAAGCAACTCTCAATCACACAAAATTGCACAAAGCTGATCTATCACACGCGACTTTGATTCGTGCAAAGCTAAATTACGCTGATTTGAGCCGCACGAATCTCCAATCCGCCGTTTTAATCGATGCGGTCTTGGTCGAAGCTTATCTTGGACGAGCAGATCTACGAGATGCCAATCTCACTCACGCCAACTTTACGCGAGCAGAGATGAGTAGTGCACTCGTGAGAAATGCGATCGTCCAAGGCATGATTCGACCCGATGGCACGGTTGAAGATTAACGAGTCTTCGGAACCTGCGCGACCTGCATCGACTTAACCAATTCCGCCATCGCTGTCTCTAGGACAACGCCTGCATCCATCGCAACCCAACCGTCTGTGGTCTGCTGCCGGACTTCAAAGTGCAAGTGCGGTCCGGTGGAATTTCCAGTGCTTCCGACTCGTCCGATCACCGACCCTTGCTTCACAATTTCTCCAGGCTTGACGAAAATCTCCGACAAGTGAGCGTATAAAGTCTGCTGTGCGCCTGCGCTGTGTTCAAGTCCCACCGATAATCCGTATCCACCAAAGAAATCTGCCATAATGACTCGACCTGTCAAAGCCGCTAACACAGGTGTTCCGAGTGGTGCACCGATATCTGTTCCGGTATGAAGTCGTGCATCGCCTGTGATTGGATGCAGTCGCCAGCCGAAAATTGACGTAATCGGAGCTGGAATCGCTAACGGAAAGATCAGTTTCAAGTCACCGTTGCCAATTCTTCCGATCGGGCGAACGGTGCGATTGTAATAGTTTTGTACCGTTCCGTAAGCAGATCCAATCGGATTCGGAGGGGTGACCGTACTCCAATCAATGCCTTTGACCGATAACTTAAAGCCACCGACTTCGACCGGAGCCACACTTACTGAGTCTGTCGCTGCGTATTGTTTGGGTGCAGGAGCCACAGGTTTCACGATCGTCGTTTCCGGTGCAACCCGCTCGGTCGCTCCCAGGCTGTAATCAGTGCGATCGATAAACGCATCACCACCAGAAGAAGGCGCGACAGGAGAAGCATTCGAGGTTTGGGGGGCAGGCATCGGATCGATCGCCGCAGGGGTTTGAGCCTGACTAATTCCGCTAAACCCAATCAGACTGCCCAATCCTGACAACATCAGACTGCGGAGGACAAAGGCGGCGTTGAAGAAAGGTTGAGTCATAAGACGATTTTAGAGAACAACAGCGAATCAAGAGGCTCAGATTTCATTTTGCCGGGAATCTCTAGAAATGGATCACGGACTCAAATTACTCACGGCGCGTCGGAGTTGGGCGAGTGCCAGATTGTAATTGATGATGGCGCTGACTCGGTTGCCTTGTGCCTGAGTCAGCGCGGCTTCAGCGCTAATCCGATCGGTTTGAGTTCCGACCCCTGCCTGGAATCGCAGAATCGCCAGTCGTAAGGCTTCTTCTGCCTGTGCGACTGATTGCTGAGTCGTATTGATGTTTGCCAGGTTTGCTTGCAGGTTCGCGTACGCCTGCTCGACCTGAAATCTCACCAAGTTACGGTTTTGGGCGAATCGAGCTTCGGCAATTTCTTGGTTGCGTTCTTGCTGAGCGATTTGAGCATTCGTCGCACCGCCATCGAACAGGTTCCAGCGAGCTTGTAGTCCTAAACTGTAGCTGTCAGAGTTCCGCGCATCAGTATCGACCGTTCCCGATCGCTGAAAATTGTATGCCGCTGTCAGTCCAAGCGTCACGCCGTTTTGAGCACGAACCGCCCGGATTTGCGCTTGACTAATTTCTCGCTGTACGAGTTGTTGTTCGAGTTCGGCTCGATTGCGATACGCCAGCACGATACTGTCTTCTAGCGGAACCGTCCAAGTTCCCGCAGGTTGAACCGGATCAGCCGCAGTCAACGTTGCCGTTTCCGCCAAACTCAGACGCTGTGCTAATTGTCTACGGGCAATTTCTTGAGTTGCTTGAGCGTTCCGTAACAGTTGTTGGGCGTTGGCGAGGTTCACTTCTGCCCGTAGCGTATCGAATCGGGTTCCCAATCCAGCCGTTTCTTGTGCTCTAGAGTCTCTCAAGTTGGCTTCAGCGTTTCGGACGGCGGCTTCATTAATGGCAACCTGAGCATCGGCGTTCTGTAAGTTGTAGTAGTCGTTTGACACTTGGAGGCGGATATCTTCGCGCGTCTGTTCAAGCTGTAATTCGAGCGCTCTCGATCGACGTTCTGCTGCTTGAATCTGAGCCGGGCGCAATCCAGAGGTGAACAAGTCGTAATTTAACTGTGCTCCGGTGCTGAATGCTGTCCGAGTGGAACCGCTCGTGCCCGTATCTACGCCGAGTTGCTCAAGGAAGCTGTTTTGCTGCCTGTCTTGGGTGATGAAGGCACTGCCCGATCGCGTTAGATTTGCGATGAGTCCGAGCGTGGGAAAGTTTCCGGCTCTGGCTTCTCGAATCGCGGCTCGACCTTGCTCGACTTGTAGACGTGCGACTTCTACGTCGCGGTTGTTGCGTTCTGCAAGTTCTAGCGCTTGCTGAAGGGTGATCGGCTGGATGTTGCGAACTTGAACTTCTCCGGATCGAGTGGGGAATTGGAGGCGATTTGCGGCGGGATCGAGTCCAGGAGGAGTCGGAACGAGTTGGTTTGCTCCGCCTGTTCCGGGGGTTTGAGGGGCGGGAGTGCTACCCGATGGAGGCTGGGGAGTTGGGTTGCTAGGGGCTGGGGTGCTTGGTGCTGGGGGAGATCCGGTTGTGGGAAGCGGGGCAGAAGGGCGATTTGCGGGAGTACCCTGAGCCGTGGTTTGTTTGGGGGTAGGTTTGGTCGCGGGAGGCGTTTGTGCGATCGCTCTTGGAGTGAGCGCAACCGCAAACGGAGGGGTTGGATCGCCTTCGAGGTCGCGATTGGCTCTGAGCGTCAGAGGAGCTGCAACGGGAGCAGGAGGGTTTGAAGCGATGGATGGGGTGGAGGATTCCGGTTCGTCTTGAATCGGGACAGGATTGGCAGATGCCGCTCCGATCGTTCCGACAGTCATGCAAACTCCCACACCTAAAGCTAGTAATTCAAGAGACGGTTTCATACGATTTCGGTTCGCCCACGGTATCACGATCAATTAGAACTGTGTTGTAGCACACTGGTTCCGAATTCTTTAGTTTTAAGCAGGATACCGCTTCTAGATGTCGATCGGCAAAATTCCGGAGTTTCTTCAGCGCAATCCCCTAGATTTTCGGTTTGTAAGATCGGATTGTGTCGGATGAATCGATACGATTGTTAGCGAAAAAATCTAGATGTTTTTATGATGATGCTAGATTAGTCGATCGATAAAACTCGTCCGGATCGATGCCGTTTTACTTCATCGCCCAATCGAATTAGGAGTTGTCCTTGTTCGTCGATTCCGGCTCCTTTTCCAGTAAATTGTTGACCATTCACCTCGAAAACAATTTGGCGATCAAGTAACAGATCTCGCGCTCGAATTTCTGGTAATAATTCTGCAAGAGAGCGATCGCAAAATTTCATCAAGTCAGTTCTGAGTTGCGCTAATAAAGTTTTGCGATCGGGGATATCGCCTGAAATGTCTCGCAAACTAATCGCGTTCTTCACCGAATCGGGTACGGTTTCGCAATTGAGACCGATTCCAACGACAATTCGAGCGTAATTTGCTTGAATGCGAGATTCACACAAAATCCCTGCAAGCTTTCGACCTGCTGCAAAAATGTCGTTTGTCCACTTGAGGCGAAGTGTGCCTTGTTGACTTGGGAGCAAAGATTCGATCGCATGAATGACCGCTAGTCCAGCAATTAAACTGAAACCGGACAATTGAGCGATCGATACTTCTAGCACAAAACTCGCAGTGAGCACACCGGAAGAAGACACCCAAACGCGATCGAACTGTCCACGTCCTGCGGTTTGGTTACGGGTAAAAACGACGTTGCCGTGGCGTAACTCAGAAAGATGCTCTAGCGCCCAAGTGTTGGTACTTTCGCAGCTTGCAAGATCGATCAACCAGGATTGCATTGCGTGACAAAGAGTTGATTATACTTTGAAACGATCGCGTAATTCTGGGTAAATCTGAAACCAAACGGTTTGTAGTAGTTCTCGATCGCTGTTTGTACTGGAGAGTTGCACCCACAAGCAGCGCTGATCTCTCAAACTTGTAGCACTAAAGATCCAGGGAACAATGCGATCGAACCGAATATCATAAAGATTCCGATTTCTAGCGAATTGAACTCCAGTAAAGGTACTTTCACCTTTCGGATTGATGCAAGCACTCAGATAGCTTCGATTCTGATGATTGAATAATCCATAGAAACCATCCTTGTACTGTACAGTTGGGGATTGTGTTGGAGTAATGGATTGATAAACCTGCAAATAGTCCCTGACATCACCGTCTGTATTTACAACGTGGCGGATTTCAATGTCGATCGCATTTTGATCTTGTTGATACTGATAGCTTCTGCCGCTCTGAAAGGTGCTTTGATTGTCATTGAGCGGACTGCTAGATTTTAGTGTCCAATCCGGTAATTCCAGAGTTTGCGGAATTTCAAATGCGGTCACAATCGGCTGATTTGGGTAGAAATGCGCTTTGATCAAAACCGCGATCGTTCCCGCAGTCAGCACACAGACATAAATGAACTTAAAGCGATCGTTCTTCATGAGGAAGTAAAACCTGCGAGGATAAACAGAAGATTAAAACTGCGATCGTTGAAAACACTAAAGAGCCATTACCAACGTGCCAGTATTCAAATGCAGTTTGGTCTCCGAGCGCAACGAACACTGCCATCAGTGCAACTCGGAGAGCATTCACTAGAAATGCAATTAACAAAGCAAATCCAGGAATGAGAAACTTCTGATAGTACTTAGTAGGCTGAAGAAATAGGTACATCAGTGCAACGCCGAAAAGCTGTAACATTGTGGCAACTCCAGCGCAAGCGGAATAAACCTCGATCGAGCCTCTTGGCAGACTGACTAGTACACCTTGAACTGAAACCTGAAAGCCTAGAGCATGTAAGATAAACCCCGAAACTTTTGCAGTCATAGTTGAGGGATCGAAGAACAATAGAATCAGACCTGGGGGAATCGCAAAAACACATAAAATTAATAGTTCTTGCCAATGTTGCTTTAAGCCTCGGAAGCCTGACGCGATTAGAACAAGAGCAGCGATCGACAAAATCGGCAATATTCTCAGAAAGATATCATTTCCAGAAATTGATGCACTTTTACTGAGAACAGACACTAAGACCAGACTACCAATACTGATCGAGGCGAAATCACTAGAGAAATCAAGCTTTGATTGTTTATGCCGCAGAATTAGAATTGCAGCCGACCAATACAAAAGACTAGAGCCGATTAAATCTGTATTATCGCCGCTAAATACAAGGCTCAAATGTAGCGCTATCAAAGCAGACAGCAATCCAAGCAATCCGTATCGCATGATGGCATCGTTGAATAAAAAAAGGGCACGTTGAATCGGCAGAACACGGAAAGGAACATCAAACACACCTCCCCCAAACCGTTTCAGTCATGCCCCGGAGAAACTTTAGGGCTTGACGATCTTTGCCCGTCGCCGTCCAAATCGCCACCAGAGAAGCGCGATCGCAACAATGCTTCCCGCAATTTCCGCAGGCTCAGGAACTTCCTCAGCCTGAGTGCCATTCGTGGGCTGCATGTTCGGTGGTAGCTCGACTGGAACATCGACTTTCTGACTCGAATTTGGCTCGACGCGCTGATTTTGGCTAATCGCAACGAAGGAAGTATATTTCGACATCAAGCGATAATCGAGTGCGGTTTCGGTAATGGCTTTCACGCCTTGATCGGTTTCCTTGGCAAACATCTGATTGGATAGTTCTTTGATCCGCGATCGACCCCACAATTGAGCAATTCCACCCGATAGTGAGTTCGTCGAATTCTGAGCGAAATCTACTGGAACTCGTTTCTCGAATCTTCCTCCGCCTGCGGTTGTTCCGGTAATTTTGAGAGTGCCATCGGTACGATCGTGCTTTTTACCAAATAATACGATCGGCTGGTTTGCAAACAAGTCAGGGAGCTTTTTCGGATACATTTCTGGCGCTTCTCCAGTGCCTTCCCAACTGACTTCGATATTGGTTAAGACTGGATTGTTGATTTGCTGGAAAAATTGCTCTACGACTTTATTGGATTGTCCTGGAATCACAATCTGAGAAGTTCCACGACCGAGTTCAGCTACACGATCGATTAAAAATCGATTCACCGAGAATCCGACCCCGAAACTATACAGTCGATTTCCAGGTTTGAGATTTTTCTGCACTTCAGCAATTACGCGCTCATCATCTCCGACCAATCCATCAGTCAGCAGAACTACGCTGCGTAATCGTCCTTCGGGTGCGGCTGGGAACTTCATCACTTCTTGAATGCCATTGAAGAGTTCAGATCCGCCGTTTGCATCGATTTTGTTGATATAGTCGATCGCTCGTGTGCGATTCTCAGGAGTGTTTGTCAGAGGCTTATTTGAAAGCTTCTGAGTAGTACTTGCAAAGTCGATGATTGTGAACGTATCATCTGGATTCAAACCACTGATAAATCGTCTCATCAAGTCTTTTGAAGCCTGGATCGGTTCACCCGACTGTGAGCCAGAAGTATCAATCAGGAAGACGATATCTTTCGGAACAATTTCGCTCTGTTGATAGTTCACAGCAGGAATGAGGTAAGTTGCGAAATGTCCTCCGCGCTGATCCACATCGGTCAACGTTGTAGATTGTGCTTTAGTATCAGCAACTTGATACTGCAATACAAAATCCTTATTGGGAATTGTATTTTCGTTCGCAAGTTGAATTCGCGTCGATCGACCCTCTTGTTGTGTTTGGATCTGGTGCGTGGTCGATCGAATTCCTTTAATCGGAACGCCTGCATCAACCTCGATCGTCATTGCGATATTTTGTCCAGGGCGCGTTGCTGGAATGGATTCACTCGGATTTTTTGCGCCGTTCATCGGATTGTAGCGAGGCGCAACCACCATCGGAAATGCGAACTCATAGCTGCCTTTCTCAAACTTCAAGCTTTCGGTGTAGCGAATTTTGACATCAATCTTTTCACCGGGCTTGATATTAGCGAGTGATTGAGTAAAGACATTATCGCGCTCTTGCTCTAACAATCCTGCGGTTTTTCCTTCTTGTTTTGCTGCTTCAAATAGCTGTTTTGCTTCTTGACGCTTTTTGATCAAACCCCGAATAATGCGATCGCCAACTCGAATTTCCATGTCATCGACAGCCGCTTCATCGGGCAACGGGAACATATACACCGCTTCTAACGGAGTCTTAAAGGGATTCGTAAATGTTTGCGTAACTTCCACACGCGACACGTTACCCGTAACTCGCGCCAAGACTTCAGTATGTTGCAGTGGAAAGGACTCGCTTTTAGTGCTGTATAACCCTGCGATCGTAGTATCTGATGCTGTCGGTGTAATAATATCAGGCGAAACTTGCTGAACTACTGGAGCGACGAATGTTCTTAGACCAGCGAAAGCTGCGATCGCAATCACTCCCGTAATACTTGCCATTACGTAGCGCTTCTTAAATCGTCGTCGGGGTTTCGATCGTAAATCTTTTAGAACAGTCTCAGCACTAGAATATCGCTTTGTTGTTCCACTCTCTAGCATTTTATCTAACACTGCTCCAAGCCACTGACTCACCGGAGTTTTGCGCTTCGAGCTAATAAATCCATCACGAGTGGTTTGCTTATCGAGATAGTGCCGCCACACCCATTTATTTTCGCCACTATCGAATAGTTCAAAGGGTGACATTTGAGTTAGCAAATGAATGCAAGTGACCCCTAAGCTGTAGAGATCGCTTGCATAAACCGCTTTTCCTCGAACTTGTTCCGGTGCAGTATACGCCGCAGAACCGATCATCGTGCCAGTTTTGCCCAAAGTCGTTTCGGTCGTGTATTTTGCTGCACCAAAATCAACGAGAACTAATTTGCGATCGCTACCCCTTCTTACAACGTTCTCAGGCTTGACATCCCGATGAATCACCTGATGTTCATGCACAAATTTGAGAATCGGTAAAATGTCCTGCAATAGTTGTCGAATCTGGGGTTCATTAAATGCTCCAACTTCTGCGAGTTCTTGCGCCAAGTTTCGACCATCGACAAATTCTTGAACTAAATACTGATTGCCCTCGACCTCGAAATAGTTCAATAGCTTTGGAATTTGAGGATGCTGTCCCAAGGTTTCAAGCCGCTGTGCTTCGAGCCGAAATAGTTCTGCTGCTTTTTCGGGATTGCTCTGGAACTGCGGATAGAATTGCTTGATCACACAGCGGGAATGGTCTACTTCATTAGTAACCAGTAAGGTTCGTCCGAATCCGCCTTGACCGATCAAGCGAATTGCACGATATCGATCGAGTAGCAACAGCGGTGTTTCACAATCGTTGCATTGAAGGGCATTGAGTGAATTCTCAGGATGCTTACAGGCAGGATTAAAACAATAGGAGGTGTAGGTCGAACTTGTAGCTTGCATAATCAGGGAGAGATACGCCAATTGCGGGTTATGACTACCTTATTCAATGCCGCCTCTGTCGCGCAATACAGCGTTTTCAAGAATAGTTCAGCCTGATTTATTGGCAAGTTCAGGAAAGTTCAGCCAAGACTAACGAATCACCAAAACTGGACAGGAAGCAGAACGCGCTAATTGCTCTGCTAGTGAGCCAAACAGAAAATGAGTGAGGACACCTTCTTCCTCATCTTGAGCGGGGACGACGATTAAATCAATTCCATGCGATCGAGCATACTGCAAGATTGCTGTGAACGGATTGCCGACCACAACGGTGACATTGGCTTCCTCATAGCCTAATTCGGTTAGTCGATCGCGTAAAGCGGCTTCGACTTGCTGTTCCCGGCTTTCGTTGCTCACCGTATTCCAAATCACCGCAGGATCAGTCGGATGCAGCGGCGGCAATACATGAATCAGATGGAGTTGATTCGTATCTTTCACAAACGATCGGGCGGGAGCGACAGCAGCAAAAGCACTATCTGAGAAATAAATTGGAACCAAGACCGCCTTCTTTTCTAGCCAGTTCATCATGATTGCTCCGAAGTTATTGGATTAGATGCGATCGCTAGTCAATTCAGAAGCTTTGGGCATTCTTCCTGATTTGAGACGTTGCCAATAGTCCTGCACATCTCTCACGACTTCATTCGAGAGCATATAGCAACCAATCAAATTCGGAATTGCCATTGTAAAAAACATCATGTCACTGAAATCGATTACAACCGTCAAGCTTGTGATTGCACCCAGGAAAATGAACAATAAATAAATCAGCTTATAAACAATTAAACTCTGCTGTCCGAATAGATAGCCCCAAGCTTGTACACCGTAGTAGCTCCAAGACAAAATAGTTGAGAACGCAAACAAAAAGACCGCAATACTCAACACAATCGGAAACCAACTAATCACCGAACTGAAAGCAAGGCTTGTAAGCGCAACCCCTTCAAGTTTTGGATCAGCATTTTGATAAGTCCGCGTCAGAACCAGCACGATCGCAGTTAAATTACAAATAATCACCGTATCAATAAACGGCTCTAACAGTGCCACAATTCCCTCGCGCACAGGTTCATCAGTTTTGACCGCAGAGTGCGCTGTTGCAGCCGATCCAACTCCTGCTTCATTCGAGAAAGTCGCCCGTCGAATCCCTTGCACCAGTGTTCCAATAAATCCACCTGCTACGGCGGTCGGTGCAAATGCTTCTCGGAAAATTGTTGCGATCGCATTCGGAACTTCAGCGAGATTCACCAGCACAATCCACAAACACGCGACTCCATAAATCAACGCCATCGCAGGCACGAGCTTTTCCGCAACGGCTCCAATCCGCTGAATCCCACCCAAAATTACAACACCAGCCAGCACCGTTAACAATGCCCCAAACAGCCAACTCGGAAATCCGGGAACGATTGTCGCGATCGCTGCATAAGCCTGATTCGACTGGAACATGTTCGGACCGCCCAAGCTTGCCAGCACCATTGTCAGGGCAAATAAAACTGCTAATCCACGCCCGATACTGCCCATTCCTCGTGCCGCAAAGCCTCGTGTGAGATAGTAAGCAGGTCCACCTAAAACCGTTCCGTCTGCTAGTACTTTGCGATATTTAACTCCCAGCGTGCATTCCACGAGCTTTGTCGTCATCCCCAACAATCCCGCCAGCGTTAACCAAAACATTGCACCCGGTCCACCTAACTGAATTGCAACGGCGACTCCTGCAATGTTACCTAAGCCAACCGTACCCGATAGTGCTGTGGTCAACGCTTGAAAGTGCGAGACTTCACCGTGATCTTCTGGATTGTCATACTCGCCGCGCACCACTGCGATCGCATGTCGAAACGCCCGAAAATTGATGAATCCCAGTCTCAGAGTGAAATAAACTCCAGCACTGATTAACCATAAAACAATCAACGGAAATCCGTTCTCACCGCCGATCGGAAAAAAGAACACTTCCGATAATCGCTTCACGATCGCTGCAAAATTATTGTTCAGGCTATCTAGAAATGAAGTAGAAGTTTCTGGAGAAGCCGCATGAGCAGGTAGGATGACACCTAGCAACAGTGATACGCCCAAAAAAGCGATCGTCAATATTTGAATTGAGGAATAGCGGCGAATCTCTTGTAGACGTTTCATAGTAAGAGTGTGAGCTTTTACTTGTAGAGGTAAAACGAAAGCAGAAACATCGTTAGTATCATGCGGAACAATTTAGCAGGTTGAATGCAGGTTTCTGGCTTGAAATTTAAAAATTCCATCCAAAGTTGGAGAGCAACTATTGAGGCTGTCTTGGCTTGACTATCGAGTGCATCAATGGATTGATTGCCGCTGTTAGAAAAGTAGGTTTTAATGGGAGCGATCGTCTTGCGGGTGTTCGATGATGGATGTGGAGAGTGCGATCGCGCTTGCGGATGAGTTGATTCTCAAATCAAATGGAAAATCAATGAATGACCTCCAACGCATCGTGTTTCGGGGCGCGTGGCAGGGAAAAAGTTTTACCGAAATTCATCAGGAATGCCGCGATCGCTGTGGATTGGATCATCTGATGCGAAATGTGGGTCCTGAGTTGTGGAAATTACTCTCAGAAGCGACGGGAACGAAAGTGACGAAGAATCACCTTCAAGGTGCATTCTCAAAGCTCAGAAGCGAAACCGTGAGCGATAGCTTCGCTACACGCGACCGTGTGTATGTCGATCGAGTTCCATTTGAGCAAGAGTGCTATGCGGAAATTCTTAAACCAGGTGCACTCATTCGCATTCGAGCCGCGCAAGACATGGGAAAGACTTGGCTGATGGAACAGATTCTGAGTCATGCTCGGCAGCATGGCTATCGAACTCAAGCGTTTAATTTTGAACTCTGCGATAGTACGATTCTGACCGATTTGAATAAGTTTTCTCAATGGTTCTGTGCGAGTATTGCTCATGCGATCGGCTTACCAAATCGTTTATCTGACTATTGGATGGATATCTTTGGCTGTAACTATAACAGCACACTGTATTTTGAAAATTATCTACTTCAGCAAATCGAAACACCATTTGTACTCGCACTCGATAAAGTTGATATTGTCTTTGAACATAATGCGATCGCGACTGATTTCTGTGCTCTTCTTAGAGGTTGGAATCAACGCGCCATGCAGGGTGACGAGATTGGCGCAATTTGGAAAAAGCTCCGATTAATCATTGTTCATTCCACAGAAGTGTATGGCAATTTGGACATCAATCATTCTCCAATTGGTGGCGTTGGTTTGATTGTGAAACTACCCGAATTCAATCGTGCTCAAGTTCAGGAATTGTTAAATCGTTATCAACTCGATTGGAATGTCGATCGCTTAATGAATCTCGTCGGGGGTCATCCTTATCTGATTCAACACGCAATCAAACAAAAACTATCGATCGATGAATTGCTCCAGTCAGCCGCAACTGAATCGGGAATTTATAGTGATCATCTACGAAGACATTGGATACAACTACAACAGAGTGAGATTGCGATCGCATTCAAACAAGTGATTTCCTCACGTGAACCTGTCGCACTCGATCCGCTCCAAGCCTTCAAGCTCGAAAGCATGGGACTCATTCATTTACAGGGAAATGCAGCGATTCCGCGCTGCGAGTTGTATCGACGGTATTTTATCGATCGGCTTTGAACTTTTTCCACTGATTCGGCGGCGGCGTTAAAAACTCATACATTCCTGCTGATGTTTCCGTCGCGGTCAATACAATATCAAACGATAATGACAGTCGTAATCCTTCAGTTTCATTCATGGTGACTGCATGACGCTGTTTTGCTGGAAAGATAACCAATCGACCCTCAACAGGTGGATACGCTGCATAAAGCTGATTGAGATAGTTATCCGCATCGACAATATCAGTGTTCTCGCTTCCCAAACCCGGACAAACTTCATTTACTCGCACATCATTGAAAAACACTAAAGTGCCTGGATCACCCGTTTCATCAGTTGGAACTTGAATATAGTAAACCGCACTAATGTGAGCCGTGTTGTGAGAATGAGCACCGACTTCTTCTTCTGTTCGAGACACGATCGACCAAGCACGTTGAATGTAGAGATCAACTTTACTCAAATCCACTCCAATATCTTGTAAGTAAGCTGAAACATGCTGCTCGACCTGCCCCACAATCCAGGTAAACTCTGGATCAGTATGAATTTGATTGACTCCATGAATATCGCCTGTCCAAGCCATCCCCGGATAGTTTCGAGATTCAGCAACTTCGCTCTCTAGCTTGAGGACTGCCTCGATCAAGCTTTGTTGATGTTTTGAAGCATCAGGTAAGTCTTCGTAGTAAATTGCTAAGGGAAACCAAGTCTCGATCGGCATTGCGCTATCTCTTAATCTATGCGATCGAGTTTATCAGTTCGCGCGATCGAGCGAGTAAGATAAAACATCATCCTTTGCTGCAATATGACCCAGATTTATCAAGTCGGCGGCAATTTACCGATCGATGCTCCCACCTATGTAAAAAGAAACGCCGATCGTACGCTGTATGAGCATCTCAAGAACGGCAATTTTTGCTATGTCTTAAACTCCCGCCAAATGGGAAAATCGAGCTTGCGCGTTCAGACAATGCACAGGTTACAGAATGAAAATGTCGCTTGTGCGGTGATTGATTTAACGACAATCGGAATTGAACAAATTAGTGCAGAGCAATGGTATGCCAGTTTGATCGGCAGTTTAGCACATCGATTTAAGCTGAAATTCAATCTGGTTGATTGGTGGCGGAATCATCATCTCTTAACGCCCGTTCAACGCTGGAGCAGCTTTCTAGAAGAGATGTTACTAGAGCAGATCAATCAGTCGATTGTTATTTTCATTGATGAAATTGATAGTGTTCTGAGTCTTCCTTTTCCAGTTGAAGATTTTTTTGCTTCGATTCGAGCTTGTTACAACCGACGAGTCGAGAATGCGAACTACGATCGATTAACTTTCGCACTATTAGGAGTCGCATCGCCTTCTCATTTAATGCAAGACAAGCAGCGAACTCCGTTTAACATTGGATACGCGATCGAACTTTCCGGCTTTCAATTACACGAAGTCAATGTTCTCGCTCAAGGCTTACCTGTAGATCACCCAAGAGCAGTTATTGAAGAAATCTTGTATTGGACAGGTGGACAACCTTTTTTAACCCAAAAGCTTTGTCGATTGGTAGCACAAACAGGGGAAAACGTTGAGCAGATTGTACGATCGCGCATTCTAGAGCAATGGGAATTTCAAGACGAACCAACGCATCTGAAAACAATTCGTGATCGCTTGCTGAATAAACGGACAGGTAGACTGCTCGGACTTTATCAAAAAGCACTCACGCATCGATTAAAAACCGATGGCAGCTTTGATCAGATTGAACTAAGACTGTCGGGATTAGTGGTGGAACAGCAAGGATATCTGACTGTTTACAATCCGATTTATGCAGAAGTCTTCAATCTTGAATGGACAGAGCAAATTCTAGCGAGTATTTGTCCATATTCTGATGCCTTGAATGCTTGGATTACATCGGGACAGGATGAATCTTGGTTGCTGAGAAAACAGGCACTTCAAGAGGCGCAAACTTGGGCGACTGGAAAAAGTTTAAGCGATCGAGATTATTGGTTCCTTGATGCCAGTCGCGAACTCGAAACGCGCGAAGTTCAGAGAGCCTTGGAAGCAGAACAGAAAGCGAATCAGATTTTGACCGAAGCGAGACAGAAAGTAGAAGCTGAAAATCAGCGACTTGCAAGAACACAATGGAAAGCGCGTTGGGTAGCGCGGATTGGATTTGGAATGTTAGCGCTAATGTCGATCGCTGCAATTACTGTGAGTCTTGAAGCTCGGAATGTTCTCAGAAGTGCCGATCTCGCTCGGAGATCAGTTGAAATTGAAAGTTTTAATGCTGCGGCACAACTGCGATCGCTCAAAAACGATCAGCTAAACGGACTATTAGAAAGTGTGAAAGCCGTTCAAAGCTTTTCAAACTTACCACCGGATGCACAATCTAAATTACTGGCAGAAACGAGCAATACACTCCAACAATCAATCTACAGCATTCACGAATGGAATCGCTTACAGGAACATCAGGATAAAGTGAATGGCGTTGCTTTTAGCAAAGACGGAAAACGAATTGCGACTGCCAGCGATGATACGACAGTCAAACTTTGGACAGTTGAAGGTGAATTGATCAAAACACTATCTTGTGATCAGGAAAAGCGGTGTAGTGCGTTCACCAGTGTTGCTTTTACTGATGACGATCGCTTATTCGCCACAAGTCAAAACGGTAAGATTTACATCTGGAATCAAACAGGCGAATTGATTAGAACGCTATCGGGACATACGCAAGGAATTGAAGCGATCGCAGTTGGGAAAAGCGCGGTAGCATCTGCAAGCTGGGATAATACGATTCGGCTTTGGAATCTTAACGGTGATGCAATTAGAACGCCTCAGCTAAGACACAAAGGCGCAGTTTACACCGTTAGTTTTAGCCCCGATGGACAATCATTCGCGTCTGCGGGTGAACATGGTGACATCAAACTCTGGACAGTACAAGGTCAATTACTAAAACAATGGAAAGCCCATGAGACTCAAATTAATAGCTTAAGTTTCTCAGGGGAATTGTTAGCTTCAGCAAGTGGCGATGGAACGGTCAAGCTCTGGAAAGATGGGACATTGATTAGAACACTGAACAGTCGAAACGGACAAGTTTACAGTGTGAGTTTTAGTCCGGATGGGAAAACGATCGCATCTGCACATCAAGATGGAACTGTGAAACAATGGCGCGTTTCTGATGGTCGCGAGATTAATGTATTCATAGGTCATAAAGGAGCGATTTATAGTGTTAGTTTTAGCCCAGATGGAAAAGTTCTAGCATCATCGAGCTATGATAACAGCGTCAAGCTTTGGCGATTGGAAAATCCTTTACGTCGAGTGTTGCGCGGACATACCGCAGAAGTGAATCGTGTGCGATTTAGTCCGAATGGTCAACAGCTTGTGAGTGCAAGTCAGGATGGAAGTATCAAACTCTGGGATGTGAATGGACGATTTTTAAGTACGATCGCATCTCATCCCAATTGGTTTCAGAGTGCCGTATTTAGTCCAGATGGTTCAATGATTGCCACCGCAAGCCGCGATCGCACAATCAAACTCTGGAAACCGGATGGCACGCTTCTTAGAACTTTGGCAGGGCACACCGGACGAGTCTACAACATTGCCTTTAGCCCCGATGGTCAGTCTTTGTTATCTGCAAGCTATGATGCTTCAATTCGGCTTTGGGATCTTCAAGGAACATTGCTCAAAACATTTCGGGGACATAACGGGAGAATCTACAGTGCAGAATTTAGCCCAGATGGAACGACGATCGTGTCTGCTGGTGGCGATGAGACGGTTCGATTGTGGGATAGACAAGGTAAGCAACTCCAGCAAATGAATGCTCATAGTGGCAGAGTCTATAATGCTGAGATTAGTCCTGATGATCAACTGATTGTTTCAGGTGGAAACGATGGAGTACTGAGGTTCTGGACTTTTCAGGGGAAAGAAACGATCGCAGCTAAGAGTGATGGAGGAGCAATCTACAGCATTGCGATCAGTTCCGATAGTCAAACCGTTGCAACCGGACATCAAGATGGAACCATTCGACTCTGGGATCGAAAAGGAACATTGCTAAGAACCTTGAGAGGACATACCGGAATTGTTGAAGGATTAAGCTTTAGTCCAAATTCTGATGAATTCTTAGCTTCTGCCAGTCGAGACAGAACAATTATTCTGTGGCAATGGCGATCGAGTCTCGATCAACTTTTATCTCAAAGCTGTGATTGGCTCCAGAACTATTTGAAGTACAATTCGACTCTCAAAGAACGCGATCGCACAATCTGTGAAGCTTCATCCCCAGAGTCCTATCTCAGACCCCCAAAGGATTAATTTGCTCTAACGTCCTAGATCATGTAGCGCATGAATCGCGGCTGCACATTGTTGAGTAATCGCTTCCAGTTCAGCTCGATCGCTACTTTTCGGCGCTTCGATCACTTCTCCAATCCGAATCGTAATCGGCACAGGTCGCGGAATCGAACTTTCTGGCTTAAAAATCTGATGCGTTCCCCATAAGCTGACCGGAATCAAAGGCGAATTTGTTTTAGCTGCAATCCAAGCCGCTCCTAATTTCGGATCAGCAATGCGCCCATCAGCGGTACGAGTGCCATCGAGAAACACGCCCGTTGCCCAACCGGACTCGATCGATGCCATCGCCGCCTTCATCGCTGCTCGATCGCCCGTTCCCCGCTTCACCGGATAGGCTCCATACGCTGTAATCGCTTGCTTCAGTACGGGAACTTTGAACAGTTCCTCTTTTGCCATATAAGCCACAGGACGACCGATCGCACAAGATAACAAAGGCGGATCGAAATCGCTGGCATGATTGCTCACAACTAAGAGCCGTCCCTGTTTCGGAACGTTTTCAGCCCCGTAGATACGACCCCGAAAATAGGTATGCAGCACCGGAGACACGATCGACCATTTGAACAGGTGATACAGCACCAAACTGATCAACGGTTCGCGATCGCGCACTACTTCAGCATTCACAGAACGGGTCGGCGTTTCTCTCATGTCGGAATGTCCGCAACACTGCTCACATTTTCTAACACGAGATCGGGACATGTGCGCTTAATAATTCCGGTGAGCACTTTTCCGGGTCCCACTTCGATGACTCGATCGATGCTTTCTTCTGGAAATTTGAGCGAAATTTCCCGCCAGCGAACTGATCCGGTCATCTGCCGACTGAGACGATTTTTCAACTCTCCCGCATTGCGACTCGGAATCGGATCAACATTCGATAACACTGGGACATCTGCCGCTTTGAACTGCACCGCATCGAGAACGGTTTGGAATTGCGATGCCGCATCTGCCATCAATGGAGAGTGAAACGCCCCGCTAACGTTCAGTTTCACGGCTCGTTTCGATTTCACTTGAGACATCACCGATTCAACCGCTTCCGGTGTTCCAGAAATCACAACCTGACCTGCATTGTTATCATTCGCGAGAACAGCACCCGGAGTCTGAGCTAAGACGGATTCAAGTTGATCGCGATCGAATCCCAACAACGCCGCCATCATGCCATCAGACGCGCCATCCATTAACTGAGCGCGTTTCTGCATCAATCGCAATCCTGATTCAAAATCAAACACTCCAGCCGTGTACAGTGCCGAATATTCTCCTAAACTATGTCCCGCTACATAGTCAGGATGTTGCCCTTTCTCTTTGAGCAAATCCGCCAAAATTGTCTCGATCACATACAAACAAGGCTGAGTGTAAAGGGTCTGAGAAACTTTATCATCTGGATTCTGACAAATCTCGACCACTGACCAACCGAGAATTTGTTCTGCCTGGTCAAATCTCGTTTTTGCCGCTGGAATCTCTAACAAATCCGAACCCATTCCGATCGCCTGAGATCCTTGCCCAGGGAACACCCATGCCGTTTTTACCATTGTCCTAGTTGTCTGTTGTGAATGAAAAACTATGAGGTAGGTCTCTTACCTGCCCCATTGAAAAATCGCTGCACCCCAAGTCAAGCCTGCTCCAAACCCAGAAGCCGCGATCGTATCTCCAACTTTGACCGCTCCATCCCGCACCGCTTCATCCAGTGCAAGCGGAATCGATGCCGCTGAAGTATTGCCGTATTTTGCCAGATTACTAATCACTTTCTCGGAAGGAATCTTTAAGCGATCGGCAACTGCATCTAAGATTCTCTGGTTCGCTTGATGCAACAATAACCAATCCACTTGATCAACAGTGACATTGGCTCGAAATAGTGCTTTCTCAACAATTTCCGGCACTCGTTTTACTGCAAATCGATAGACCTCTTGACCGTTCATGGTTAACGGTGCGAACTGTCCTTCACTGATATCACAGTCATCGAGTAAAGCTTTCGGTGAGCCTGAATAAGCTAAGTTCAAACAATGATTCTGTGTTCCATCGCTTCTCAGTTCAAAACCGAGTAAGCGATCAACCTCATTCGCTTGAATTACGACTGCACCTGCACCATCTCCGAACAATACGCAAGTTCTGCGATCGCTCCAATCCACCCACCGCGACAGAATATCCGCCCCGATTAGCAAAACATTTCGATAAGTTCCAGTGCGAATATATTGCGCTGCCGTGACCATTCCGAACACAAAGCCCGAACAAGCCGCCGTCAGATCAAATGCGACCGCTTGAGACGCTCCCAACGCTGCCTGAACTTTACACGCACTTCCGAACATATCATCGGGAGTGGAAGTTGCTAGCAGAATGAGATCGATATCCGTCGCATCTAGCCCTGACATCTCGATCGCATTTTTCGCCGCCTTGGTTGCAATCTGCACCAAAGAACCATTCGGATCGCTTAATCGCCGCTGTCGGATGCCTGTCCGAGAAGCAATCCACTCATCGGAAGTGTCCATAATCTCACTCAGTCGATCGTTGTCGATCACTTTCTGAGGTGCGGCTGATCCGCATCCCGTGACAGCTATTCCGATTCTTGAGTAATCCACCAAAATCATTAACTCCCAGTGCGTTTGGGTTAGCTGTTCGATCGAACTGCCACCGTTGGATCGTAGCTAGAACGAATCCGGTCTAGAACGTTATTGTCGATCGCATCTTTTGCCAATCGAGCCGCGTTAAAGATCGTCGGAGCCTGCGAACTTCCGTGGCTGATAATGCACACACCATCCACACCGAGCAGCAATCCGCCGCCATGTTCCGCATGATCCATCCGTTGCTTAATCCGCTTCAGATTCGGCTTCAGTAACGTTACACCCGCTTTACCATGCAATCCACGCGGTAATTCTTCTCTCAAAATTTGAAGCGCGACTTCTCCCACCGCTTCCGCAAATTTCAGCAGAACATTCCCCGCAAATCCATCACACACAATCACATCAAAGTGACCCGAAAGAACATCGCGCCCTTCTGCGTTGCCAATGAACGGAATCAGCGGATTTTCACTCAGCAATTGATGCGTTTGAATGGCTAATTCATTGCCTTTATTCGGCTCTTCTCCAATGTTCAATAAACCGACTTTCGGTTCCTCGTTCCCTAAAACATATTGAGAATAGATTGTTCCCATCAAAGCAAATTGCTCTAGGAACTTCGGGCGACAATCCACATTCGCGCCCACATCAAGGATCAATACAGGTTTGCCCGCGATCATCGTGGGAAGAACAGCCCCGATCGCAGGTCGATCGATTCCCTTCAATCGTCCCAATCGCAACAATGCCGCCGCCATCGCTGCCCCAGAATGACCCGCCGACACGACCGCATCCGCTTGTTTTTTCTTCACCAAATCCATCGCCACATTAATCGAGGCTTTCGGCTTGCGGCGCAGTCCGATCAGCGGTTCCTCTTCCATCTCGATCGTTCCTTCCGACGGCACAATCTCAATATCGGCTGATTGCGAATGCTGTTTTAGCGCAGCTTCCACCTGTTGCGGATCACCCACCAAGACGACATCGACATCGAGTTCAGCCTGTGCCCGTACTGCACCCGCGACGATTTCATCGGGAGCATTGTCTCCACCCATTGCATCAATAGCAATTCGTACCCGCGTTGATCCCATTGGCTCTTAAAGTTGAAAAACCTTCCAAATTTTATCAGAAGCGGATGATGCCTCACCCCGTCTTTTGATTGCTCTATTCTGCCTTAGAAGGGGGACATCTTGAGAAGTCTAGAACAATCCCTTCGGAGAAACGATGCTTGCACCGCGTTTCGCGTCCGCTTCCTATTCTTAGATTCATTAAGAATTTGCAAGTTTCTGAACTGCTGAAAATTTTGTCGATGCTTGCACCCGCCACGATCGTGCCTTCACCCGAACAGATATACTCCATCGCTCGATAGAGATTAAGCAGTCACTCCGGAAACCATCCTGATTCGATCTGCGGCTATGTGTAGAGGAGAACAGTGTTCCCAGATTGTATCGTTATATCCGTAAATACCGAGGCAGCGATATCAAACCTGGATGCGAAATGATGCTTAGAGTTCATAAAAGTTTAAAGATCTCTGTCTGTAACCGAATCCGTATAAAGCTTGTAAGAAGAGCGATCCCAAACCATTGCACCCCGTGGAAATGTAGTGTTTATTCTACGTAGTTCCGTGCATCTCACCCTTGAGGGTGATTGTTTATTTCCAAACTTCTGAATTCACCCGCACTGGTTGAGATTCGTCAATTTTGCGACCCTGTGCGGCTGGGTTGGAATTTCGAGAAGCGTCAAATCGTCACAGAGATTTTCCACATCGTTAACGGTTTATTGCTCGGACACAAGTGATTATGCTAAATTTCCCGCCATCAAATAATAGTGGCGATCGTGCACTCCAATTTTTGAAGAGCTACCCCGCGATTTCTCGATCGCTGTTGCTCGATTGCGGTCACGATATCGATAAAATTTCGACGCTGGTTGAGCCGATTCTAGATGCTCCCAAGCGTTGCGCTGCATCCTACTATATTCAAGCCGTAACCACTGGACGAACTGCTTTTCTCACGACGAATTTACCGAATCCGAATCAGTCGCAGTTAACCGCGATCGCATCTACCTGGCTGATTGGCAGAAGTCGCAATTGTGCGATCGAGTTTCCTCATCCGTCTGTGTCTCGTTGCCATGCGGTGATCGGTCACAGTCCCTCTGAAGGCTTCTATTTAATGGATGTGGGGAGTAGTAACGGAACTTTCTTGAATGGGGAGCAGTTGCCTGTTTTAGAACGTCGATCGCTCGGAGATGGAGATTCGATCGCGTTTAGCCATTTGCCCGTCGAATTTTTTGTAGTCAGTATGAAAGATGGCTTCACTGATTGGGGTGAGCCGACTTGTGCAGGCTAGGAATCTGGAAGATCACCGAAGCGCGATCGATATCGAGCCAGTTCCGCCTCAAGTTCTTCTGCTCGTTGACGTTCCTCCTCTGCCCGTTGGCGCTCTTGATCCGCTTCGGTTTCCGCGATTTCCAGTGCAGCCGCAAGTTCATCAGGAATCAAAAGTTTCTCGCCTGTGTCTAGACGATAGAACGCAATGAGTTTTCCTTCTACTGTTAGTCGCAGTCTTAACGGTTGGCTTTGATCATCCATGATTGGCTCATAAGCTTCGCCATTGAGTCGATAGCCGCGTAGTTTTTCTGTAATCCATTCCCCTCTAGGGTCAAACTGCCAATATTCCCGAACGCCCAACTGCTCGTACAACGTTTTCTTGAAGCTCTCATCTTGGCTTCTGGTTCCAGGAGAAGTCATCTCAAAAATCACCGCTGGAACTTGCCCTTCCTCCCAGATTTTGTAATTGTCGCGCCCGCCGGGTTCGACATCAAAAATCACCATGACATCGGGAGCCGTTCTCAGTTTTGGAAAGCCTTGAGAATAGTAGAGAAATTGATTGCCTAAAACGGTCGCTTGTTGACCGGATAAATACTGTCGTAAGACCTCGATCGTAATCAGGATGGCATAGAGATGATCAAAGGTTTCCGCCACGGGTTCACCGTCACCAGTTGGATAGAAGATTTCTGCGGTTTGCGAAACAGGAGAACAGGCAGTCATGATCGTTCCTCCAGTGCATCTGTTCTGAAATTATCGCAGTCGAAGCAGAAATCTTCAAGCCGATGATTATCTCAAGGCGATTCTTTGTCCGGATCTTTGAGCGAGTTGTTTTGCCCGTTGTAGATTCCTTTGAGCCGCTTCATAGTTGAGATCTGCGTCTACGGCTTTCTCAAATTGCGCGATCGCTTCTTTGACTTTCCCCTGACGTTGCAGAACTGCTCCCAGTCCATTGAGCGCGATCGCATGACTATTTCCTAAATTCGTTCTCCGTTCACTTGGCTGGCTCAAAACTTGCCGATAAGCGACGATCGCATTCTCTAACTGATTCTGATTTGCCAAAGCATGACCGAGAAAAATGTGCGCCCAAGTATTATCTGGTGCAACTTCGGTGGCTTTGCGGAAAAGCTGAAGGGCTTCTTCGTCACGTCCTTGAGTTTGAAGTGCGCGACCTAATCCAACAAATGCGATCGCTTGTGCAGTCTCGGTCTGTTCTGGAGCGTTCAAGGCTTTTTGATAGGATTCGATCGCTTCTGAAGTTTTCTTCTGCTGTGCCAAGACGTTTCCTAATCCTGCGTAAGCATTCATTTGCTGAGGATTGATACGGATCGAACGACGATAAGCCGCGATCGCTTCTTCGAGTCGTCTGCGATCGGCAAGGGCGTTTCCTAATCCGGTGTAGGCTTTGGCGTTTTGAGGATTGATCTCGATCGATCGGCGATATGAAGCGATCGCTTCTTCGGTACGGCGTTGTGCTGCAAGAACTTCACCCATTCCGGTATACGCATCGGAGTTTTCTAGGTCGAGCACGATCGCTTTTCGATAAACCGCGATCGCTTCGTCGTATTTGCGACTTTGTTGCAGTTCGTTCCCTAGATTTACGTAGAAAGCTGGATCACCTAGTGCAAGATCCGTTTTAATTTCAGGGGTCGAAGCTCGAACAGCATCGTAACCTTCATCACATCCAGTTGTGAGCGCCGCTGCCGTTAGAGTTAGAAGAATTGGAAGAACTGAGTGCTTGGATACTTGCATACTGCGGTGTCCTAATACGTGGATGACAAGTCGTAATTCGGTATCTACCGCACCCTGATCTGTCTCATTCTGAACTAACTGAGTGTCAGTACGGAAGAGTATTCGTTAAATTGCTGATTAACTCTTAAGTTTTATCATGTTTTCGTAAAGAGTTCGTTTTTTATCAGTGCAATTACTTTGGATCGGTATTGGATGTCGTCGTGGGACTTCAAAAGAATTGATTGAGAGCGCGATCGCTGAGGTTCTCGATCAGTACGGACTCTCGGAAAATCAAATCGCTGGGATTGCCACTGTCGATCGCAAATCCACCGAAGCCGGACTATTAGAATACTGTGAAGCGCATCAGTTCCCGTTATTGTTCTTTTCAGTGGAAGAACTTGCAGCGATTAATGTTCCGAATCCTTCTGTCGATCGCATTGGAACACCGAGTGTGGCAGAAGCAGCCGCAATTCTGGCATCTGGATCAGATCGATTGATTGTTCCGAAACAAGTGATTGGAGGAAGAGTGACGATCGCGATCGCGTAAATTCTCGATAAGCTGAAAAGTGTTGATTTGGCGCTCTAGTATGAAGCGATTCGCGATCGGTCTTGTGACTCTAATTTGTAGTGTGTGGATCATGTCGAGTGCTTGGGCTGATCCGATCGTCGGAAAACGCTACGACCAGCAATATCGCCCGCCGTTGTCCTACAGCAATGCTGATGTGAGAGGACAAGATTTTTCTGGGCAAGCTCTGAAATTTGCCGAATTCACAAACGCAAATTTGACCGATGCAAACTTCTCAAATGCAGATTTATCCGGAGCAGCGATGAGTGCCTCGAATATGACTGAGACAAATTTGCATGGTGCGAACTTACAGCAAGCGATGGTCGATCAAGTTCCGATGGTGCGAGTTGATTTGAGCGATGCAAATCTGACCGATGCAATGCTGCTAAGAAGTGCATTTTTGGATGTTAATATCACGGGGGCAGATTTTACTAATGCAATTCTCGATCGTGCTCAGATCCGTGAGTTGTGCGAGGTTGCTCAAGGTACAAATTCCAAAACCGGAGTCGATACACGGGAATCGCTCGGATGTCCCTCTTAGGAGAAACGTATGCGAGTTGGGGTGATTGGGGGCGGACAATTAGCCTGGATGATGGGTGAGGCTGCGAAGAAGTTAGGGATTGAGTTGGTGATTCAAACTCCGAAGGCAGATGATCCGGCAGTGTTGATCGCGAAAGAAACAATCTTCGCACCCGTGAATGATGCAATCGCGACTCAAAAATTAAGCGATCGAGTCGATGTCATCACCTTTGAAAACGAATTCGTTGATCTCGATGCTCTGTCGCAGATTCAAACTTGCTTTCGTCCCAGTTTGTCCGCGCTCAAACCGCTTCTAGATAAGTACGATCAGCGATCGTTTCTCAAAGAGAACAATCTACCCACTCCGAATTTCTGGCTACTAGAAGAACAGCCTATTTCATTTCCAGTTGTGGTTAAAACTCGTCGCTTAGGATATGACGGTCAGGGAACTTTGATTATTCGAGATCAAGCAAGTTGGGATAGTGCGATCGCTAAACTCGAATCAGTTCCGATCGTAATCGAAGAATTTATTCCATTCGATCGCGAATTAGCAGTAATGGCAGCACGATCGACTTCCGGCGAAATTGTCGTTTACCCAGTGGTCGAAACTCAGCAAGAAAACCAGGTTTGCCGTCGAGTGATTGCACCCGCTAAGGTTTCAGAATCAATTGAGCAGGAAATTTCTGCGATCGCTCATACACTTCTCAATCAATTAGAAGTCGTTGGAATTTACGGCATCGAATTCTTCTTGACGAAAGACGATCGCGTTTTAGTAAATGAGATTGCGCCTCGCACTCATAATTCGGGACATTACACGATCGAAGCTTGCGAAACTTCTCAATTTGAACAACAGCTTCGAGCGGTGAGCGGTTTACCGTTAGGAAGTTCAGCCTTGAAATGTGGTGCGGCTTTGATGGTGAATTTGCTTGGGTTTGAAAAGGCGGAGAGTGATTATTTGGGAAAAAGGGAAGCGATCGCACAATTGCCAAACTCATTCGTTCATTGGTACGGCAAATCAGAATCGCGTCCAGGTCGTAAGTTAGGACACATCACGGTTTTATTGGATTCAGGTGATTCGGCTTTGGAAGTGATTAATGCGATCGAATCTATCTGGTATCCATAAATCCCTGCTAACATTTTTCAGATGCGTATTGAAATTGTTCCAGAATATCGAATTGCTCCCAACGTTCACAAACTTGCAAATCAGTTGTTGGTTGAATCGTTCCCAGATTATCCAGCAGAGCGAAGTTACTATAAGCTTCTGCCGCAGTTTCGTTACTTTGTGGACAGATGGAACTTTACTTGCCCAGATGGGCGTTGAGCATCGAGTCATCACTAATACAGGAATTGCAGTCCGGATTTTCGGGCTGATCGATTTGTGTGTCACAGCATCTCATCGAGGTGAGAAAATTGCAACCACATTATTGCAACAGGTTGAAGCATTGGGTCGATCAAATAGCGTTGATTTTTTGTTGCTCTTTGCGGATGATGCTCGCCTGTATCTAGAGAACGGATATGAACGAGCAAACAATACTTGCCGTTGGATGAAGGTAGACGAACATCAAACGCTTGGGATTGGTGAGGAATCGATGTCAGATTGTATGCTGATCAAACAGATTGGGGAGCAGAAATGGCAAACCGGGATAGTAGATCTGCTTGGCTATTTGTTTTGAACGCGAAAATAGCGATGCTTCATAGCCTGACAAGCGGCAATCGACAACTTAACCAGCAAAAAGCCGACTGATCGTCTGATCGGTCGGCTTTTCAGATTTCAACTCATTCTAGCCGCGAGTCTCAATTTGAAGAACGATCGCGGTTTCTTGACTGGTTTTCTCTGCGATCGCTTTCGGTTTCACGATCGCTTGCTGCAATAGCGGTGATTTCGTCACCGAATCATTAGCCAACGTGAACAGCGGGTTCGAGAGAATTCCAGCGATCGAAGTTGCGATCAGGGTCAGAATCAAACCCACCTGCAACGGACGCAAACCGGGAAGATTCCATACGATCGGCGGATAGTTCTGCACTGCATCGGACATTTCTTGTGGCTCTTTCACCACCATCATCTTCACGACTCGGATGTAGTAGTAAATCGAGATCACACTTGTGACCAAGCCCAAGATCACTAGAGCGTAAGCGCCTGCTTGCCAAGCTGCCCAGAAGAGATAGAGTTTTCCGAAGAAGCCTGCGAGTGGCGGAATTCCACCCAAGGAAAGCAAACAGATGCTTAGTGCCAAAGTCAGCAGCGGATCTTTCTGATACAAGCCAGAGTATTCGCTGATCTGATCGGTTCCGGTTCTGAGTGAGAACAGAATGATGCAGGTGAATGCACCCAAGTTCATGAACAGGTAGATCATCAGGTAGAACAGCATACTGGCATATCCAGCATCCGAGCCGATGACTAACCCGATCATCACAAAGCCTGCTTGACCGATCGAGGAATATGCCAGAAGTCGCTTCATGCTGGTTTGTGCCAGTGCAACTACGTTACCCAGCACCATACTGAGGATCGCCAGCGTCGTCATCACGAGATGCCATTGATCGGTCACTTGTGGGAATGCAGTCACGAGAAGGCGAATTGCTAAACCAAATCCAGCCGCTTTTGAACCGACCGAGAGGAAAGCCACAACCGGAGTCGGCGAACCTTCGTAGACATCAGGTGTCCATTGGTGGAAGGGAACCGCTGCGATTTTGAAGGCAATTCCAGCGATTACGAATACGAGCGCAATCACAAGACCGATCGATTGATCCAATCCAGCAGCGGAAATCTTTTGAGCGATCGTGCTTAATTGCGTTTCACCGCCAGACAATCCGTACAGCAACGACGCGCCGTAGAGGAAGATTGCGGAACTCGATGCGCCGATTAATAAATATTTCAGAGCCGCTTCATTCGATCGTGGATCGCGCTTGGTATAACCCGTCAATAGATAAGACGAGATACTGAGCGTTTCCAGCGAGACGTAGACCGCGACGAATTCATCTGAGCCACAGAGGAACATTCCGCCCAACGTTGCCGTGAGTAGAATCGTGAGGAATTCTGCTAGCGCGGTTCCCGACTGCTCGACGTAGCGCACCGACATTAAAATCGTGACGGCTGCGGAGAGCGCGACGATCCCCCGAAGCACAATACTCAAATCATCGCTATTGAACTCACTAAAGAAGCCGATCGGGGTTGTGCTATCCCACAGCGTGACCAGGGCAGCCACGGCTGTTAGCAAACCGCCCACCGCAAAATAGGGAGTCCACTTAGCGGAATTTTGTCGCCCTACGATCAAATCGCCCACCAGGACGACAAGTAGGGTGGTGATGACGATCACCTCTGGGAGAATCGTCCCAGCATTTAACTGAGCCGCGAGAGAAGCAAAATCCATAGCGCGAAGTCCGTAGGAGCAGAATTAACAAAATTTATGCTAGGCGCACTTTTATTTGAGGCGATCGTATACTTCGCCTTTTAGGGATTCTAACGCGCTACGCCGTTCTGTTCTCGTTAAATCTGGCTTCTGTGATGAAACCTCTGATTGGGATCGTTATGATTCATTCATCAACTCTGATCTATATTGATCGAACAACGCCCCTAAGAAAGAAGTTGGAACGAAAAGATAGACGATCTGATCACAATCGTCTACAGTCTAAAACTTAGACTGATATGCCTGACTTCTGGATTTGGAACATTTCCTTGTGAATCATCCTGAACAGTTGGGTATGGTTATAAGTTAGAAGCGGGTGACTCAATACGGTTGCCATGCGCCTCAGATTGGTTTTCCGTACCCCACGATCGAACAAATTGAGTGATATTGATAGTCAGTACGCCCCGTTTCCCTTGTTGAATAGCGATTTCTAGTTAGACAGACTCATGCCAACTCTTGTCATTGTCGAATCTCCAACCAAAGCTCGTACCATTCGGAACTACCTGCCCCGCGATTTCCGCGTCGAGGCATCGATGGGTCATGTGCGCGATTTGCCTCAATCGACCAGCGATGTCCCCGAATCGGTGAAAGATAAACGGGTGCGCGAATTGGGCGTGGATGTGGAGGCAGGTTTTGAACCGATCTATTTGATCCCCAAGGATAAGTCGAAGATCGTTAAGACTTTAAAGGATGCTTTGAAGGAAGCGGATGAGTTGGTGCTGGCGACTGACGAAGACCGCGAAGGGGAAAGTATTAGCTGGCATTTACTTCAGTTGCTGAAGCCGAAAGTGCCTGTGAAACGAATGGTGTTTCACGAAATCACAGAAGAGGCGATTCGAGAAGCGATCGACAATTGCCGCGATATCGATGTTCGACTGGTTCGCGCTCAGGAGACCCGGCGAATTCTCGATCGCTTAGTCGGTTACACGCTCTCACCGCTACTTTGGAAAAAGATCGCGTACGGTTTGTCTGCGGGTCGGGTGCAATCGGTTGCAGTAAGGCTCTTAGTAAATCGAGAACGGGAACGTCGTGCCTTCAAAAAGGGAACGTACTGGGATTTGAAAGCGCTCTTAGCGGTTGATGCGGCTCCCAAGCAAGAATTTGAAGCGAAACTTGTGACGCTGGCAGGTCGGAAAGTCGCCACAGGTGCGGATTTTGATGAATCGACTGGACGAATTTCCGCAGGTCGAAACGTTGTTCTGTTGAGCGAAGAGGAAGCCAGAACATTACAAGCCCGATTAGATGGCAAAACTTGGACGGTCACGGATCTCGAAGAACGCCCGGTGACTCGTAAACCTTCACCGCCGTTCACGACTTCGACACTACAACAAGAAGCGAACCGGAAATTGGGCTTATCGGCGCGAGATACGATGCGGACGGCTCAAAGTCTGTACGAGCAAGGGTATATCACCTATATGCGAACCGACTCGGTAAATCTATCTCAGCAAGCGATCGCTGCCGCTCGGAGTTGCGTTGAAGCGATGTATGGAACTGAATACCTCAGCCCTCAACCGCGTCAGTACAACACCAAGAGTAAGGGCGCACAAGAAGCACACGAAGCCATTCGTCCGGCTGGTAGTTCGTTCCGGACTCCAAGAGAAACTGGACTGCGCGATCGCGAATTAAAACTCTATGACTTGATCTGGAAGCGAACCGTTGCGACTCAGATGGCGGAAGCGCGTCAAACTCAAGTGACCGTACAAATTCAAGTCGAAGATGCAGGATTTCGATCGAGCGGAAAGCGAATCGATTTTCCGGGATTCTTCCGGGCGTACGTCGAGGGATCAGATGATCCGAATGCAGCGATCGAGAACCAAGAGATCATTCTGCCGTCGATGCGGGCTGGAGATCATCCAAACTGCAATCATTTAGAAGCGATCGGACACGAAACCCAACCGCCTGCACGATTCACAGAAGCATCGCTCGTGAAGACTTTGGAAAGTGAAGGCATCGGACGACCTTCGACGTATGCCAGCATCATCGGCACAATCACCGACGAACGAAAGGGATACGCTCAACTCGTCGGAAATACCCTCGTTCCAACCTTTACCGCGTTTGCTGTCGTGGACTTGCTAGAGAAGCATTTCCCCGACATCGTGGATCTAAAATTCACCTCCAAAATGGAGCAGACTTTAGACGACATTGCAACGGGCGAAGTCGATTGGCTGCCCTATCTAAAAGAGTTTTATCTCGGTAATGACGGGCTAGAAACTCAAGTCAAAGAGCGTGACAGCAACATTGACCCCAAAGAAGCCCGGACAATTCACTTAGAAGATCTGGATACAAAAATCCGCATTAGTCGCACCGGAGCTTATATCGAGTCAGAAAACGGCAATATCAACTTACCGAAAGATATGCCGCCTGCCGATCTAGATCCCGAACAGGTTGAAGTGCTGCTCCAAGGACCGAAACAGCTTGGAACACATCCTGAGACCGGAGAACCAATTTACGTCAAACTTGGACCTTACGGGCATTACCTCCAGCTTGGAGATAAAACCGATGAGAATCCGAAACCAAAAAACGTTTCAATCCCACCAAAAGTTAAGCCTGAAGCCGTAACGTTAGATATGGCAGTCGGGTTACTTGCGCTCCCGAGAACGTTAGGAGTCCATCCAGAAACCGGACGGAAGATTCAAGCAGCGATCGGTAGATTTGGTCCGTATATCGTTCACGACTTGGGGAAAGGCGAAGACGGGAAAGCGGCGAAAGATTATCGATCGATTAAAGCCCCCGATGATGTCACAACGATTACGCTCGATCGCGCTTTAGAACTATTCGCTGAACCGAAAGCCGCTCGTGGCAAACGAGGAACCGCAACTCCAATTCGAGAAATGGGCGCACATCCCGCTGATGGTGAACCCGTCAACATCTACAACGGTCCTTACGGCGCGTACATCAAACACGGTAAGGTCAATGCCTCGATCCCCGAAGGTCACACCGTTGAAGACATTACGATGGATGTCGCTGTCCAAGCGCTAGAAGCGAAAGCAGGCACGAAGAAAGCGACGAAAAAGAAAACCAAAACGACTGCGAAGAAAACCACGGCGAAAAAGACCAGTGCGAAGACTGCGACCAAGACGACTGCAAAGCGATCGACCACTACGAAAGCCGCAGCCGCCAAAAAATCGACAGGCACAAGCAAACGAGTCAAAACCAACGATTAGTCCAAAAACTGAGTTGTCATGCCGCCTCGAAGTTAATTCGGGCGGCATTTTTAGTAGTCTGCTTGGAAGGGATCTTTTATACCAAATTGATCTGTTGGTGCATCACAGCCGATGAATCATCGTTCTACCGCGAAACCCTGGTAGAGACGATTCGGCGAATCGTCTCTACGTCATCGGGTTAACGCAGGATGTGTTGCATTGTTTTTTCAAATTGGTATTACCTGTGCTTGTAAACCGTTGCTGAACTGCTTTTTGTTACTAGCAAAGAGACTTCTCAGACTTCATTTTGTGAATTCTTTCGGTTGCTCGGTCTTGAAATTTTCGCCATCGCGGATACTTTACAGGATCGGGATCACTGTTGCCTAAAGTTGCCCGACCTGCCTTTAAATCCTTCACCTCCTCTGTTTATAACCGCTAGAAGCAGGTTAGTTCTATCGAGTTCCTGAACTCTGAAAATTTTACAGACGATCGATTTACTGAAGTGGTTGTCGTATTTTTTTCGGTTTATTTTGCATCGCTTCTCCAACAACCGAGTTGAACAATCCACCTAGAAGCATTGAGAAGGCACTGAAATAGAGCCATAACAGCAGAACAATCACAGCCCCGATCGCGCCATACACTTGATTGAAATTCCCAACTTGCGCGACATAAAATCGCAGCAATGCAGACAAAATTGCCCAGAGTAACGCCGCTAAAATTGCTCCGGGCATGATTGGTCTACCGTGTTGCCAGTGACTTGTTCCATATCGATAGATGAAACCGAGCGCGATCGATACGATCGATAAAGCGATCGGTAAACTCAAGTGATGCCAAATCTGAAACAGAACATGGGCAAAACTCCCACTCTTAAACGCCACGATCTGAACGGTGATATCGCTGAGAATCACAACCAGCAGAGCGGCAACTAAGAGTAGAACGGTTCCTAATGCTAGAGCGATCGCAATGAGTTTCATCTGCCAGAACGGTCGAACGCGATCGCGAGAAATTCCGTAAATCTGATCTAAGGCTGCCATTGCTGCCCCGGTCACGCTGGACGATACCCAAATCGCAGCGAGGAAACTCAGCGAAAATAAGCTCTGACTACTTCTCGATCGCAAGTATTGAACGGTATTTGTTGTCAGGATGACAGCCTGTTCAGGAATAACTTGGCTCACTTGATTGGTCAGTGTGCGGAAGTTATTTTCTGAAAGCTCGAAAAGCCCGATCGCACTTAAGACCGCAAGTGCTGCCGGGAATAGGGCGAACATTGCGTTAAAAGCGATTTCAGCCGAAAGACCGGGAAGGCGATGGTATGCTGCTCGTCGAACAATTCTGAGCAGCATTTTGAAGTTGAGATACTTGAAAAATTGCAGAAATCGAGTGAGCAGGTTAAGCCCAGGACGGCTGAGGCGTTTCAGCATTGGGGAAAAATTAGAGTAGCTTTTCGCATCTTAACAATCCTGCTCAAACTGATGTGGTAAAAGCGACACAATCTATCCTGCGGCGCTACCGAGTAGGAATAGCGCTAACAAGGTTCCACTGTTCCAAAGGGCATGAAGTAGCACTGATGCCATCAGGTTTTGGGTGCGGGTGTACACGAAGCCTAAGACAATTCCGAGAACGGTTAGCGGTAGCACTTCGGATAGACTTAGGTGAACGATCGCGAAAATCAATCCACTGATCAAAATCGATTGCCAAGTGCTGAAATAGCGCGTCAGGGACGGCAAGAGGAATCCACGGAAGAATGTTTCTTCAAAGAATGGAGCAGCGATCGCTGCTGTGGCAAAGAAGAGAATAATCGCGATCGGATCTCGACCTTCAAGCGCGATCGACAACAATGGATTACTTCCCCCACGTCCCTGCCAAATTTTGTCATTCAGCCAAGAGATTCCAGCCACTAATGGATAAGCTGCGACATATCCACCAATTCCCCAAAGCAGCCATCGACCTCTGAGACTAAAGCGAAACCAGTTATTTTCAAGGGGAAGATAACGACGAATTGAGTAATATAGAACGCCTAATCCACCTGCTGCTAAGAGAATGTAAGTAAAGAGTGTGAAAAAAGCTCGATCGCGAGTTGTAAAGGTTGCGGGATCAACTTGAAAGGCAGCTTTTACGATCGATAACGAGAGCGGCACAATCACCACACCGATTAGAATCTGTCCAACCGCAAAGAATCCAACGACCAACACTTGCCAGGTAATTTCATAATCCCAAGGAACTGCCCATCGAATCGAATTTGTCCCAACGAGTAATGAATTCTTCCGACTGAATAGCCACTGTCCGCCGACAAATAGCAGCACTCCGAAACCTAGAAGAACCGCGATCGTTGGAACTGCATTTGCCCCAATCCATTTCGCGAAAGCTTGTTGAGCGGATTGCTGTTCTGCGGTACGAAGTTCGTTTAAAGCATCCGATCGCTGTTCTAAGGTATAAAGCTTCTCTAATCCGCGATTGCGAAACCAGCCTGTGAGATTCTGTTTTAAAGTCGCTTCGGCTCTGGGCGGTAACGTATTCTGCCAGATCGCGCTCAATGTATCCGCTGTTAATTTCAAATCGCGGCTTTTCTGGGTTTGCGGTGCAGTTAGATTCGCCCAGCTTTTTAGTGCAGCATCGACTTGATTCTGTTGAGCTTGGAGAATTCCGATTCGCACATCAAGTTCGTCGCGCAATGTGACTTGTTTTGCGAGTTCTACGACGAGCGGTTTCGTACTATCCGGAGTGGGATTCGATTCGATTTGGGTTTGGGCAGAAGAAATTGCTTTTTCAACCGACGATCGCGTTTTTTGATACGCCTCTAATGCAGTTTTCTCAGGATTGCGATCGGTCAAAGCTGCTGTATTCGAGTCTCCCTGATATTGGGCTGCCTGAAGTAACAGATCCGTTTGTGATAGTTCTAATCGGCTTTGGAACTGGGGTTGATTCCAACTGCTGATCAGATCCCAGCCGATCGCTACTATCGCTACTATCGTCAGTCCCCACAATAAAATCCGCTTCGCTGTCATGCCAGTTTCTTAAAACACCTCTCGTTATTGTAGGAAACAGAGCTGCGATCGTACGGTCTTTCTCACTTCTCTAAAATTTCGCCACCTGAACACGCTAAAATCAGGCTGACTTTTTGCCCTAAACAATTTCTATGACGACTCGTGTAATTCTTGTGCGCCACGGTGAAAGCAGCTACAACGTTGAGAAACGGGCACAGGGACATTGTGATCTCTCCACGCTGACCGAGAAGGGCGAAAAGATGGCAGCCCAAGTTGCAACTGCCCTAAAAGATTTGAAGTTCGATGCGGTGTATAGCAGTCCATTGCAACGCGCCAAACGGACGGCTGAAATTATTCTCGATGGTTTAGACAATCCGCCTGCGCTGCAAACTACGGATGATCTGAAAGAGATTAACATTCTGCTCTGGGAAGGGATGTTGTTTACCGAAGTCGAAGAGAAGTATCCAGAAATGTATGCTCACTGGCATTCTGAGCCGCACAAAGTGAAAATGACTTTGCCAGATGGCAGCGAATTGGCTCCGGTGTTGGATTTGTATGAGCAGGCGGAACGATTTTGGCGATCGACACTCTCCCAGCACCAGAATCAAACAATTCTGATCGTCGCGCACAGTGGCATTAATCGGGCATTGATCAATACAGCGATCGGGCTTGAACCCGCAGACTATCAACGCTTCCATATTTCCAATTGCGGCATTAGCGTGCTGAATTTCTCAGGTGATTTTGGCGATCAAGTTCAGATCGAATCGATGAATGTCACCTCACATTTAGGTGAAACGATTCCCAAACCGCGACCGAATCAAAAAGGAGCACGTCTTTTACTGGTGCGACACGGTGAAACGGAATGGAATCGTCGAGGACAGTTTCAAGGTCAAATCGATGTGCCGCTGAATGACAATGGACGAGTGCAAGCCAGTCAAGCCGCAGAATTTCTTAAATCAGTGCAAATTGATTCAGCCGTGAGTAGTTCGATGTCACGACCGAAAGAAACCGCAGAAATTATTCTCAAATATCATCCAGAGATTGAATTGAAGTTACGGGATGATTTGCGTGAGATTAGTCACGGGCTTTGGGAAGGCAAGTTTGAATCGGAGATTGAGGCAAGTTATCCGGGATTGTTGCATCAATGGCAGAGTAAACCGGAGACCGTTCAAATGCCAGAAGGTGAGAATTTGCAGGATGTTTGGGATCGAGCCGTTAAAGGATGGAATGCGATCGTACGATCGGCTAAACCTGGAGAAACGATTCTTGTCGTCGCTCACGATGCGATTAATAAAGCGATTCTTTGTTATGTTGCAGGTCTAACACCCGCTGCATTCTGGAATTTCAAACAGGGAAATGGTGCGGTGAGTGTGGTTGATTACGTTAAAGGATCTGACGCACCTCCGATGTTGATGGCAATGAATATCACAACGCATTTAGGTGGCGTTTTAGACAAGACCGCAGCCGGGGCGTTGTAGGGAAATTGTCGCCCCGATGGGAAACCCAGGTAGAGACGACCCGGCGGGTCGTCTCTACGTCGTCGGGTAAACGCAGAATTCATCGCATGGAATGGTTCAGATCGAACCCCATTCAACCAATCTTGACCACCGATCGTACATTCTCGATCGCATGAATCAACGCCTGCAATTTCCGCTCCGCCTGCCCCAATTCCAAAATCGCCTTGGCTTGCGAAAATCCTGCTTCAATACTCGTACAAGCTCCCGCACGCCAGAGATAAAAGCCACTATTCCAGATAATCGCTTGAAATAGCTCTGAAGGTTCGCCTTTCAAAGCCGATCGCATTTCCACATCAAACTGATCAGACGGAACTAAGGGTAATTCCTTCGCTGCAAAGCCATAATCACGCGGAACTAACGTTAAGCGATCGAACTTTTCCCCCTGACCGATCCCGATGATTGCAGTACGATCGCGGGGCAAATCACAACTCCCTTCTAATCCTTTAACACTGGTAAAGTTCTTAGTTCCCCGAAGCGCAAACGCATCCCGAAACATTCCCTCAGTCGGTGGATGAACATAGCCACAGACTAAATGCGATTCGCCTGCATACGGATTCCACATCAGTTCCAACGTAGACAAAGGCGGACGTTTACCAATCTGGTCGCGATACGGAACCAATCCTTGAGCTAATGGAAAATGATTCGGTAGATAAACAAAGCCTAACCCCGTACTCTCTAGAATTTGATGCACTTGAGAAATTGATAAGGGCTTCCAGTTCACGCCCAAACCGTTCCATAGTTCGATCAAAGGAACGCCTTCTTTTGTGGGCATCCGATCGCCCCCATGCAAAACAACCGGAACGCCTGCCGCAGAAAGAACAAGCGCAATTAATGGACTTAATGGAGCAGTGCGCGATCGACCATCGTAAGGATTACACATCACCGTGACGGGAATATTCGATGCGATCGCAGGTAACTTCTGACTCAGTGCATCATACGCATCTAACATTCCTGCAAGTTCTTCTCCAGTCGGGCGCTTAATTCGATGAGAAATCATAAAGGCTCCAATCTGTGCCGGAGTCGCTTCTTGGAGTAGCATTAATCGAGTCGCGGTTTCTGCTTCTTCGCGCGTCAGATCCTCACTGGTATGAGGTCCGCTACCAACCTTTCTCAGTAACTCCCGAAACTCGACGCTCATAGCTCTTACCTAGAATGAATGAATAGCTGCACAGTGCCAAGCGTTCCATCTTATCAAATCGATTTAGACGATCGCTTTTGGAACTCGTGTGAGAAATGCAGGGTGCATAATCTCTTTTACTAACTCTCGAAATCGCTGAATCGGCGGAATTTGCAGTCGATCTTGAGTTGTGACGAGAACAACCTGTCGAACTAACGTTGGATCAGCGGTCGATCGCACAACCAAAGTCGGATCAAGATGAATATCATGGATTGCACCCTGTGGAAGTAATGCAATCAATTCTCCTTGCCTAACAACACCTCGAAACGCATCTAATGTATTGAGTTCCAAAGCAGCTTTAAGTGCTGCTCCTTGACGTTGGAATTGTTCTTGCACTAATCGCTGCATTCCGTAACCATCTTTGAACACCACTTGCGGATAGTGAACCAGTTCTGACCAGGGCACAGAGTCAAACTTAGTTAATGGATGATCTGCTGACATCAAGACTCGAACAGGCTCATCGTAAAGGACATCTACGACCATTTCCGCCCCAGAGGTAAGAAAGCGATTGTTCATGACGATCGCAATATCGACCAGTCCATCTTTCAGCACTTTCAAAGCGCGATCGCTTCCCAATGAAGTCACGCGCAACTGAACTTCCGAATAGTCCTGACAAAATCGCTGTAACACTGGCGGCAAGTGAAACGCACAAACGGAATGAATCGCAGCGATACAAAGCTCTGGTTGTTTACCAAGTCGGAGTTCTTCGAGTTCTGCGATCGCATTTCTCCACTCTTGGCAAATTCTCCGAGCACGCGGCAAAAATTGCTCACCTGCGACCGTTAATTTTGCTTGTGCCGTTCGGTGGAAAAGCTGCATTCCCAAATCCGCCTCCAACGATTGAAGCTGGCGGCTAATCGTCGATTGAGTCACATCACATTTACGGGCAGCTTGTTGAAAACTTCCGGTTTCTGCGATCGCCAAAAATGCCTGCAATTGCTCTAGGCGCATAGAGGTGTAACCAGAGTCACATTCTAGTGACGGTAGCGGATCTGCAAAACAAGTTTCGTAAGAGTTGATACAGGAAAATTTTTGCCGTTTGAAAAGATTTTGAAGTATGGACATTTTACCCTGAGAGGGTTGTCAAGTTCTCCGAATCACTTTTCTTTGAGAAGACGCAGACGAGAACTTCGCGATAGAGTGATAAAGCTGCTGATCTACATCCCTTTGAATATGCTTGAATCTTACCGCCAACACGTCGCTGAACGGGCTGCATTAGGAATTCCACCGCTTCCCCTGAGTCCGCAGCAAACTTCAGAATTGTGTGAATTGCTCAAGGCTCCGCCTGGTCACGAAGAAGCGTTTTTGCTGTCTCTGTTGCGCGATCGCATTCCACCGGGAGTCGATCAAGCTGCGTATGTGAAAGCGAGTTTTCTGAGTGCGATCGCGAAAGGTGAAGCGACTAGCCCACTCGTGTCACCCAAAGAAGCTGTCGAACTGCTCGGCACAATGATGGGCGGCTACAATGTGCATTCCTTGATCGAATTGCTCAAGTCATCGAATCCTGAGATTGCAGAAACGGCAACGGCGGCTCTGAGTAAAACGCTGCTGGTTTATGATGCGTTCCACGATGTGCAAGAACTCGCAGACAGCGGAAATTCTTACGCTCAAAACGTCCTAAATTCTTGGGCGAATGCAGATTGGTTCACAAGTCGCGCCCCCTTGCCTGAAGCGATTACGGTAACAGTGTTCAAAGTTCCAGGTGAAACGAACACCGATGATTTGTCGCCTGCGACTCATGCCACGACGCGCCCCGATATTCCACTTCATGCGCTGGCAATGTTGGAAACGCGGCAACCGGGATCGCTCGAAACGATCGCGCAACTGAAACAGAAAGGGTATCCGCTGGCGTATGTCGGTGACGTGGTTGGAACCGGATCGTCGCGGAAATCGGCGATTAACTCGGTACTGTGGCACATTGGCGAGGATATTCCGTTTGTTCCCAATAAGCGATCGAGCGGTTACATTCTCGGCGGTAAAATTGCGCCGATTTTCTTCAACACGGCAGAAGATTCGGGAGCTTTACCGATCGAATGCGATGTGACGAACCTCAATACAGGCGATGTGATCACGATTTATCCCTACAAAGGCGAGATCACAAATGAAGCAGGGGAAGTCGTTTCGACCTTTACTCTGAAGCCGGACACGATTTTGGATGAAGTTCGAGCAGGGGGACGAATTCCGCTGCTGATTGGTCGAACCTTGACCGATAAGATTCGATCGACACTGGGCTTACCGACTTCGGATCTGTTTGTACGTCCCCAAATGCCAGCCGATACTGGAAAAGGATTCACCCTTGCTCAGAAAATGGTGGGTAAAGCCTGTGGTCTTCCTGGTGTTCGTCCTGGAACTTCCTGTGAACCGATCATGACAACGGTGGGATCGCAAGATACGACTGGACCCATGACCCGCGACGAACTAAAAGAGCTTGCCTGTCTCGGTTTCAGTGCAGATCTCGTGATGCAAAGTTTCTGTCACACGGCAGCGTATCCCAAACCTGTAGACATCAAGACACACCAAGAATTACCTGACTTCATCAATTCTCGTGGCGGCGTTTCTCTGCGTCCGGGTGACGGAATTATTCACTCCTGGCTAAACCGAATGCTGCTTCCTGACACAGTTGGAACCGGAGGCGATTCGCATACTCGATTCCCATTGGGAATCTCATTCCCGGCAGGATCGGGTTTAGTCGCGTTTGCGGCTGCGCTCGGTGCAATGCCGCTCGATATGCCGGAATCCGTTCTCGTTCGCTTCAAAGGCAAATTGCAACCCGGTGTCACTTTGCGCGATGTCGTGAATGCAATCCCTTATGTCGCAATGCAGCAAGGAAAGCTCACGGTCGCCAAAGAGAATAAGAAGAACGTCTACTCTGGCAAGATTATCGAGATGGAAGGATTGCCAGATTTGCAGTTAGAGCAAGCATTTGAGCTAACGGATGCAACGGCAGAACGATCGGCGGCAGGGTGTACGATCGCGCTTTCGGTTGAAACCGTTTCCGAATATCTGCGATCGAATGTCGCCCTGCTGAAAAACATGGTCGCTCGTGGTTACGGAGATGCTCGTACGATTCTTCGCCGCGTGCGTCAGATGGAAGACTGGCTCGCGAATCCACATCTCTTACAAGCTGATTCCGATGCCGAATACGCAGACATTATCGAGGTCGATTTAGATCAGATCAAAGAGCCGATCGTTGCGGCTCCAAACGATCCCGATAACATCAAACTGATGACCGAATGTGCAGGTGATCCGATTCACGAAGTGTTTATCGGTTCCTGTATGACCAATATCGGACACTATCGCGCCGCTGCCAAAATTCTCGAAGGGGCTGGAGTTTCTAAAGCTAAACTCTGGATTGCTCCCCCGACTCGCATGGACGAACAACAGCTAAGAGCAGAAGGCGTTTACGACATCTTCCAAGCCACCGGAGCCAGAACCGAAGTCCCAGGATGCTCACTCTGTATGGGTAATCAAGCACGAGTCGATGACGGTGTAACGGTCTTCTCGACTTCAACCCGCAACTTCAACAACCGGATGGGCAAAGGTGCTCAGGTCTATCTTGGATCTGCGGAGCTTGCGGCGGTATGTGCGCTGCTCGGTAAAATTCCGACGATCGAGGAATACATGAGCGTGGTGCAAGAAAAGATCGACCCGTTTGCGGCAGATCTGTATCAGTATCTGAACTTCGATCGTATTTCCGGCTTTGAGGATGAAGGTCGCGTTCTGTCGAAAGAAGAGGAGGCAAAGTTAATCGCGACTATTAGCTAGAGAATGAATCGGGGCGGGGACAAACCTGCCCCTTTGTATCCAGGGATGAGTTAACTGTGTCGTTAGCGTTTGAATGGGATGAGCAAAAAGCTGAGTTAAACTACAGAAAGCACCGAGTTAGTTTTGAGGAAGCACAAACTGTTTTTCGTGATCCAAATTCGATCACAATTCTTGATTCAAATCATTCGATCGCAGAGGAGCGCTACATCGATATCGGATTGTCTGAACAAGGTCGAATTCTTGTTGTAGTGTACACAGAGCGCCAAGAAAAAATTCGGATTATCAGTAGTCGAAAAGCAACGGCGAAAGAGATACAGGTTTATGAACAACAGTAACGATACCTTCGAGCCTGATGATATGAAAGAAGAATATGACTTTTCAGGTGGAATTCGGGGCAAGCACTATCGAGCAGTGCAGCAAGGCTATTCAGTGACAGTTCATCGCAGCGATGGAACGACTGAAGTAAAGCAGTTTCAGCCAGAAGCAGATGCGGTGATTCTTGATCCTGATGTGCGAGAGTTTTTTCCGAATTCTGAATCGGTCAATCATGCACTTCGGACATTAATTCAGTTGGTTTCACAGAAGCCTTATCAGTCGTAGCGATCGTACCGTCACACTCGACACTAGGCGTTCCGCATTGATGAGAGTTCGCTCTACCTTTGTGACTGAGAAACATGAGAAATACATGAGCGTCGTGCAAGAAAAGATCAATCCGTTTGCGGCAGATCTGTATCAGTACCTGAACTTCGATCGTATTTCCGGCTTTGAGGATGAAGGTCGCGTTCTGTCGAAAGAAGAAGAAGCGAAACTGATTGCCAGCGTTTAGAGTTTAGGTGAACGATGTGGGTAACACTGCGATCATGTCCCCTTCTCTAGTATCCTCAGATTGGTCAAAGCGACAAAATTCTTCCTTTTAACCGCGAAAATACGGAGTTTTGTGAAGCTCTGTCAAAAAATCGATGTAAATTTTACGAAGTTCTGCGGAGGGGGTTACACCCCTCACCCTATCGGTGTCATACTGTGTTAAGTAGATGCACCCTGATGACAGGGGGGAATCGCCAAGCGCGACCCTCCTTTTTTCTTTTTAAATTTCACTAGCCCCCAACTGCAACTCCCGATATAATCGCGTTTCAGGAACTTAGGAAGGGCATATCATGGCAGACTGGCAGCAAATCGAAGGTGGAGTGACCGCCCCGAAAGGCTTCAAAGCAGCAGGCATCACTGCTGGACTGAAACCGTCCGGTTTACCGGATTTAGCGTTGATTATCTCTGAAGTAGATGCGATCGCGGCTGGAGTCTTCACCACATCCCAAGTCCGCGCTGCCTGCGTCGATTACTGCCGCGAACGCCTCCAAACCAAATCAAACTGTCGCGCGATTCTCTGCAATGCCGGACAAGCCAACGCTGCCACAGGCGCACAAGGGATGATTGACGCGCTCGAATGTGCTCAATTGATTTCGCAAGCCTTGAATCTTGCCTCAGATACGATTTTGCTGGCTTCGACTGGGGTAATCGGTCAGCGGATCAAAATGGATGTTTTGCGATCGGCAGTTCCCAACCTCGTCGCCAGTCTGAGCGAAACCGGAAATGCTGCGGCTTCTAAAGCGATCACCACGACAGATTTAGTCACGAAATCGATCGCGCTCGAAACCACGATCGGCGATCGATCCGTTCGCATCGGCGGCATTGCTAAAGGTTCCGGCATGATTCACCCGAATATGGCGACGATGTTGGCGTTCGTTACTTGTGATGCGGCAGTTTCTCCGCATCTGTGGCAGGAAATGTTGAGTCGGGCAGCCGATCGCAGTTTTAACCAAATCACGGTCGATGGCGATACCAGCACCAATGATAGTTTGATTGCTTTGGCGAATGGACAATCGAGAACGCCAGCCATTACAGAACCGGGAGCCGAAGCGGACAAGTTAGAAGCGATGCTCACAGAAGTTTGTATCTATTTGGCAAAAGCGATCGCGCGAGATGGAGAAGGCGCGACTTGCTTGATCGAAGTTCAGGTGACAGGTGCGATCGATGATGAATCGGCGCGGAAAGTGGCAAAAACGATCGCAGGTTCGTCACTGGTAAAATCTGCCATCTTTGGACGTGATCCGAACTGGGGCAGAATCGCTGGAGCCGCAGGACGCGCCGATGTCATGTTTGATCAAGAAGAATTGCAGATTAAGCTCGGTGAGTTTGTTCTGATGCAGAATGGACAGCCGCAAGCATTCGATCGACCGGGTGCGAGTGAGTATTTGAAGCAGCAAGCCGCGAAAAGTTTGGATGGCGATCGACAATTGCTCGATCATCCGGTGATCATTGCTGTAAGCATTGGAAATGGTGCAGGAAGTGGAAAAGCTTGGGGCTGTGATTTGAGCTACGACTATGTAAAAATCAACGCGGAATATACGACTTAATCTCAGCTCGACTTTATCCATTGCATAGCAAAGCTGCTCTAACCAACAGCCGAATACTTCTATCGGCACTTTAATCAGGTTCGTGTCTGAACCCGACCGCTCAAAAAGTCGGGGGAACCACAAATAGGAGCGCACGAACGCTAAGGCATTAATCAAGGTGGGACAAGATTTGACAGAGAACTCGCGCGAATCTTAGCGACAAGACAGCACGAAGATATTTCTGACTTTATTGCTGATGCGATGAGAGATGAAGTAAAACTCCGTTAGTTAAACTACAAAGTTTCCGATCGCATTATTTCTCGTACCTTTCCTGGGTTAACCTTGACGCTCAATCAAATCCTGAACGCCTAACTCTAGTGAAGAGACTGCGAACCGATGCGCCAAAGCCAGTATTTCAGATGGCTTCAATGTGTATAAAGATTCCGTAGTCGATCGCGATCGAGATAATTTTTGCCATAATAAATTCAGCCCTCGTCCTGGAAAGCTCAGATTCTGTTGTAGAAATCATACAGAGTTGAGTCCCCAGACACCCCGGATTGTGAAGATATGAAGCTTTATCAGCGAAGTCTAAAATCGATAATGTGCCTTGGAACTTTAACGGTTCTGATGCTATCCGCTGGTAACACCTCGGCTCAACCCCCCTCAACATCGTCCGAGCAGCGACGCTCCGATCCTGCACCTCAACCCATCATTTACGCAGAGCCGATCGACTTTTCCTGCGATTTAAGAGACCAAAGAGATCGTGCTGGAAATGTACTCAAAAAGAATGTGCCAACTACCGTTGCTTCAGTGAACTTAGAGCCAGCACTTCAAAAGCTGGGCTTTGTCGCTCAAGATACGCAGGTTGAGCGATCGACTGCGATGCTCGCTCGACAAACCACGGCTCAACCAAGCGAGAAAAGTCTTCCAGACAAGGTTGTGATTTATCATTGGCTAGAAAACTATGCAGACGACGGTGAGACAGCATTGATGCGTTGTCGAAGAGTTGCTGCTGTTTTGAGCGACATTAAACAGCAAAACAGCTTTCATCTCATTACAGTTGGGGAGATGAACGGCAGACGAGTTCTTTGCGTTGCGAGTAAGCAGGATGGTCCCTGTAGTCGATTAATCTTTCCACTCAAACCGCAAGAGCAGTCAAAGGAAGCCTCCGAAGAAATTCTGAAAGACTTTCTAGAAGCACTCAAGGGACTCGCTTTGACCGTTAGAAGCGCAAAAGGTGATGCAGCCATCCTACTTTTCCCGGTGAATGGAGTAGTCCGAGAGCAAGCACCTCAGAGACGATCGCAAGTTCGAGAAGCCCTACTACGGCAGTTACGCCTTCGATACCAGATATCCCCATCCAGGAACATTCCTGCTGCATCACGATAACTGACTCCTGAACAAACTAAGAGCAACCTGAGTTCTACTTAAGGTTAGGCACTTGGCGGTTAGAAACCGCAGCTATACGGACAAAGTGCGCCTTCGCGCACTCACAGCCAATGTCAAAAACAGTCCGCCTCACGCGGACTTCGTTTGTGTAGCCGCGAATTCTATTCGCCACGGCACATTGAGCAAATTCTTATTCGGAACTCAGGTTAAGAGCAAGTCTTTCTGATTTCAGGAGACACTTCGCTGTTCTTCAAAAGCCATTGACAGCCTGTTTGTATCAGTTCTGGCAAGCTCCTGATTGGTTGAGTTTTGATTGTTCCATCTTTTTGAGCGATCGCTAATCGCTTTCCATCTGGACTGAAACTGGCATTCACGATCGGAGTCGTCTCACTGCCGAACTGAAACACTCGTTGTTCCTGATTGTAGAGATTCCACAGCCAGCCGATGTTGTCTTGGCTGATAGTTACAAGCTGCGATCCGTCTGGACTCAAGCTGACTTGAATGAGATTTTGATAGCTCTTGAACGTGCGGCAGTCCGTGAATTGAGTGGCTGAAAGTTGACAGACTTTGACTCGACCATCGAGATACCCGATCGCAATCTGTTGACCCATCTTGCTCAAACTCACGCTAGCAATCCCTCGATTGTCATCCAGCTTCATCGCAACAGATTCGACTGGAGCTTGCCAAGACCATTTCCAAAGTTCAAGCGCGTTTTGTCCATTCACCGTCGCTAGCACACCACTGCCCGAACCAAACGCCGCATCTCCAATCCCATCTTGCGAAAGCTGAAACTCTTTGATCAAACTTCCTGTACTACTCCAAACTCTCGCAGTCCCGTTTTCATAAATTGCCACAATGTTATTATTCTGAGAGTTAATCTCTAAGCCAACTACACCTCTCGCGATACCTCCATCAGCAGGTAAATCTAGAGAGCGAATTGTTTGATTTCCTTGCTGAATCCGGATGGTTCCGTTTTCATTACCTTCGATCGAGCGGTTATCAGAACTCAGCATTAAACTTGTCACCAACACTGTCGGAGCTTTCTTCTGATAACCGCCTCTTACATTATTCGATATTAGATTTTGCTGGGGATTAGTTTGTTCTTGCCCATCTACTAGATTCCCGATAATGATTTGCAGCGCCAGTAAAGGACTCGTTGCAGGATAGGCTCTAGGATGAGTGGTTGCCATTAAATTTTCTAGCGATCGAGCTGTGTCGAGTGCTTGTGATAGCAGTTGTGTTTTATCACCGCCCGATTGATATTGACGTAAGATATTTGCGCCATCTTGCTCCAGACGAGCCGATCGTTGAGCCAAATCAAGCTGAACTTCTGCCTGTTGCACTTCCCGTGTCGCGTCTTCGAGTTGGCGTTGAGCTTGTTCTACCTTTTTTGCCGTTTGTTGCCTTAACGCTTCAACCGCTGCGGCTTTCGCTTCTGCTTCACCGCTTCTCCGTTCAGCAATCTGCTGCTGTTCTACTACAGATTGAACTTGCTGATTAGCTTCAGCGAGTTGTTGAGTCGCTTGTTGTTGTCGGACTTTCGCAGCTTCTAGACTCTTTTGGGCTTGGATCAAGTTTCCCTGCTTTGTCTTCAATTCGGTGCTTGCTCGATCGACTAATTGTTGTCGATCGCTCACTTGATTTTGTGCATCTTTTACTTGTTTTTGAGCGTGTTCTGTTTGTTGTTTCGCGTCTGCTTTCGCGCCTTCTGCACTTTGATATTGCTGTCCACCCCAAATTGTCGCAATCATCACGGCTCCGGCTGCAACGGCTGAGGTAAGCAATCGAGTTCGACGACCGCGACGCACTAACTGATCCGTTTCGGCTTGAATTTCGATTAATCGCTGACGAGCAAGCGTCGATTCTACCTCTGCTTTTTGTCTTGCTTCTGTCAGAATCCGATTTGCCTCCGCTTCCGCATCTAGCCTCTGTTGAATATCGCGTTTCTCTAGTTCTTGACTCATAGCTAGAAAACGATAATCCGCATCGTCTAGCCGCTTTCCTTGTGACCATGCCTGTGCATCTTTCAGGGCTTGTCCTCGCAGCAATCGCGATTCGTCTTGCATTCCAGAATCGAGCCAAGCAGAGATCGCTCCTCCGTAAGGTCTTAATGCGGACAGCGATCGCTCTAACCAATTGCGATGAAATACCTGCTCGTAAATCCGATTGTAAACGCGCAGCTTGCTATCGCGCTTCACGACTAGCCCAGTCAATCGCAGTTCAACTTGTTCGGAACTATCATCAGCCGTAAGTTCACCCTGCTGTATGATTTGCTGATACAGTCCTAATAAGCGTCCAGTACGTTGTTCACCGCTCAGAAGCAAGCGATCGCGAATGGTTTTTAAGTGCTCCGGTGTATCTTGCGCTTCCCAATTCTGAATGATTTTGCTTCTAACGAGCGCTTCGATCCAAGCAGCTTCTCCTTCAATTGGTGCAGTATCAGTTGCACTCAAGATCAACTGGCAAACTTTCTGGGTTAAAAACGGCTGTCCTCCTGTCCAGTCCAACACCGCCTGCATCAGTGTTCTGGGATTGCTCGACTTTACTGCCAATCCCTGAGCGAGTGGAGCAGCTTCATGCAGTTGAAAACCGACGAGTTCGATCGGACGACCGATATTGAATGGGGTACGTTGCTTATCTTGCATCAAATCAGAAGGCGTAGTGACTCCTAGTAAGGCGAACGTCAAGCGATCGTATTCTGCTTTCTCGGCTCGTCGGTTGTAGCACTCTCGAATCCATGCAAAAAAGTCATCTAATGGAAACGGCAAACTGAGAACACTATCAATCTCGTCAATGAAAATTACGATCGATTGAGGAATCGTTTTTAGTAGAACTTCATCAATGAATTTGTCAAATCGTCGCACATAGGACAGTAAGTGGTGCTGCTCCCACCAGGTAGACAAATCAAAGGTTTCATACAGATCCAGACTACTGACAATACTATCAATAACGCTGCTGTACCATTGTTCAGGCTGCATCTCTGAAGTGCCGATCCGAGTTAAATCGATCGCAGCACAGGCAATCTCTTCTGACTGTAACCGCTGCATGGTTTGAACTTTTAAGCTCGACTTTCCCATCTGCCGAGAATTCAAGACATAGCAAAACTCACCGTTCTTCAGTGCTTGATAAAAAATCTCATCAGACTGACGTTGTACATAAGTCGGCGCATCTGGCGGCAAACTTCCGCCAACCTGATAGTCATATCCAGAATCTGGTGTGATATTCATGCACCGACCCTCAACCGCTCCCTAAAGTATTGCCGATACAAATTACAAGACGGTAGCACCTCGCTGCCCTGAAAAATCACGAGTCCCATACTCGTCAGCTTAAAGGCTTCACTGGTATTAATCGAAATCGGATGGTCAGTTGCAATGATTTGTTTCATCGCTGCTATCAGTTTTTCATCACTCTCCAAATTCAATAAATGACGACGCAGATGCTCTCCATACAATCCGCCTTCGGTTGGAGCAAGGTGCAGTAAGTGTTCTAGCGAGGTTTCTCCTCTAGCAACTTGATATAGCGCGGCTCGTACCAGGTAAGGATGTCCCCCAACCATTGCCATGAGTCGATCGACGATCGCTTCAGATTCATCTAATTGATGTCGTTTCACCAAATCGAAGACCTGTGGCTGAGTGAGTTGGGGTAATTCGATCGGCACACCCACATTAAAGGGCGACTGGTTGATATTCAGCGGAATGTAAACTTCTTTGGAATGAACAATCACGAGTCTTAGATTTTTCCAAATCGGTTTAATCTTGGCATCCTCGTGCCATGCCCGTAACATTCCAAAAAAGTCGGTTGCGATCGTTGGATATTCAAACACTTGATCGACTTCATCCAGGCAGAGTACGACCGGGCGTTGCAGTTCTGGTAATAGATATCGTTGAAAATAGTTCGTGCATTTGTTCTTGGGGCTAAAGGCTCCTTTCCAGTAATCGGTCAATCGATCGTCTAGATTCAATTCCCAAGTAATGCTGTTACAAAACCACTGCAAGAATAAGTCAAGACTGCTTAGCGATTCACGATCGACGAGTTGAAAATTCAGCGGTGCGGTCTGATACCCTTGCTCAGCAGCATGATTGAGAACTCGCAGCATCAGTGAGGATTTACCCATTTGACGCGGTGCTTTGATCCGAATCAAGGCTCCGGGTTTGACGATCGCTTCATAGCAGCGAGACTCGATCGGCGGACGCTCGACATACAGCGGTGATTCGAGGGGGACTTGTCCTTCAGGAACATCTAAATCTAGTGCTGAAGGTGAAATCGGTAGGTCAGCGTCCTGTTTGTGTGTTTCACCTGAGATCGCCGTTTCTTCTGGTTCAAATACAGTTTGCCGTTTCAAAACGGGTGTTAACTCTTCTGGAATCCCATGCAAACTAATGCTAATACATCCATTTTCATAAGCGAACTCGATCGATTCTCCTGCGCCCAACGCATCGTAAAATCCAACTGCAAATTCCCTTGCAGCAGATTCCCCGATCGCTTGATTCATTCCAATCACATAAGGAACGTATTGAGCGATCGAGATTGCTTGAATTTCTGAATAGCACGCATTGAGCACAACACACTCGATCTTGCATTTCTCAGCAAAAAAGCAAAATAACTTCGCGAGTGCTTCTCCGCGTACAAAGGTTGCTTGTCCAGTAATGTCTTCCAAAACTAGACCTTCTTCTCCCACGCCATGCCCAGAGAAGTGAACAATTTGTGGTTTATGGTCTAACATTGCTCTTTGCAAATCGCGCGGAGTAATAGCAGACATTGTTTCGAGTTGAAAGTTATCCCGCTTTTGCGATCGCTGAAGTCCTGCATCAATCTCCCTGACTTCTTGATCCAATCGAAGTTGAGTCGAATTCTTGGGATTTGCAGCTAGAAATAAAATAGTTTTTTTCTTACGGGACGAACTACTCATGAATTAGGGTTGGGGCAGGACAATCCTGGTCAGAAATATTTTATGAATATAATAAACAAGTCTAGGTGGAAGTCTTAAAAACTACATAATGAGTTTCATTTCTAGACCAAATCCATGAGTTTCACTTGTTCGAGTGGTGGCTTGTTCGGGGTTCACCCCCCAAATCCCCCATTCCCTACCCTGTAAACACAAGTCGGCTTAAACTACAAATGATCGAACTTCAGTGAGAAGACTGATGGAGAACCCAATTCTGATTCATGCTCGACCGACACGAGGAGCTGCATTTGGCGATGTGCGGCTGGAAAAAAGGGGGCGGCATTGTCCGAAGCGATGTGCGCCCACGAATCGGTGAACATCCGGCAGATTAGTGCAAGTCGAGCGGAACAGGTGGGATACTACCGATTTTTGGAGAATGAAGCGGTGAGTGTTGGAGAGTTAGTCAAAAGCCTTGCTGAACAGTGTGAGCAGCAAGTTGCAGGACAAGCTGTGCTGGCAATCAGTGACACGAGTGAGATCAACTTAAGCGCGAACGCGGGACGACTGAAACCCGATGACATCGGGTGGGTGGGCAATCACGAAGAACTCGGATTCTACATCCATCCGACCTTAGTGTTGAATGCGGGGAGTGGATTTCCACTCGGACTCAGTGCGGTGCAAGTCTGGCATCGTCCAACTGAACGACTCGATCAGCGCAGTCTCAAGTACAAACAGTTAGCGATTGAGGACAAGGAATCGTACAAGTGGGTCAAAGCCGCGACAGCAAGCGAGTCAGCGCTGCAAACTGCGACTCAGGTGACGTATGTCGGCGACAGTGAATCCGATATCTATGAGGTGTGGAGTACGGTTGCAACCGAAAAGACGCATTTGTTGATTCGGGCAAGCCCGGATCGCATCCTCGCGAATCAGGAGTTGATGTTGTTTGACTACTTAGGTCAGCAACCGTGTGAAGGGACGTACAGCCTGAAGATTGCTGCTGATCCGCGACAAGGGCGCAAAGCGCGAGAAGCCTGGATCGCCGTGCGGTGTGCTTCGGTACATCTGCAACGACCTGCCCGATTACGCGGTAGCGAGTACCCGCTTTCCACTCGCTTGTATGCGGTGGAAGCCCAAGAAATCCAACCGCCTGCTGGACAATCTGCGATCCACTGGCGCTTGCTCACCACGCATCCAGTAGTTTGCTTTGAGCAAGCCTTACAAATAGATGATTGAGTGGTATCGGTGGCGTTGGTGGATTGAGCGCACAGCCCTGGAGGAGGGTTTCCCTCCGTAGGGGACTGTGTAAGAGAACAACTCTTTGCGGTGCTCAAACAACCCGGACTCCAGATCGAAGCGACTCAACTCGAATCGGGCAAAGCAATCCAGTGTTTGTGCGTGATGGCGCTCTCTGTGGCACTGCGAGTGCTCCAGTTGGTCGAAGGTCGCCAAGACCAGACTCAACCTGCTCATCGCGTCCTGTCGGAGCCACAGCAGCAGTGTTTAGCTCAGATTGCACCCAAGCTTTCTGGACGCACAACCAAGCAGCAAAATCCGCATCCACCGATGACGCTGGCTTGGGCAGCGTGGTGCATTGCCCGTTTGGGGGGATGGTCAGACTATCAAAGCCAGTCCCCGCCTGGAATTGCCATAATGCTACGCGGGCTTCAACAGTTTGAATCGATTTTCCAAGGATGGAGGTTAGCCCAAGATGTGTGTACAGGGTAGACTTCCAGTCCGGGGCGGGGTAGCGCCAAGAACAGAACAACTCTCATCGGGTTCTTACTTTCAAGCAACTCCCTAAGCAATCAATTGCTCTAAGGTTTGAAGCAATGCTTGTTCGTTGTAAGGTTTCGGGAAGTAGGCATCGGCTCCAAGCTGGGTTGCGAGTTGTCGATGCTTATCTCCACTGCGAGAAGTCAACATCGTAACCGGAATATGATTCAGCTTCTGGTTTGATTTGAGCTTCGTTAACAATCCGAATCCATCGAGTCGTGGCATCTCAATGTCACAAACGATCGCTTGAACCGCAAGTCCCGCTTCGAGTTGTTCGATCGCGTCTTGACCATCTTTGGCTTGTTCGACTTGATAGCCCGATTTCGACAGCGTTAATGCTAAGAAACGCCGCACATTGATCGAGTCATCGACGACAAGAATACTCGGAATCGTCGGGAGCGAAACACTTGTTGCTGCACTGAGCAATGCAGGTAAAGAAGGCTGCACTCTCGGTGGACTGGTGATTTCATGCAGAAATTCTGGCACGTTCACCAGTGGAACCACTCGCCCATCTCCTAAAATCGCACAGCCGTTGTACCCCGTAGGTAATGGTAGGAAACTAGACATCGATCGAGCCGTAACTTCTTGATCCGTCCAACAGCGATCGACTTGTAGTGCAGTCAGTTGCAAGCCTTGTCTGATCATCACAACGCTATCCGATTCCAACATCGGCGGCGTTTCATAGTTGTGTCTTGTCCGAATGCAGTTAAAGTGCAGTTTATGTTGCAATCGGATCAGGGAAACAGGTTGACCTTGATATTCGATCGCTTCTCCGACTCCAGTTGGAATCACGTTCTCTGGCTCGAACATGATTACTTCTGCGATCGCTTCACTCGGAATTGCCAGTAACACGCCATTGCTTTCTGCTAACACCACGCGCACTGTCGAAAGGGTTGCAGGCACAGATAGAGTAAAGGTTGTTCCAACTCCAACTTGGGTGTTAATCGTAATCTCGCCCCGAATTTGCTGAAGATGGGTACGAACGACATCCATTCCCACACCGCGACCTGACAAATCAGTGACTCGATCGCTGGTACTAAATCCAGGTTCAAAGATCAGTGATAATAGTTCAGTCTCACTCGCAGTAGCTAACAATGAAGGATCAAGTCCGATTTCCGCAGCACGATCGCGGATTTTATCGATCGAGATTCCTTCTCCATCATCTTGAATGGTAATCACAGTTCGATTCCCTTGCTGCACCGCTCGTAAATTGATTAGACCTTCAGCAGGTTTACCTCGCTCGATTCGAGTTTGAGGAGCTTCGATGCCGTGATCAAACGCATTTCGGAGTAGATGAAGCAGCGGATCTTGAAGAGTTTCTAGAACATTACGATCGAGTAATACCGCTTCACCTTCAATGTTCAATCGAACTTGCTTACCGTAGTCGCTGCACCAATCTTGTAAAGCACGAGGAAAGCGATCGACAAGTTCTGCAAACGGGCGCATTCTCAATCGAGTAAAGCCCGATTGCAGTTGTTTCGAGGTCTTGTTAATGTTCCTTGCACTTTGATCTGTATCATCCAGACTAATTCCTAAATCATCAGTAACTTCTTGCAGTTGCACGATCGTTTCGATCACTTGCTGTGAAAGTGAATGTAGCTCAGTGTAGCGATCCATCTCTAACACATCGAATTCATTTGATGGAGACACAACACTGGCAATCGATCGACCACCCATTACGGGGTGTGGCATTGCAACTCGATCGTAGACTGTTCTCAACTTATAGTTCACTTGCTGCAAGATTTGGAGTCGCTGAGCGAGTTGGCGAGTTAAACCCCGAATGCGTTTGAGATTGAGATCTAAACCATTGCGATCGATAGTTAATTCCCCAAACAAATCTTGAATTCGATTGAGTTGACGCACTGAAACCCGAACAGTTGTGTTTGACTCTTCTTCAATCGCATTCGTCGCTGTAATTGTTTGTACAACCTGAGTCGAAACCGTTTGAGTAATTTCGATCGGATCAATCTCAGTCGGAATCTGATCAAGTTGTCCAGTTAGAATCAATGCCTGAGTGCGTCGCCAAGTTTTTAGAGCAGTGCGGGTCACATCTGCAATGAGATGCTGCGGTGAGGTCAGTAAGGATTGTTCGATCGAGTCACAAAGCTGAGTGAAATCTTGTAGCTGTAGCATTTCACCGAGTCCGCCCAGTTCTTGAGCGAGTAAAGTCGCTTCGTCTTTTAGTCCAGGCTGATTCGGTGTTGCTAATAGTTCCTCAAGTCGCTGAAGACTTTCTTCGACTTCGGTTTCAAAGAGCAACGGAACGAGATCTTGATGATTATCGATCGACAATACCGATGCAGCGGTTTCTCCTTGGGGTTCACCAAGGCGCGATCGTAGTTCTATAAAAATTGGCTCAACTTCTTTGCTGATCCAAGTCGGATTAATCGGCTCACCATAGCGCTCAAAGCCAACGATTTGATACAGACAGCTAACAGAGAGTAATAAAAGATGATTGATTTCGGACTCGATCGCATCACTCACCTTGAGAACTTTCAGAGCATCTTCTAATTGATGTGCCAACTCACTCAGGAGCTTAAAGCCCATCATTGCGGCTCCACCTTTAAGCGAATGTGTAACTCGAAGTGCAGCATTAATGGTCGTTGAGTTGAGTCCTTGTGAGAGTTCTAGAATCGAAGTTTCTAAGCTGGTGATATATTCCTGTGCTTCGTCTAGAAACTGGCGACGGATTTCGAGTTCTTTTTCGTTTGACATAGGCTGTGAGGAGAGAGTAGAGAATTGGACGCAGCGGTGCAAATTGTTCTAAATTGGTCAATGCGAAAAATTGATATATCTTGCGTTTCCCCGATGACGTAGAGACGATTCGCCGAATCGTCTCTACCAGATTTCGCGGCAGAACGACGATTAATCGATTAGGAACGCTGATCAATTCACTTTGAAGGTTCCAACCGATTGCTGAAGATCTTGAGCAATATCAACCGTTTGCCGCAGCGAATTCGAGACTTCGATCGAGGAATCCGAAGTTCGTTCTGCGATCTCAGCAATGTCCTGCATCAAATTGGTAATCGTGTGCGAGGTTTCCACCTGTGACACCGTTGCAACTGAGATCGATTGCACGAGTTGATCAATCTGATGAGACACAGCCACAATCTGCTCTAAGCTCTGTTTCGCATTCTCAACGAACTTTGTCCCTTCAACGACTTGCGTTGTCCCTTCTTCCATCGCTTCCACGACATCACTCGTTTCCCGCTGAATGTCCGCGACTAACTGTTCAATCTCGTGAGTTGCATCCGCCGCACGAGCCGCCAACGCTGCGACCTCTTCAGCGATCGCGGCAAATCCTTGACTGTCATCACCCGCCCGTGCCGCTTCAATTCCCGCATTGATCGCGAGCAAATTCGTCTGCACTGTAATTTGATTAATCAAAGACACGGCTTTAGAAATCTGCTGTGAAGATTCTCCCAAGCGTTTGACTTTCTTCGCGGTATCGCCGATCGTATGTCGCAGTCCTAGAATCTGCTGAACCGTCAGATCCATTGCAATTCCACCACTTTCAGCGGTCATCGACGCACTGCGGCTGACTTCTGCGGCTTTCTGAGCGCTTTCGGCAACTTTCTCGATCGATTGCATCATCTGTTGCACAGAATCGAGCGTTGCTGAAGTCTCTTCTGCTTGTTTGAGAGCATCTTGAGCGAGATCCCGCACTGCATGTTCATGTTGTCCCAGCGAGGAATTAACTTGTAACGAAGCTTGCTTAACCTGACCGACTAAATGCTGGAGATTTTCCACGATCGAGTTAAAGAAATCTGCAACTGTTCCAATCTCACCCGGAGTTACATCTGCCCGAACGGTTAAATCGCCCATTGCTGCCCGTTCAACGTGACGTAACAGTTGCAGCAGTTGAGATTGTAAGGCATCTTGCGTACGTTGACGCTCTTCCGCCAATGCCTGAATACTGGTCACTTGCTGGCGCTGCTCGGTGAGCTTCACTTGCTCCAAAGCAGTGCCTAAATGAACTGCAATCTGAGTAAATAAGTTAACTTCCCACGATTCCCAATAGTGCGGACCTGTACAATGATGCGCCACGAGCAATCCGATTAAATTGCCTTCAACCACCATCGGAGCAATAATGTTCGCTTTCACCTGAAACATCTCAAGCTGTCCCCGATAGCAAGGATCAAGATCAGCATCTTCGATGTTCGGAATCGTTTGTACATGACCACTGCGGTACTTATCGATGAAGCGCTCTGGGAAGCAAGGATCATTAATGTGTGTACCTAATGCAGCCGGAAATTCTAAACCGACGGATTCTGCAACGATGCGACCTTGCCAGGTTTCATCGAACAGATAGACGATTGCTCGATCGACATCAATCAATTTGCGAACTTCATTCACGCCCGCCTGCATGATCAAGTTCGCATCGAGCGTTTTGCGAATGTTAAAGGTTGCCTCGTTCAACCGCTGTAAGTTCTGCGAAGTTTGGGTTTGTTCAAAGATCAGCTTTTGAAGCTGTCCCGCCATGTAGTTAATGTTGCTACCCAGTAGCGTGATCTCATCATCTCCAACCACACGCAGTCGGGTATCAAGCTGTCCTTGACCAATCCGCTGAACCGCTTTCGCCACAGAAACAATCCGCCGAGTTAATCGATTGGCTAACAGTGCTGCAAGCCAAGCAACTAAAGCGGCTGCAATCACCGTACTCGCTCCTAATAGAAGCAATAAGGTTCTTCTTGCTCGAAAAGCGTTGTCAGTATTGTTGCCTAACATCAATTGCCAGTTGAGATCAGGCAGGTTATCTAACTTTGTCCAAGGGCTGTAAGTGAAAATGAACTGATCGCGTCCTTCCGTTAGCGATCGAGTATTCACTTGTCCAGAGGACTTCATTTGAGAAAATTCAGGGAACAGGACTGGCGCTTCTTGATTAAATCGCTCTGGTCGGGAACTGAGAATCACACGGTTGGTCGCCGGATCAACAATGCTATACTCACGCCCGATCAAGGTATAGGTGACAAGCTGTTCAGAAAGTTTTTCCAGCGGTAATGTGGCTCGAATAATCGCGATCGTTCTTCCGCTCTGATTGTCGCGAATCGGAGCCGTGAGATAGACTTGAGAGCCTTTCCCGTCTGCGGTGACTGTTGGTTGACTGACTGCGGCTCGATTCGCTCGGACTGCTTCTTTGAAGTACTCTTGGCTCGATTGATTCGGATTGGGTTGATCGCTCGACTGCATGATCGCATTCCCTTCCAAATCAAACACCGCAATGTCACTGTATTGAGCATACGATTGAGCAATGCGATCGAGGGCTGCATCTCGCTCTGCTAAAACAGCCGGGTTGCGGATGGTTGCTTCGCTCAGCATGGGAAAGTTCGATAGCGCTTGAATGTCGGCGTATCGCTGTGCCATGTAGCGACTGATCAAATCACTCAAGCGCGTGGCTGCTAACTGTTGAGCGCTTGTGACTTGCTGTGTGATTGCTCGATTTGCGAAGAAGTAGCTGGCAAGTCCCATCGCTGCGATCGGAACAGTACTGAGAACCACCGCAGCCACGGCTGTTTTTTGGCGTAAAGTCATGCGATCGAGCCAGTTTTGAACAGAATGAGGAGCAGGAGGACGAACCGGATCAGTCGCACGATAAGTAGGCGGTGTCATAAACCGCTTAGATTTCGGAGTTAATTGATCAACCATGAGTCAGAGAGTATCTTGGAGGAACGTGAACAATATGGAAAAGTCGAGAGTATCTTGGAGAGACGTGAACCATTAAAATGTGTCATTGCGCTGGAAGCTGGGGGACTGTACGATCGCTTCGGCATCAAGCACAAACATCACTTCTTGTTTTTTCAGTACACAGCCGCTAAGGTAATGTGAAAATCGCCCATTGGCATGACTGAGAGACGGTTGAATCTCTTCAGCAGAAAGCCAGGTCGAACCATGAATTTGATGAACTGCGATCGCGAAAGAAGTGGAACCAACGCGCAGAATAATAAAATCCTGTTCTGCTAAATGAGCATTGATGCTCCCCACATCGAGCAACTGTGCTAGATCGATCGCCCACATTACTTGAGCTTGTCGGTGCATCAATCCCAATACATATAGGGGCATGTTCGGCATCGGGGTGAGATGTTGCAGCGATCGGGAAATGGCTTCTCGGACATAGTTCATCGGCACAACAACGGGAATCTTTGCACCGAGATCGAATTTGAGATACACCTGCCCTAACTGTTCGGGAATCGACGAAGATCGCACAGCGATCGCGGAACTTTTCATTTAGCTAACCTCCCACAGATTGAACCGCTCGAATTAATTGATCACGAGTGAACGGTTTTGTCATGTACAAATCTGCTCCCTGTTTCATTCCCCAGAGTCGATCGATGTCCTGATTCTTAGAGGTACAGATGATAATCGGCACATCTTCTGTAACGGGATGGCGTTTGAGCGCACGACAGAGTGCAAATCCGCTCATTCCAGGCATTACCACATCAGTCACGACGACATCAGGCTTATGTTCAGCCACCTTATCGAGTGCTTCTTTCGCACTCACCGCCTCAATCACCACATAGCCGCCTTCTTGTAAATAATGACTGAGCAGTTCTCTTTCCGAAGCAGTATCTTCGACAATCAAAACAGTATTGATTAACATTGAGTTCAACCTAGTTCAGAGCGTTCAAATCGCATGAATGGGAAGGTGTTTCGCGATCGTGTCGAGGAGTTCCATTCGCGTGAAGGGTTTCGTTAAATATCCGGATGCGCCAACCAGTTTGGCTCTCGCTCGATCGATAAATCCGGTGTGACCTGTCACCATGATCACAGGGGTTTCTCGAAATCTCGGATGCCGTCGCAACATGGCACAAAGCTCATACCCATCGAGATTCGGCATTCCCACATCGAGCAAAATCACATCAGGGTTATGTCTCATCACCTGCATTAAAGCTTTCAGTGGATCAGCAATCATCACCACATTAAATTGTTCATCTAAATGAGTTTGGATCGTTTGTAGAATCGAGGGGCTATCATCAATGCAAACAATTTTGAACGATCGCGATTCAACAAACGTCTCAACAGGTCGCTCAATCACGGCGGTTCGACTGCCGAACTGCATCTCACGAGTATTCGATCGTGCTGGCTGATAGTTCCGAGCTAACAATGGCAACAATTCCATCCGGCACAGTTCTGGATACGGATCGAACTTCGCCCGTTCAATCACTTCCGACTGTCCTTCATAAAGCATTAGAAAGCTAGTCAGAACTTCTTGAGCGACTTCTTTGATTAGCTGTTGTGCTTGACCAACCGTGAGATACTGCTGCTCGACTAATCGCAGAATCGCTTGATAATCTGGACTAATTCGGCTTTGCGGCGGTTTACGATCGAACAACGATCGGATCTGCGATCGCATGGCTCCACCAAGACTGGGAACTCGCTGGCTCAACCTGCCGAGATGTCGATCGAGTCGTTCAAACGGAGACAGCGAACTCGTTGCAAACGTTAGCTCTCCTTCGCTGAAGTAGATTGACCAATCTGCAAGGTTCGTTTCCACTTGCAAGCATCCCGTTAACCGTTGATGCACCAATCGCAGTAGTAAGCGATGCGGATGCAGGCTCGGATAAGATTTCACCATAGCGCTCCGTTGGAAGGGTGGATCGGTTGCGCCCAGATTCGATAAAACTTGGGAAGTGCAATGTACAAGTCTTCTGATCACTGGGCAGTGAGGTAATGCAGCCCGTTAAACCCCCTGAAATGCGGACAGCCGCTATTGATCGCGCTGATTCTGAACGGTAGGACAATCGATAGATGCTGATTCACGCGGTCTGAGTTATTCGTAGCTTACTGGTATTTACGGAGAAAGACAAGCTTCTTAAGAGAATCTTGAAGATACTACCGAGATGTGAAATTTTTTATTTTTCCAAGTTTGTAGCTTCTATAACTCAATTAGATTCAGCTTTTCAAGGCTTTCCTAGCAGAATTAGAGTTTGAGAGATTAAATTTGATACCAAAATTTTAGGTTTTTCTCTCGGCAATTACGCGGAGAATACTATCCGTATATTCACGGTGTGAGATCACTAGAACTTCATGAAGCACGAATTTGGAATTCGAGCGATCGCGGATTATCGCTTGTTTTGCGATCGCGCAAAATGGGAATGCAGATAAAGAATCCGATCCTAATTCACATTTTTAGTACTAAAACACTATGAGAGAACTGCTCTCTTGAGTCAGCTTTTTCTATTTCTGCAAGCGCGATCGCACTTCTTCGACTGTTAAGCTCAACGCTTCCGCAACCTGCTCAACGCTCAAACCCATCCCTAACAATCTCGACATCGCATCCAATCTAGCTCGTCGTTCTTGCTCTGCTCGTTGTCGTTCTTGCTCTGCTCGTTGTCGTTCTTGCTC